>JAEIGA010010488.1_pt1 | contig 14040 bp, 14 predicted proteins | sample 9270691 | NCBI WGS metagenome assembly JAEIGA01 (sample SAMN17057246, study PRJNA624740) | gut metagenome | biome: biome; isolation source: fecal sample | host: Bos grunniens | place: China: Xizang | collected 2019 | reverse complement strand
CTGTATCGGAGGCTCTTCCTACAGTTCCTCAGGTAGGCGTGTTTGATACTGCATTCCATCAGACAATGCCGGCATATGCTTACATGTACGGTCTTCCATATGAGTATTATGAGAAGTATGGTATCCGTCGCTATGGCTTCCATGGAACAAGCCACAAATATGTGTCGGCAAAGGGTGCCAGGTTCGCTGGACTCGACCTCAATAATTCAAAGATCGTCACCTGCCACCTTGGTAACGGAAGTTCTATTGCAGCTGTCGTAAACGGTAAGTCTATCGATACTACAATGGGCTTTACTCCGCTTGAGGGCCTTATCATGGGTACACGTTGCGGTAGCGTAGACCCTGATGTGGTTACATATCTACAGGAGAAAGAGGGACTCTCTGCAGCTGAAATCAGTACCGTCCTCAACAAGAAGAGTGGTTTCCTCGGCCTTTCATGCGTATCATCAGATGCACGTGACCTGGATAATGCCGCAAATGAAGGAAATCCTAAGGCAAAGCTTACTCTCAAGAAACTTACATACGAGATTACCAAGTACATCGGTGCTTATGCGGCAGCGATGAACGGTGTTGACCTTATCGTATTCACAGGAGGAATCGGAGAGAACAACAGCCGTCTCCGTCGCAGAGTGTGTGAAAATCTTGCTTTCCTGGGAGTGAAGTTCGATTATGACGCAAACGTTGTAAGAGGAGTAGATACAATGATCACACTTCCTGATTCTCAGGTTAAGGTCGCTCTCATCACTACAAACGAGGAACTGATGATTGCACGTGATACAATGAATATCGTTCAGAACGAAGATGAATAAGTTTTCAGAAATCTATGCCGAGCTTAAGAGCAGAGGCGACAAGAAGAGAATGGTTGCTGCGTGGGGCGTTGACGGCCACACTATAGCAGCAGCCGGAAGGGCTATCGAACTTGGACTTGCTGAGGTTACCCTTGTGGGAGACAGCGGACTTATCGCAAAGGCATGTTCAGAGGAGGGATTCGATGTGTCCATATTTACAGTTGTACACAATCCTGATGAACTCAAGTCAGTGGCTCAGGCTGTCCAGATGATCCGTGACGGGGAAGGTGACTTCCTGATGAAGGGCCTTTGCTCGACAGATAAGTTCCTCCGTGCCATTCTCAACAAGGAGTGCGGACTTCTTCCTCCGAAGGGAACTCTCACACACTGTACCACATTGGAGATTCCGTCATATCACAAGCTCCTTTTCGTAGGAGACGTGGCTGTGATTCCTGCTCCTGACTTCAAGCAGAAGCAGACCATCATGGAGTGGCTTGTGAAGACAGCAAGGGCCGTGGGTGTGAAGACCCCTAAGGTGGCGATCCTTGCGGCTACCGAGCAGGTGCTTCCAAGTCAGCCGGCTACCATCGATGCTGCGATGCTTGCCAAGATGGCAGACCGCGGACAGATCAAGGGCTGCATTGCAGACGGTCCTCTGGCTCTCGATGTTGCAATCGATATGGAATCTGTACAGATCAAAGGACTTGTAAGTCCGGTTGCGGGTGATGCTGACTGCATCCTCTTCCCGAACATCGAGTCCGGCAATGTTTTCTATAAGGCAAATTCAAAGCTTGTTCCTGGCGTAAAGCAGGCTGGTATCCTTGTAGGTGCAAAGGTACCATGCGTGTTATCAAGCCGTGCAGACAGCATTGATACCAAACTTAACTCAATCGCAATTGCAGCGATGTTCTAAAAGACCTGATATGAAAGGTAAAGTTCTCATCATAAATCCCGGTTCGACCTCTACAAAGATCGGATTCTACGAAGACGGACAGCAGAAGTTTGAGGTGAACCTCACTCATTCGGCTGAGGAGATTGCCAAGTATGAATCTGTGATGGATCAGGGTGATATGCGCCGTGACGCCATTGTGAATTTCCTGTCGGAAAATGGAGTTGAACTCGATTCGATTGATATCATAATGGCCAGAGGCGGTCTCATCACTCCGATTCAGGCAGGGGTGTATGAGGTTACACAAGACATGCGCGATGCCTTGAAGGAAGGCAGGAACGGTGTCCATGCATGTAATCTCAGTGCTCTCATCGCCGATGATATGGCCGGAGATATCAATGCATTACGTGCCGAAAAGGGTATTGCAGGAGTCTGCAAGGCATATATTGCCGATGCTCCTACCTCTGACGAAATGCTTCCGGAACTTAAGCTTTCCGGACATCCTGCTTTCGAGCGTAGAGCGGCTTTCCATACCCTCAATTCACGTGCGATGGTACGCCGCTATGCCCGCAATGTCGGCAAGACCAATAAGGACGTAACTGTGATTGTTGCACATATGGGAGGCGGATCGTCTGTTTCTCTTCATAGAAACGGATATGTGATCGATGTGAATGACGCTCTTGGAGGAGATGGTCCTATGAGTCCGGAGCGCGCAGGTTCTGTACCGGCTTTCCCTCTTGTGGAAATGTGTTTCAGCGGTAAGTATACTAAGGCTGAAATCAAGAAAATGCTAGTAGGCAAGGGTGGAGCTGTTGCTCATCAGGGTACAAACGATTTTCGTGAGATCATTGCAAAGGCTGAGGCCGGTGATGAATCAAGTGCAGTCTTTCTCAAGAGCTTCTGTATCTCTGTAGCAAAATATATCGGAGCAATGGCAACAGTAGTTGCGGGTAAGGTTGATGCAATAGTCCTTACCGGAGGTATTGCTCACAGTCAGTATATCACATCTGCTATTTCCGAAATGGTGCAGTTCATCGCTCCAGTTGAGGTGTATGCAGGAGAAAATGAGCTTGAGTCACTTGCTGAGAACGGATACGGTATCCTTGCCGGTGAATTTGAAGTAAAGCAGTATCTAAAGAAATAAATTTCTTGCAGGCAGCTTGTCACTGTACAGCTTGCGGCAATCTTTGAAAAGGGCGTCGGTGAACTTTGTGAAACCGGGGCCCTTATATGTACTCGTATTTGTAATAAGAATCCAGCATTCTCCATCAGGAAAACGCTTTACAAGGGCACTTGTACCGGCGAGAGTACCGGTCCTGCTCCAGCCTTTCGATGGGGTAGTGTCATTCCAGCCGAGAGAGAATGTCTGAGGGTCATAGTATTCCACCATCTGGTAGAAACTTTCTGCCGAAATTATATCCTCAACAAGAGGGTTCCCGTCTATTGATGCTACAAAACGTGCGATTTCTGCAGGTGAGGCACACCATGCACCGGCTCCTGACAGCATAGGCAGATTGGTGCCTCCATAACATCTTTCTACCATATTTCCGCTTCCGTTGTATTCGGTCACGTATTTTCCGTCGCCTTCATGAGTATAGTAGCGGACTTCATTATCCCTCTTGTCCTTATAATATATTCCTGCGATATGCATGTCATAGCAGCCGGCAGGCTCAAGGACTTCGGTCTGTATGAATTTTTCATATGGCATGCCGCTTACCATCTCTATTATCTCGGAGAGCAGCAGATAGCCGAAGTTGGAATACCTCTGGCTTGTTCCGGGGATCCATCTGAGTTTTCTGTTGAGTACCAGTCTGAAGAAATCTTCTTTGACAGGCGGTTCATCCAGCCCCATCTGCTTCATTACATCTGCTGACGAGAAGAGGGGGTCTCTTCTGAATCCGGCCTGATGTCTCAGAAGGTGTTCTACTGTAATCTTGTTATAGTTCTTGTCGCATCTGACAAGATCGTTGAAGAATGGCTCGTCAAGTATTCCACCCGGACCGAATACCTTGTCCTTGATGTTGAGGGAGTCTCTGTCCTGAAGTACCATGATGCCGGCCGCTGTTATGAGCTTGGACACAGAAGCCATACGCAGGATGTGGCCGGGCTCCATTCTTATATCCTTTTCCTCGTCTGCCCAACCGTACCCTTTGGCATATAACAGAGAATCATTCCTCATGATTGCCAATGAAGCTCCCTTGATATGCCATCTGGTCATGAACCTGTTCACCTTGGTGTCAAGACCTTTCAGTTCCGGTATCTCGGACATGGCATTGGTAAGTGTGTCATTAAGCTTGAGAAAGTGCTTGTCTTCCTCCTTTGCCCTCGGGATCTTTATCATTACGAAGGCCGTAACAAGAGCTGCTGCGGCCAGAACAGCCAGGATTTCTCTTCCCCTTGTCTTCTTTCTTCTCCTTCTCTTCATGGAATTAAAGTAATCCTGCCTTATCTGCAAATTTTATGATGAAGTCAACTGTGCCGTCCAGACCGAGCATGGATGAGTCCAGACATAGATCGTAGGTTGAGGCGACGCCCCAATCTCCAAAGGTGTAGTAGTTGTAATACTCTGCTCTTTTACGGTCTGCCGCCACGATCATACGTTCTGCCTCCTCGTCGGAAATGCCCTTGTCTTCTGCTATTCTTGCCACGCGTACTTCCATAGGAGATGTGAGGAAAACATTAAGAGTATATTCCACGTCTCTCAATATATAGTCGGCGCATCTGCCCACAATGATGGCAGAACCTTGCTCGGCGATGGATCTTATGGTCTGGCTCTGGAACTTGAACAATCCTCTGTCGCTCATATAGTTCTCTGTGTCGCTGAATGTGCCTCCAAAAATGGAAGATAATGAGAACAATCTCTTCTTTTCATCGCTCTGTTCGAAGAATTCCGCGCTGAAACCGCTGTCTTGAGCAGCCTTTGCGATCAGCTCCTTGTCATAAACGGGAATGCCAAGTCTCTTGCCGAGCTCGTGTGCTACAATCAGACCGCCGGCTCCGAACTGTCTGCCTATATTTATGATGACTTTCTTTTCCATGGTATTCGTTTACAAGTTACTGCCGAGATTATGTGAGTCTTCTCCATCATGCAGTCTGTTGAACTTCCTGAATAATCTTCCGAGAAGTATTGCTGTGAGGAGTGCCGAGATCAGGTCGGAAACGGGAAAACTCAGCCACACTCCATCTGATTCTAATTTCAGCGGGAGGAGATAAAGCATAGGAAGAAGGAACAGTAACTGCCTTGATAGTGACAGGATGATTGACTTCTTTACCAGACCAAGGCTCTGGAAGAAATTGGTTCCGATCATCTGGAATCCAACAACAGGGAACATGATGGTAAGCAGCCTCATGCCTCTTGCCGACATGTCGAGCAGCTGCTCATCGTGGGTGAAGATACCTGCTGCAACACGAGGGAAAAACATGCCTATGATGAAGCACAGCGTAGTCACCACGGTTGCGGCCTTTGCTGTCTTCCAGAATACATCCTTGACGCGTGAATATTGCTTTGCTCCGTAATTGTATCCTGCAATAGGTTGCATTCCCTGGTTCAAGCCCATGCATATCATGATGAACATGAATATGATACGGTTGCATATGCCGTAGGCTCCGATGCCGAGGTCGCCGCTGTAGTCACGCATCTGCTGATTGATGAAGAGAGTGACAAGACATGCTGCCGCATTCATGAGGAACGGTCCCATACCGATGGCGAGAGAATCTTTCGCTACCCTCATGTCGAGTTTGAAAATACCCTTTTCAAAGTGGAATGCCCTGCTCCTGTCGCTGAAATGCTTCATCACGATTATCATTGCCACGGTCTGTGCCAATACGGTAGCCCATGCCGCTCCTGCAATGCCCATGTCGAACACGAAGATGAATATCGGGTCAAGAATTGTGTTGAACAGGACGGTGAATATGGTCAGTGCCATCGCTTTCTTCGGATTGCCCGAAGAGCGCATGGCTGCATTGAGTCCGAAGTACAGATGTGTTATGATGTTGCCGTACAGGATGATTTTCATGTATTCCTTGGCATAGGGGAGGGTGTTCTCGCTCGCTCCGAAGAAATACAGGATCGGGTCGATGAATATCAAGGCGATGGCCATGAAGACCAATCCTATGATGACGTTCAGGCTTACTACGTTGCCCAGGACCTTGTTAGCTGCCTTGTAATTGCGTTGTCCGAGAAGGACGGACAGCATGGTTGCTGCGCCGGCGCCGACAAGTGTGCCGAATGCAGTGGACAGATTCATCAGAGGGAAGGTGACGGCAAGACCGGAAATAGCAAGTGGACCGACACCTTGACCGATGAAGATGCTGTCCACCATGTTATATAAGGAAGCTGCTGTCTGTGCTATGATTGCAGGCAGAGCATATTGCTTCAGCAGCTTGCCGATCTTTTCAGTTCCGAGTTCTGTGGGGATTGATGATCTGTTCTCGGCCATTTTACTTATTCGGGTTTTCGACCAACTCAATTTCGAAAATAAGAGAAGCATATCCCGGTATGCTTGATCCGCTTCCTGAATAGCCGTATCCATGATCTGAGCAGAATACACCCACTCCCTTCTCCATAGCCTTCATCTGCCATAGTGTAAGGGCGAATCCGTTGGTTATGCTGGAAGAGCTGCTTCCCATAGTGATGTCAGTGGACTTCTCGCCCCAATTGATGCGTACAGGCTCATAAGTCTTGGACTCGGAGTAGAGTCCGTTTTCCTTGGCAACCTTCTCTATAGTTGTGTCGAAAACCAGTCCGTTGAGAAGCTTTCCAGTGTAGTTGATGTAGACTGTAGTATCCTTCTTGAATGCTTTGTCGTCAACTGGCGCACCTGTCTGCTTGTAGTAGAATCCGTATGAAACAGAGTCTTTTGCAGTCATTCCTGCGAAGATATCTTCAGCTGGTCTGCCGTCTATCTTCACGGTTTTGTTTCCGAAGAATCTGCCGATCGAGTCGATCTGCCATTGGGACACGTTGTCTGTGAAATCAACAACCTCGAACTCATAGATGGCCGGAGTATATGAAGTGCTTTTATCCGAGTCGTGATAGTCGAGGTACTGTTTTGCAGTCTTGAAGTTCTTTGATGTCATCAGCCAGCTTGGTACAAGTACCTTCCTGTATCCTCCTGCCTCCATTCCTATAAGGGCATCCCTGATTCCTGCCTGGACCGTAGTGGCGTAAGTGGTCAGGAATTTCGGACCATAGTAGCTTGTCTGGTCGTATGTGCCAAGCTGTCTTGCTGTCTCGGCATCGGTGTGTGAGGTGATGTTGCCTTCAAGGTCAGTGGACCTGTAATCTACAAGTACGAATCCCTCATCCTCCACGGTCTTGCCGTTTCCTTCCTTATTATCCAGTACATAGATTCCCAGACCCGAAGCTTCGGCTTTCGGATGGTTGATGTGCAGCCATGCGTCCAGATATCTTTTGTCTGCTTCGTAATGACCTGGTTCAACAGTCTTTGCGCAACCCGCAATAACGATGGCTGCAGCGATATAGAATACGTTCTTGAATGTCTTCTTCATTGTACCTTGTTGAATTGAACTGACAAAGATAGTAAATCCGCTATTCATTTGAAACTCCGATTACCCATATCTTGTAGAGCAGTGCGGAATTAGCAGGAATCGTGCCGAATACCACGTTCCCGAATCCATGTTTGCCGGAAAATGCAATCTCACATTCCTCACCGGCCCTGACTCCGATCAGGCCGTTATATAGACCTTCGATGAAATCGTCGTGTCTCATGTCAGCCTCAAGCACGTTGTAGTCCGGGTCGGTAACAATGAATTTGTTTTTCGGGTCTTCTGCAGTTGCCTGATGGTTTGTAATAAAGAGCTTTGACGGGCTGCCGGTGAATACATACCCTGCATAATAGAAGGATATGGCTCCGTTCTTCGTCAGCATAGGACCTTCGCCTTCCTTCCTGACAAGTCGGCTTGATCCCATGTTGTAGACTATCCTGAGAGTATCGGTGACAGTCGTATCCTTGGTAGTCACTTCTCCGGTCTCCGGGTCAATGACTTCCTTTTTCTCTGTGCGCTTTACAGTCTGATTCTTGGCAAAGTATGAATCAATCTGCTTTTCCTGTTTCGCATATCCTTCCTCAAGTTTTTCCTTTATGCATGAAGCGGATGCCAGGCAAAGGATGGCAAGTGTAAATATCTTAATTATTCTCATATTCTGTCATGTAAGTGTGAGATGCATTTCTTATATATCCTGCTGCTTCTTCCACAGGCATGTGCAGTTTGCCTCCGGCAGCATTTTCGTGCCCTCCGCCGTTGAAGAACATTTTTGCACATGTGTTTGCGGAAGTGCCTTTCTTCGACCGTATGGATATCCTTATCTCGTTTTTGTCCTCTCTGGCAAAAATGCTCATCCTTACCTTTGCAATGCTGAGAGGCTCGTTTACAAATCCTTCAGTATCACCTTCCTGCATGTTGTATTCCTCCTGGGTCTTCTTGTCCAGAACAATGTATGCAACTCCATCTTCTGTCACTTTCAGGAGATCTTTCAGTATATGTCCTTTCAGTCTCAGCCTGTTTTCGCTGTGCTCCAGATTTATTTTCTGCAGGATGAGGTCGCGGTCGGTTCCGGTAGCCAGCAGTGCGGAGGCCATGCCGAGAGTGGATGGATGAACAGAGTTGTTGAAGTTGTTCGTGTCTGTCGTCATGCCTGTCATCAAGGCCAGCGAAGCATCCTTTCCTAATGCCCATGCATCGCCGTCGATCTGCGGTGTGGTCATCAATACGTGATAGAGCAGTTCTGAGGCAGACGATACCTCTGTTTCAGAAAATGCTACATCGAAGTTTTCTTTATCAGGATTAAGATGATGGTCGATGAGAATCTTCGGCGCTTTGGATGCAGCCAGGAGGTCCTCAAGTCTTGATGTTCTATGGAAAGCATTGAAATCCAGACAGATGATAAGGTCGCTGTCCCTGATTTCGGCCGCCACCTTTTCCGGATCGTCGTCGTATGTCATCATCCTGTCCTTGATACCTTCTGTAAGGAATTCAAGGAAGCGTGGAGGATTGTCATTGAGGATTATTTCCGCGTTGCTTTTGCCGGATGCCAGCAGGAAGTGAAGCATTGCAGTGCTGCTGCCGATGGCGTCACCGTCCGGTCTGGCATGCGTGACAACTACCGGGCGCTTTGAATTCCCGATAAGCCTGATGAATGTTTCTATGTATTGTGGGTTGATATGTTCCATTCGTTGCCTTACTTTATTGCAGGTGCAAAATTACAAAATTATATTGCATTTCATAAATGAATTTTCTAACTTTGTCCGGCATTTTGAAAAATAAAAATTATCAAGATAATGGGAACAACAATCAGAAAGGTTTTCACCTATTTAATCCTTCCACTTTGCATTGTGGGTCTGGTTTATCTGAACGTAAAGAGTATCAGTGAGCCGGTAAACTTCAAGAAACACAGAGAGTATCGTGAAAGTGTTGCGGTTCAGAGACTTAAAGATATTCGTGAGCTTCAGGTAGCTTTCAAGAACGTAAATGCTCGTTACGCTTCTACAATCGATTCTCTCAAGCAGTTCTACAACGAGGGCAACATGCTCATCACTCTTCAGGTAGGATCGAAGGATGACTCATTGGCAATGGCCAATACCCAGAAGATTAAAGCCAAGTATCGTCATCTTAAGGGTGAAAAGCTCAATCAGAAGCTCTATGAACTTTATCAGGACGGTCAGCAGAATCTCGTGTTCGAGGTGAAGCATCAGATTCCTGTAAAGGATACACTCTTTACACATCGTACAGATTTCTGTGTAGACTCTCTTGCATTCATTCCATTCAGCGGTGATTCCATCATCATGGAGTCAACTGTCAAGAAGGTGTCAGGTGTGAACGTGCCTCTCTTCGAGGCTTCAATGCCTTTCAAGTCTCTTCTCAAGGGTCTGAACAATCAGCTTAGAATCAACCTCGATGCTGAAAGAGAGGATCAGGGACGCTACAAGGGTCTTCAGGTTGGTAGCGTGACACAGCCTAACAACAATGCAGGTAACTGGGAGTAGTCAGTTGACTATGAAAGACAATAAAGACAGGATATCCATTCAAGTCGGCTTGAGTGGATATTCTTTTAAGGTACAGGCCGACGGTAATGAGCATTCTTCCGGATGGATGAATGCTGAACGTATCTTCAGCACTCCGGAGCTGCAGAAGCGATATGATGAGGTGGAGATATCAGTTTCCACTCCTAAGTGCGGACTGGTTCCCGAGCAGTTTCACTCTCCCGAGAATGCGAGGGCAATGCTTGCTGAGGTGGCTTCAATCGGAGAGGATGATGTGGTGGACTTCATAGCCGTACCTCAATTTGCAGCAGTGCTTCTATATTCCATCACAGTAGGAGGAACTTTGTCCAGAGTGATCACTGAGACAGTCCTCAAGACAGATGGGACCAAGTCCAGACCATTGCCGGAACTATACTACATCCTTGACCATCTTTCTGATATCAAGGATTATAACAAGATATTGGCTTCTTATGTGGATGACTATCTCTATATAGCGATAGCACAGGGCAAGAGTCTTCTTCTCTGCAATTCATACCATGCTCCAGATTTCACGACAGCAGAATATTTCATTTTCCTGACCATGAAGAAGCTTCAGCTCAATCCTGAGATGTCGTCAATATATTTCAGGACACCTCTGAATGAAGAACAGGAACTTTCACTTTACAGGTATTTCAGAAGCGTAGAGCATATTTGATATGAGGATTATCGGAGGAAAATACAGGGGCAAGACCATTGTGCCCCCGCAGGGATATAAGGCCCGCCCTACGACTGACTTTGCCAAGGAAGGACTTTTCAATATCCTGAATAACGAGTATGAGATGGAAGGACTTCAGGTACTCGACCTGTTCGGAGGTACCGGAGCAATTTCATATGAATTTGCTTCTCGCGGTGCTTCTATGGTGTATTGCGTGGAGATGCTCCCTCTTCATGCAAACTTCATCAAATCTCAGGCTGCTGCATTCGGAATGAAGAATCTGACAGTGGTGCGTCATAATGTGTTCGAGTTTCTTGAAATCTGCCGGGAGAAGTTCGATATAATTTTTGCAGATCCGCCATATGCTTTGGATGGTCTTGCTTCATTGCCTGACAAGGTTTTTGCTCAGGATATACTGCATCCTGGTGCCTATTTTATTCTGGAGCACCCGGAAGAGTTTGATTTTCACGAACATCCGTATTTCGTAAAGGAAAGAAAATACGGAAATGTACATTTTTCGTTTTTTGAGAAAACAACATGAAATTTAATCTGAAAGACGTTTTTCAGCCTAAATTTTTCGGGCTGTTCAAGAAGGGACAGTACGACAGCAAGAAGTTCTCTTCTGATCTGATTGCCGGTATTATTGTAGGTATCATCGCTCTGCCTCTGGCAATCGCATTCGGTATCGCCAGCGGCGTGACTCCGCAGCAGGGTCTTATCACTGCCATCGTAGCGGGATTCCTCATCTCGTTCTTTGGTGGCTCTGATTTCCTTATCGGAGGACCTACCGGTGCATTTATTGTCATCGTTGCCGGTATTGTAGCACAGTATGGAATGCAGGGCCTCATCATCGCTACCATCATGGCAGGTGTCTTCCTTGTCGTCATGGGTGTATGCAAGATGGGTGTCATCTTCAAGTTCATACCATATCCTATTGTTGTGGGATTCACCAGTGGTATTGCCCTTACGATCTTTTCAACTCAGATGAAGGATTTCTTCGGACTTCCTCTTGATCTGCAGGTACCTGCCGGATTCATTCCGCAGTGGGGCTGTTATTTTCAGAACATCGGCAGCATCAACTGGGTAGAGTTCGCTATGAGCATGCTCTGCCTTGTGATCTGTTTCAGCTGGGGCAAGGTGACCAAGAAGGTGCCCGGATCTCTCATCGCTTTGATAATCGGAACATTGGTATCAGTTCTTCTGAGTAAGTTTGGCGGTATTGAACTGGCAACCATCGGATCGAAATTTCCGGAACTTGCAAACGGCCTTCCTATGCCTACGCCGGTAGCTCCGAAGTTCGACTACGAGACCATCAAGGGGTTGGTGTCGCCTGCGTTCACAATCGCTATCCTCTGTGCCATTGAATCCCTTCTTGCTGCAATGGTGGCCGATGGTGCGACCGGAAAGCAGCATCATGCAAATACTGAACTTATCGGTCAGGGTATTGCCAATATTGTGACTCCGCTTTTCGGTGGTATTCCAGCAACAGGCGCACTTGCGAGAACTATGGCAAGTATAAACAACGGAGGAAAGAGCCCTGTCACAGGTCTTGTTCATGCTGTTGTACTTCTCCTTATATATCTCTTCCTTATGCCGTATGCGGTGTACATCCCTCTTTCATGTCTGGCTGCGATACTCGTGCAGGTGGCATATAACATGAGTGAATGGAAGACTTTCAAGTACCTTCTCCGTGGTGATAAATCTGATGTGGCTGTGTTGCTTCTCACATTCTTCCTGACTGTCATCGTGGATCTTACAGTGGCGATCGAGGTCGGTGTACTGCTGGCAATCGTCCTGTTTGTCCGTCGTGTCATGGAAACATCGCACATCAATGTGTTGGGTGAGGACAAGATAGCTGCAACAGAAGATGACGAGGCTGCGGCAATGGAGAATACTGACCGTCTTGACATCCCTTCCGGAGTGGAGGTATATGAGATTGACGGACCATTCTTCTTCGGTCTTGCCAGCCGTTTCGAGGAACTTGAAAAGATGAAGAAGGCAGGTACGAAAGTGCGTATCATCAGAATGAGAAAAGTGCCATTCATTGACTCTACCGGCATCAACAACCTCCGTAACCTTTGTGAGAGAACAAGGAAGAGAGGTGTCACAGTGATTCTTTCCGGTGTGACAGATAAGGTGCTGGCTTCTCTTCAGAAGTTTGGTGTGGATAAGGAGATCGGTGCGGAAAACATTTTCCCTCACATAGTCCCTGCGCTTGACAAGGCCAAGGAACTTGTGAAATGATGGAAACTACATAAGCCAGGATGAAATGTCCTGGCCTGAAGCCAGAGCTTCGCGGATGATGGTCGACGAAATGTCGACCATTTCTGCATCCAGAAGTGAGATCCTGTATTCGGGATTTTCAAGAAGCAGGTCTGCCTTCGCTTCAGCCATGTCTGTGCCTTTACGAGGGAACACGGCGACGCCGAACTCCTTGAGAATGTTGTCATATTCACGCCATCTGCGGATGTCTGCAAGGTTGTCTGCACCCATGACGAGGGTAAAGCTGTTCTGAGGTTCTCTGTCCCTGAGCGCTCTTAATGTCCTTATTGTATAATGCGGCTCGGGCATGTTAAGTTCGATGTCATCAACGAAGACCTTCTGCCGAGCATTCTCCGTCGTCTCGGCTTTACTATGGAAATGACGTTCAACCGCTTCGACTGCAGCATGATAGCGGTCTGATCCTGTCTTGCTGGAAATTTCCCCTTTCAATGGATTCTTAGGGGAGACGATGAGGTAGACCATATCGAAACCGGCCACCTCAATCAGATGTCTGATGATTGCGAGGTGGCCGATATGTAATGGATTGAATGATCCGCTATAAACAGCTATGTTCATTTATCTGCTCAAAAATTCTGAGATTACTCGTTCCGCTTCTGATTTTGCGATGGCAAGGTCATCATTGATGAGGGTGTAGTCGAATTTGCCGTTTGCGAACTCCATCTCGGATTCTGCTTTCGCTACTCTTTTCTCTATTGCCTCCGGAGTGTCAGTCGCTCTGCCGATCAGTCTCTGTCTGAGTACTTCTACAGATGGGGCCTGGATAAGAACTGAAAGAGCCTGCTCGCCGAAAATTCTCTTGAGGTTGACTCCTCCCTGTACGTCAATGTCGAACACGATGGTGTGTCCCTTTGCCCAGATGCGTTCCACTTCGGCCTTGAGAGTGCCGTAGAACGAACCATGGTATACTTCTTCGTATTCAACAAATTTCTCTTCTGCAATCATCTGTCTGAACTCGTCAGCAGAGTAGAAGTAGTATTCTACGCCATGCTGTTCCTGACCTCGTGGCGCACGTGAGGTCGCGGAAATGGAGAATTCGAGTTCCGGATATAGATTGAGCAGGTGGTTGACGATCGTGCTTTTGCCTGCTCCTGATGGTGCGGAGAAAATGATGACTTTATTATCCATTATTCTTTCAATTTTCCGCAAAAATAGTTAATTTTGCCGAGATTTGTGACAACGAAACGATTTTTAATAAATTATACGATTATGATTTCTTACAAAGAACTTGGTCTTGTAAACACTAAAGAGATGTTTGCAAAGGCTATCGAAGGTGGCTATGCCATCCCTGCATTCAACTTCAACAACATGGAGCAGCTTCAGGCTATCGTTTCAGCAGCGGCTGAGACAAAGTCTCCAGTTATCCTTCAGGTGTCAAAGGGTGCT
>JAEIGA010010487.1_pt1 | contig 14041 bp, 12 predicted proteins | sample 9270691 | NCBI WGS metagenome assembly JAEIGA01 (sample SAMN17057246, study PRJNA624740) | gut metagenome | biome: biome; isolation source: fecal sample | host: Bos grunniens | place: China: Xizang | collected 2019 | reverse complement strand
TGGTAATTTAAATTTTTGTCTTACCTTTGCAACCGCAAAAGCGATGGTGCCATAGCTCAGTTGGTAGAGCAAAGGACTGAAAATCCTTGTGTCCCCGGTTCGATTCCTGGTGGCACCACAAAAAAAGAGAGGTTCAACGAACCTCTCTTTTTTGTTATCTTAAATCGAAGAATTTTACTACCTTACGACTCATCGGCGGACACTGAAGTCTAGAAATAAGTTCTACCGACTCAAATACTATATCTGGAGCCACACGCACTTTAGAACGGAAGATGTCTTTGATTTGTTTAACGAAAGTTTCTGAACGATTTTCACTACCAATGCGTATTTGTAGTTGGTCTGTGCCTAGTGAGTTTGTAAACACTTCTACTATATAGTTTTGCACTTCTGGGATATTGTCTAATATATCAAAAAGCACTGGAGGATAGATTGTAGTGCCTTTAAATTTAATCATTTGACCTTTTCTACCCAACACAGAACTCAATCTAGCACTATTTCTACCGCATTTACATGGCTGATCAAAACGAATGCACATGTCACCTGTTTTGAAGCGAACTAGTGGCATTGCTTCTACGCCTATGGTTGTAATTGTTACCTCGCCTATTTCGCCGTCTTTTACTGGGTTGTTGTTTTCGTCTAGAAGTTCTACAATAATTAAATCAGCAGGAATGTGTCCACCATTGTGCGCCTCACATTCTGTAAAAGAGGTTTGCATTTCTGTAGATGCGTATGTAGAATATAGTTCTAGAGAAGGCCATTTTTCATTTATACGTTTGCCTAGAGTGGTAAGTTCTCCATCTGGAGTACGTAGTGCCTCGCCTATGCAAACTGCCTTTTTAAGGCATGAATTATTGTAGTCTATATTGTTGTTTTCGGCAAATTCTATCATCTTCATTAGGAAAGATGGCACTACCATACAAACTGTAGATTTCACCCTGTTTATGGTGTCCCATTGAAGCTCTGGAATGCCATTGCCCACACGCACCACGCCACAGCCTAGTTCTCTCGCACCCATAAAGTATGCAAGCCCTGCCATAAAACGACGGTCAATTGTGGTCATAAGTTGCATTACATCTTCCTTTTTAAAGCCTACAATAGAAAATGAACTTGCCTCGTTGTATGCCAAACGTTGAAGGTCGTTTTCTGTAAGAGCAAATGTAACAGGATTGCCCAGAGTGCCAGATGTGGTAACATAATCTATCACATCCACAGGGTCTGCACACAAGAAATCGTCGTTGTAGTACTGCAAATCTTGCTTTGAAGTGGTTGGAAGTTTTTGTAAATCTTCAATTGTTTTTATCTGTGAAACATCAATATTGTTTTCCTTAAACATTCTCTTATAAAAAGCAGAACGCTCTGCCACATAACTCAATGTTTCTTTCAATCTTTCCTCTTGAAATGCTTTAATCTCTTCCGCACTCTTATAATGAAGACTTCTATCTTTTATCATAACCTTTAATTTTAAAAAGTATCTTACCTCCATCTTTTAAACTTTCTTCTGCTTTTTTTAGTAAATCACTTTGTAAGTCTATATCATGGAGATTTTCATTGAAAATTATTATATCAGATTTAGGAATATCTATCGATGCAAAATCTGCACATACAAATCTTACATTCCCATTTTTACAAAGAAAAGAATGGTTGCATAGGTCTATTTTTTCACTATCGGTATCTATGCCAATCACTGTTCTCTTTGGTGATAAAAGTGCCAATATAAACGACATTTGACCATATCCACAACCTAATTCTGTAATAGTGGCATCTCTAGGAATAATTTTATCCCAACTATCATAATATCCATCTAAGCGACATATTTTTCTCATTTGCCACTCAAGCGTCGCACCTTTGTAGATATAATTTTTTATAATTGCATCTTTAAAATAGGCATCACTGGTATTGCTCCACTCGTCAACATACAATTGATATTGCTCTTTGTACCACTTACGATACATTTTTGATTGTTCTTGATATGTTGCGCCAAACGATTTGTCACCATATTCTATTCTCTTCATTGTGCGCACAGCAATTGTGCCGTTTTTAATATACAATGGCTGTGGTTTTGATAAGATTTGGCCTGTTCCATAAATAAGCATTGGCAAAATATCCAATTTAAGCATATTTGCTAAATAAAATGCACCTTTATGGAAGCGCTGAATGGAACAATCTGCAGAACGAGTACCCTCTGGAAACACCATAATAGAATAACCTTCTGCCACACGTTCTTTTAGTTTTTCTTCTAGACCTTCGTAGCCATTGCCTTCGCTAAAGAAATCTGCATATCTCACAATCCAACCAAAAAGTGGCGACTTCCAAACATAGTGTTTGGTCATCATTACTATTTTTGGAGTAGTAGAAAGCATCATCAAAATGTCTATAAACGACTGATGATTTGCTATTATCACAGCTGGTTTCTTGTATGTTTCACCATACGGATTTTCTCTTACTATTTTTGCTCTTACAGTATAAAGATAGAAGCGTATTATCCAATAAATCATCTTGTGAACTGCCAGTTTTTTCTTTTCTCTATTTATTGGCAATACCAAAATTGGCAACATATAAAGTTGCAAAAAGATACACGCACACAAGAAATATAGGAAACAATAAATTGTATTTAAAAATCCCATAATGGTCAATGGGAATCCTCCTTTTTCTGTTTGTTTAGTGACTAAAAACCTAAACAACATAGGTTGAATAGTGTAAGACACCAACACTACAATACTTAAACCTAAAACAGATATTAGTGCAATAGATTTAAGTGCTGGATGCTGAGCAAAAATAAGCACTCCCATACCCACAATGGCAGTAAATGCAGAGAAAAAGATTGCTATCTTGTGTGCCCCAAACACTTTTTTGCCATTTTTATATTCTTGAAGCAGTCCATCCATGGTAAAAATGCTAAAGTCGTCGCCTATACCGAATATAAATGTGGCAAGAATCACATTTACTATATTGAACTTAATATCAAATATAGCCATAAGTCCGAGTATTATTACCCAACTTATTGCCATTGGAAGGAAGGTGAGCAATGTAAGTTCCAAACGACCATACGAAACTAAAAGTGTAAGGAATACTATTAGTGAAGACACCAACAATATATAATTGAACTCATCTGTGGTGGTTTCCACCATTTTTGACGAGAAATATCCCCTATCTATCACTGTGGTGTGTGGAAGTTTTTCTAATGAAGTATATACTTCTTCCTTTTTTTGTGCATCTATTGAAATGCTAGACAGCAAAGAGGTATTGTTTTCTGAAAGTGTGATCCATTCCGAAATAAGTGGCACATTTTCCACTTCCTCTTTTGAGTATCCACAAACAGTATAATCCCTCTCTAAAATATTTCTAAAGCGTGAAAATGCACCTGCATTAAAGCCAGATTTTTGAGCAGATTTGTCTATTTCTGCTAGAACTTTATCTTTATGTATTGCCCAAAAATTATTCCACTTTTCTATTCTTTCTTGTTGCACAGCCACTGGAATAACAAAATCGGAAAGTGTAGTGAAATCGTCAATAATGCTATCTGCCTTAAAACCCTCTAGAATAGTTTCTAACTCTTTATATTCGGCTGTAAGTGCTGTTAAATCCTTTCCCCCTGTGGCAATATAGACATTTTTGCTATCGTCGCCAAATATCTCTTTAGAACGTGCTTCTGCATCTACTATATGCTTTGGCATAAAGTTTATATGCGACATATTTTCGTCGAAGTCCACATCTGTGTAGAAAAACAACGTCAACACAAAAAGCGCTAAAATAGAGAGTATTACCCATTTATTTCCATCGTATCTATAGCTCACCCATTGCTCAATTTTTTCTAATAATGGGCTCTTTTTCGTTGCCTCAAAACCTCTTAAAAACTGAGGCATAAACACTAGAGAGAAGATTGTAGTGCCGATAAGTGTGAACACAGAAAACAATCCCATGTCTTGAAGTAGCACGGATGGAGTAAATATCAACGCCGCAAATGCTCCTATTGTGGTAAAACAACCGATAGTAAGTGGTTCGGCAAGTTCTTCTATTATTTCTTTTGGAGAAGATTTACTATTTAAATGTGAAACTATGTGTATAGAATAGCTCAATGCTATACCAAGCACCACAGTACCTACGCCTATGGCAATGGCAGAAATTTCTCCTTTCACAAGCCATACCATCGCAAGCGAAAACAATGCCCCAAACAAAGGCGGCACCACAATAAGCGGTATAGACCTTTTGTTTTTAAATGACAAATAAATCACAAGTAAAATCACCACCATAGCAAGTGTAAGTGTTATCATGGTGTCTTGTTTTATCTGTCTTGCATTATAAACTGCAATAATAGGCCCTCCTATACAATCTATGCTTACGCCATTTATCTCTGCTTTTGCTTCTGCCTCTTCTAGCACGCTCACAAGGCGGTCGTTTGTACCTGTTTCGCCCATACCGTTGCTAGGCTGAACAAACACAAGCATTGTAGATAAATCACTTGTAAATAGTCTGCCGTTGTAGATTTCGTATTCTAAGTTTGGATTGTATTTTTCAAATTTTTGAAGCAGTGGCGTGCCTATATTAAGTGGGTCTTGCATTACTACATCGCCAATTATCATACCCGATGGCGAAGTAAGCACTTTGTAAACATTGCCTATTTGGTTTGCAATGCTTTTTGGGGAGATTTTTTCTTCTAGTAGTTTATAGTCTTCGTCTGTAAGAAAAATTGGTAAATATTCATATACAAAAGAAACAACATTACCTATGGTTTCTTCATCGGCATTGGCTGTAATTGCACTTACAAGATTTTCCTCTTTCAAGGTTTCTATTTCTTGTTCAAATATCTCTGCTGATGATATAATGCTATCTGGGTCTGTACCTGATATTAACACAACAATCTTGTCTTTTACTGCCAGATTTTCAAATGTTGCATTTTTTTCATCGCTAGAATTATTGAAAAAGCTTGTAATATTCTCGCCAAAACTTACCCTCGATGCCATTATTGCAAGTAGAACAACAAAGGAGATAAGAATAGCAAAAAAGGCTACTCTGTGTTTTTCAAACCAATCGTATATGGATATAAAGATTTTACTCATTATTTGGTTTACGTTTGCAAATAAACATGGCTAAAAGTGATATAATAAACACCAACAGGCCTAAAATAGCTGCTAGCGCTATACTACCTACTATATATTGTGTAAGGCTCTGTGCCACAGACTCCAATGTAATACTATCTAGAGTAAAAGCATTTTCTACTCCTAAAACCCACGCCCCTAGCACCACGCTTCCATACAGCAAAAATGGTATCATTGGTGGAATGCTAATATTTGAAAATACCATTGCAACCACTTTGTTGAGTTTCATAAAGTGAGCAGACAGCCCAGCAAATACCATTTGATATCCCCAAATAGGAATTACCCCACAAAACACTCCCCAACCCATTGCTGCTGCCATTTTGGCATTTGAATCTTTGCTATGAAGCACCTGATTGTTTATAAAGTTTTTGATATTTGTTGGCGTAAGCAACCTTACAAATTTCCAAGGGTAATAAAATAGAAAAGCATAAAGCACAAGCACAGTATTAAGAATGCTTATACGAGTAAAATCTTGTAGTGGTCTAAAATGTGAAACTCGCTCTTCTACAGGTGGATAATATACCTTGATTGGAATATTTTCCACGTTTACACCCCTCCACGCTGCTCGCACAATGATCTCCACTTCAAACTCATATCTTCTTGTGATAAAGTGTATGTTTTGAAGTTTTTCCAATGGGTATAAACGATAACCAGACTGGGTATCAGACAATGTTTTTCCTGTTTCTACTTTATACCAAAAATTTGAAAACTTATTGGCAAAAGTATTTCTAGAAGGCATATTGTCTGCTGCTAGATTTCTTGCTCCTATCAACAAACTATCTGGTTTTTCTTCTATTTTATTTATAAAAACAGGAATGTCATCTGCATAATGTTGACCATCTGAGTCTATGGTAATTGCATAACGATAGCCCCATTCGTGCGCCTTTTGAAGTCCAAGTTTTAAAGCATAACCCTTGCCTTTGTTGTTTGGATAGTCTATTACTTTTATATCATTTATTGAGGCAAGAATGTTTTTTGTTTCATCTGTAGAACCATCGTTTACAACAATGACATCAGAGGAGTACTCCTTTACATCTGCTATCACTTTTGCAATTGTGCCAGCATTGTTGTATGTAGGAATAAGCACCACGCATTTTAGCGCAGCCATTCTTTCCTTATAATCATTTTCTTGTCTCATGCTTATTTGTAAAAGTATATGCTGTATAATCTCCAGATTTCTCTACCATTTTAAGTAGATTTAAAGACATATCAGATTTGTCGAAAGATATTATGATACTTGAAATTTTTGCAGCAACCTTGCTTTGTTTTGGTGTTAAAGTTGCAACCCATTCTGTTTCTGATTGCTTAATATCCACATCAAAACCTGCGCTCATATTTTCAAAATCTCCTAATACACAGGTAGATAAAATAGAACTAAGGTTCTTCAGCATCGGATTTGCGTTTACTTTTGTTTTGGCTACATTGCCAGCTGTTTTCATTTCAAAGTACTCGCTTGTCATTTTGATATAATCGCCATCGTCGAATGCTAGGAGTATATCATTTGGCTTTGTAAAAGAAAAATCACCTTCTTTCACAGCTGGGTTTGCCAAATATGACACCTGTCTTGTTTGTTTAAACCTACAGTTGATAGAAATTATATCTGCGTTTTTCTCTTGAAGCTGAGTTTGAAATAATTGTTGCATACTTGTTTGTTGAGCATAAGTAGATATACCCAAAATAAACATTAGTGAAATTATTATTAGTTTAATTTTCATACGCTTGTAAATTTATCATTTTATCTAGCGAAGCAAAACCATAGCCATTTTTAAGTGCGCATTCTATAATATTTTCTAGAAGCACATCTGCCTCTGCACATCTGTCGTGAAGCAAAACAATTGCCCCTGGATGCAGTTTTTTTTGCACTCTTTGAGCTATTTCTTCTCTAGTTTTACCCTCTACAGTATCTAATGAACGAATGCTCCAACCTATAGTTGTAAGTTGCTGTTCTTTCACCGCCTTGCCTATATTGGGATTGGTAACACCAAATGGCGGACGAAATAGTTTTGGCTTTTTACTTATAGTTTTTTGTATTGCCTCTGCACATTGGGTAAGTTCTTTTTTCACCTTTTGTGTGCTGAGTAGCGGAAATTTTCCACTATGTGAATATGTGTGATTTGCCACTATATGACCTTCGGCAAATATTCTTTTTACAAGATCTGGATATTGTAGCACCTTACTCCCTACTAAAAAAAATGTTGCCTGAATATTGTGTTTCTTCAATACGTCAAGCACCTTTTCTGTCATCACCTCATCTGGTCCATCATCGAATGTAAGGGCAACAACCTTGTCTTTTACGTCTGCTTTGCAGATAGTCTTCAAGTAAATATTACTACCCACATCTGCCGATGCCCACACCATAAAAAGTATAAGCAACAATGTTAATATGGCAATTAGCAAACACATTTAATCTTCAACACTACTGGCTTTGCACCAAAATATTCGTTGTATATAATTACCTCAGCAACACCATCTTGTATGCTTTTTACAGCTTCAGCAAAACAATATGCAGAAGATGTTGGGAATAGTCCATACTCTGCAAAACTATTGTAAAGTATTTTACTTCCTGCCGACGAAGCATATTTTGCAAGACAGTCTTCTTTTGTTATTGCTTGCGACAAAAAGTCGATAGTATCAATTTGAGCTAGAGTATCTGATGTTTTTTCTGCTGTTAGTGTAGCAAACATAGCCCCTTCGCCATCTTTATATTTACGAAAAGCACCCATACGTTCCATTATCGTATGTTGAGATGGTGTTTGTTCATCAAAAGCGCCCAACAAAATATTTTTACTTTCGCCATCGGCAATACGCATCATTGCATCTAGCAAGGCATCTTCAAAACTATGACTACGATTTACGTATGTTACATTGTAGCAATGATTGTGTCTCAACAAGGCTATCTGTCCACCTATTGTATTAAACGTTGACTGAATAAATGGCGTTGGGTTTAATAGTTGTTCTTTATCATTTATCACATTACGAAGGAAACGTTCACTATCTGTTAAGCAACCCCAACCTGTAGCGGTGATAATTGCATCTAAAGAATCTATATTTTCTACTCCTTGCACACATTCCACTGCTGTAGAAACTGCAGTTTTGATTACCTTACTCATACGACGACGTTGAGCAGCATCTGGTATCAAAAGTTTAATATCAGTGACCACATCTGAGTCTCTTACTACCCTATTTATATAGCATTTCATCATTGTTGAGTAAAAATAAGTGAACTACAATTTCCTCCAAAACCAAATGAGTTGGTAAGCACACTTTCCACCTCAACACCTTCTTTAAAGGTGCAAACAGGAGTTAAACCAAATTCTGGGATTGGTGTAGTAAAGTGTAAGTTTGGGAATATACAACCAAATTTTATTGAAAGTACAGAAAATACAGCTTCTATACCGCCTGCTGCGGCTAGAGTGTGTCCTGTAAATGCTTTTGTAGAACTAAAAGGTGGAACATTTTCACCAAACAAACGCACAAATGCTGCACTTTCTGAGGCATCATTGTTGCCAGTGCCTGTGCCATGTGCATTTATATAACTTATTTGGTTTGGTTCTAAATTTGCCATTTTAAGTGCGTCGGACATAGCTAGATATGCACCATTGCCTTCGGCAGATGATGCTGTTTGGTGATGAGCATCGTTGCGATTTGAAAATCCAGCTACTTTTGCATAATACTCTGTGGCATCTTCTTCTCTTTGAAGCAATAAATAGCCTGCTCCCTCACCAAGATTTAGTCCTGCGCGTGTGGCATCGAATGGACGACATTTATTTTCGTCCAATATCATAAGCGACTTAAAACCATTGAGAGTGAATGCACTAAGAGCATCTGTGCCACCTACCAAAACGTAATCTACAATATTATGTTTTAATAGTTTCACGCCAGTCATTACCGCATTGGCAGCAGAAGAGCACGCCGTGCTAATAGTGGTGGTATAACCATTTATACCACAATACTTTGCAATGGCATCTGTGCTAGCTGCGCAATCGTGCATTCTTACATCGCGAAGCCTGCCTTTTGTGCTATCTTGCATAAATTCTTCAAAAAAATGCTCGGTCAAATCCATACCTCCCACAGAGGTAGAAGAGACTAAACCTATTCTTTTAGAAAAATCAATATCTACACAAGACATTGCTTCTTTTACGGCTAAAATGCCCAATAAAGCAGTACGAGAGAGATGCTCTTTTTGTGGAATAGCAAGAGCATCGTGCAGTTGTTCGTTTGTCATAAGTAGCTCGCCAACAGGAAGTTTATGTGTGGTACGCAGCAAAGCAGGCGAAGATGATATTCCACTTTCACCATTTCGCATGGCTGCAAGATTCTTATCCACACCAATACCTAGTGCCGATACTACTCCCACTCCTGTTACTACTACTTTCATGCTTATTTACGGTTTGCAATGATATATTCTGCAAGAGTTTTTACAGAATAGAATGCTGGTTTTGCTTCTGCTGAATTTGCAAGTTTTACACCGTAATATTTTTCTAGAATCAAGATTATTTCTAGTGCATCAATAGAGTCTAAACCCAATCCATCTCCAAAAAGTGGTGCTTCTGCATCAATTTCTTCTGGTGTAATTTCTTCTAAATTTAGTTCTTCGATTAAATGCTCTTTTAATTCTTGAATTAGTTGTTCCATTTTATTTATTTTTTAATAGTTTGATATTTACATTCCATTTTCCTTGTAGGTATTCGCACCAACCATAGATTACTGCATCTGCTTTATCATTTTCTATTAGGCTGGTTGCATATTTTTCTGTTAAACCAGAGTCTTTGTCTTCTATAAAGAAGGTGTTGTCGCCTTGTATTTTGTGGCGAATGCAAATTTCTCCTGCTGCCACATTTGCTAGTGTATAAACAAACGCCGCAGGCGATGCTCCCTCTGGCAAACGTTTATTTAATATTCTTTGGTGAATAATATCTGCATCTAAAGAGGCAGATTTGTTTGCAAGGACTATTGCCCTACGAGTTTGTTCCACATCATTAAAGCCCTCTATTTTAAGCAGATTTTCCACTGCCACATATAGAGCCTTGCTCATATCGCTCATTTTGTAGAACTTCATATTGCTATCGCCAAAAGACTTAAATTCCGCTCTAATAAAGTCTGCAAATTCTATATCAGACTGTGGCAAAGTGTATTCTGCCACTACTGTTGATGTCCTAGCCAAATTGTTGCTTGGCGCAACATGGTCTTCTTTATCTAAAACAATGGCTGCATTACAACCTCCAAAACCTGAGGCTGTTTTTACACAACATTGTTTTTCAAAAGATTGATTATCAGAAGAAAGCGCAAGCTTGTGAGGAGTATCAGACTCTGTAAAGCCCTTTGTTCCAAACACTACACCCGACTTTAATTCTTCTGCACATATAATAGTTTCAACCACACCAGAAGCACCTAGTGTGTGACCAATATATCCTTTTACACTATTTAGTGGTTTATCGTCTAAACAAGCCCATGCAATAGCTTTACTCTCCATTTCGTCGTTGTAGCGAGTTGCAGTGCCATGAGTATTTACAAAACCAATATCTTCACTATTTACTCCAGCCTCGTTCATAGCATTTGCTATGGCATAATACAAACCATCTCCTGTGCGAGAAGGTCCTGAAATATGGTTTGCATCGTTACTTATTGCACCACCTGCAAGACGAATACCAGACCCATCTGACATGGCTACATCCTTGGTAAGAAGCAATGCACCAGCGGCTTCGCCCAATGTAAGGCCATCGCGAGTGGCATCGTATGGTTTGCAAGGGGCTGGGCTAATAGACTTAAACGAAGCAAAACCAGAAGTAATAAACTCACATAAAGCATCAGCTCCCACAACAACCACGTGTTTACACTCTGTACTATTCAACACCCAGCGTGCTACCACAAAAGCCGAAACTCCAGAAATACATGCATTTGAAATTATTATTGGTTTATTTACACAACCAAAATGTTCTGCAATTACATTTGCAGAAGCATCTATAAATGTTCTTTCTGGAATCTGTTCGCAATCCTTTGCTAAATAATCTATATTACCTTTGGTGGTAGAAATAATCAATTGCGTATCTGCAGACGACAAATCTACACCTGATTCTCTTACCACATTATTCAATTGTTCTACCATAAGTGACTCAAAACGTGTAAAGCCATCTATGATTTTTACATCAGACAAGCCTACATGCATTTGCCATTCGGCAGAATATTTTAGTCCACACTCTCCTGATAGCATAGCAGAAAGTGTTTCTTTTTTATCGCCCAAACAAGTTCTTATCGACGAAGCACCTAGGAATATATTATTTTCTAGAGAAATCTTCATTTTTTCTTTTTACAAATCATTATTGAGTGACCTAGTCCTAAGCCATCTACTATTTCTTCCACTTCAAGACCTGCATTGTTTACGCAACGTTCCATATCATCTGAGTGATACATTTTACTATTGCCATTTGCAAGTGCTGTGAAATAAATGCTTGTAAGAGTAAGACAATATGCAGCTGTTTCATATTTTTGTCTATCCCAGAATGTTTCCATTATATAAAGACGTGAGTGCTCGTCCATAGACTCACATGCTCTGCGGCAAATACTTGTAACTTCTTCTTCTGAGAAACAATCCAAGAACTGACTCATCCAAATAACATCAAATGCAGGAGTTGGGAATTTTACAGACTCATCTAGTAAATTGCAACCATAGCCATGAATGCGGTCTGCTCCTTCTTTGCCTGCAGTTTGTTTTCTCATCATTTCAAGTTGTTGAGGTAGGTCCATAATTGTAACCTCAACATCTTTATTATAACCCACACATTGCATAGCCCAACGACCTGTATTTCCGCCAACATCTAGCAAACGACGCACTTTTCTATCTCCATCAAAGATAATTTTAAGTGCAGCACCAAAAGATCCGTCTGAATAGAAATGGTCGAAACCAAACCAACTTTTTTGCACTTCTTCTGGCAGGCTAGAAAGTCCTTCGTAGATAGTTGGCCACTCGCCAAACACCTTTAAACCAGATGGTTTACCTTCTTTAAGCGCTTCTTCCAGATGGAATAGACCTAAATAGTTTACATCGTGATTGAAGTTCATATTTGCTTTTGCCATAGGGTCGTTTAGCAAGAACCAACCAGCTTTAGATATGGTAAACTTATCATCTTTTGTAATTATAGTACCTATAGAAAGCGAAGCCTCTAGAAGACATTGCACTGCATAACGAGAAAGACCTGTATATGTCACAATTTCTTCCTGTGTAACACCTTTATGATTGTTTGATAGGTATTCTAAGATACCAAATTTCACCATAAGACGTGACACTTGAAATACCATTGGTGCAAAAGCTATCTCTTGTGCTAGGCGTTGTGCCTCTAATGCTGTTTTCTGCTCTTTGCAATATACATCTGCAAGAGGTTTGGTTAATTTCATATATTATTCCTTATTTAATTTCCAAAAATCGTAAAAATTGAACCATTGGCGTGGATATTTAAGCACAATCTTTTCGAGTGATTTTGAATATTGGTCGATAAGATTGTCTGCAGTTATTTTACCCTCAACAACAGGTTCTTCAAAAATAAATCTATAAGTTTTGTTTGCCTCACGCATTGAGTAATAGAACACCACAGGCACTCTACATTTTGCTGCTATCTGAAACAAACCTTTAGGAAATAGTGCTTTAGAACCAAGAAAATCTATCAAAATAGTATTATCTGTTCCCATAAATCTATCTCCAGTAAAGCAGATGTATTCTCCATTATTTAGAGCCACCTTCATCTGCAACATAGCGTCTATAATATTCTGATTTAGAGGGATAACATTGTAATTTTTTTCTTCTTTTGCACTATCCTCAATCACATCCTTAATTTGCTGATGCTCAGCGTCTAGCATTACAATATTTATCTTCTTACCATAAGCACCAAAAAATCCTGCGCCTGCCTCCCAACAACCCACATGTGCACCTATCATTACTACCCCCAGGCCACTATTGAGTATCTCCAAAAAACGTTCATAATTATCAAACTGATAATTGTATTGTTTTTCTAAGCCAGCTTTCATAGCAACCTTGTCGATAAGGGTTTGCCCAAAAACAAAATAGTGACAATATAATTCTTTTATTGAGCGTAGAACACCTAAACCACGCTTTTTGCGATTATATTGCCAAATACTTTTTGTTTGACTAGGAGCAAATGGAATAAAATAGATAACAATAAAAGCAAGAAGAAAATAGGCACATCTCACCCCAAGAAAGCGAATGGTATATACAAAAAACTGATAACCAAAACGCCCTCCTCTAGACTTCCCGCTCCATTGTTTCTTTGAACTTTTATCCATTAATCTTTCTGTTCAAAAGATTGCAGAAATCTTGGAATGTTGTTATCCCTACAAAGTCTTGACTAGTAAGTTTTATTCCAAAATTTTGTTCTATTAAAACCACAAGGTCCACTATATCTAAACTATCAATATCCAATGTATCTTTAAGCGATGCATCTGGAGTTATTTTTGAAATTTCTATTTCAAATTCATCCACAAGCACATCTGTTACTTTTTTGATAATTTCTTCTATTGTCATAATTTTATTTTACTTACTTTTTTAGCCAATTTATTATTGCTTCTATCTCTTTGTATTTTGGAGTATCCTCTACAAACACAGGAACTATTTCTCTTATTTGATTGTACAATTCTCTAGTTGTAGGAGCCAATTTATCTGCAATTTTCAAACAATCCACAGCTTGAGCCAACGCCATCATGTGTATAGCCATCACTTGATAACTATTTTCTATTACACGTTGACAAATAAGAGCTGAATTTGTTCCCATAGAAACAATATCTTGATTGTCGTTGTTGTTTGGAATTGAATGCACATACATTGGATTTGACAATGTTTGACATTCTGCAGTGGTAGAAGTAGCTGTAAACTGAGATGCTTGCAAACCATAATTCAATCCCAACACACCCAAATTTACAAATGGAGGCAAAATACC
>JAEIGA010010486.1_pt1 | contig 14041 bp, 13 predicted proteins | sample 9270691 | NCBI WGS metagenome assembly JAEIGA01 (sample SAMN17057246, study PRJNA624740) | gut metagenome | biome: biome; isolation source: fecal sample | host: Bos grunniens | place: China: Xizang | collected 2019 | reverse complement strand
TCATAAGAGAACGAGTGTTAACTGCTGTAATAAGTTGATCCTTAGCTACAGACTCAATAATTTTCTTATCATATACAGTGTTTGCCATAATGAAATAGCCTCCTATTAATTAAATAATTTTTTATAAAGCTCTGGGTTTGTATCCATCAAAGCTTGTCTTTCAGCAATGCCCATCTTTTGAGCACTTTCTTTTGTAAGCTCTACGTTAGAAGCTCCATTACCTTTTGGAGCATTACCAGCAAGACGTTTCTCTACTTCTGTTCTAACTGCGGCTTTAAATAGTTTGTCAAGCTTGTCAATGTTAGCTTGAGAAGCTTCAATATCATCATTGATTGTGATAATATCAGCAAATTCAGCACTTAAACCACGAGAAGAAAGAACACTCTTAAGTTCCGATCTATTGCGCTCAATATTAAATTCAGCTAACTGCCTTTCAAGTTCCGCAATTCTATCATCTTTTTCAGCTTTTGCTCTTTCGTTATCGTCAAGTTTAGATAAACTCATTTGACGTTCAAGTTGCTTTTCATGTTGTTTTTGTTGTTTAGCAAGAGCTTGGTTAACCCTCTTATCAGTTTCGCTCTGTAACAGTTTTAACACTTCTTCTTGCGTATAAGTTTTTGTTTCTTCATTACCAGTAGTAGCTGTATCTACTACCTGTTCTTCGTTAACGTTAACAATTTGGTTTTCCATAATAAAAATTCTCCTTTCGATTCAGTGTTCTTGACACAGCCCCGTTAGTTATTTGATTACTCGTTTAACGTCTGAGTCCCCAAGCGACAATAAAGTGATTAGTCAATGACTGGTATGATAGAGCATTTACAATTCGGATGGAATGGAGGAGCATTGGTTCCTACATTCATTTCTGTATATAGAAACTTCTTTCCGTCCATATGATGACAATCCACCGAATGGTTCCCACAGCTATCATCGTCATTACCTAAAATTTCGTAGTATTCTAACCCATAGTCCTGGTATCTTTGTTTCGCAGCTACCGTCTGAATATGGGAAAGTTCAGTTCTAACGAGCGTATTAGCTCGACTGTAAGAAACTCCAAATCTTTCTTGAAGAACCTTCTTAAGATCCGTAGTCTTCTTACCAGTAGCAACAATATGAAGTAATCCTTCATTCAACGTGTCCAAGAGTCGAGAAGTGTTATCCCATACACGTTGACTCCAGTTCTTACCGTCCGCACACCATATAGTATTTATCATTTGGTTAACAGCAGCTTTATCTACTGTATTGAAAGCGGTAGCTCCAACCACATCAATTGAGTAATAAATATCAAACCAATCCGCTTCAAAATGTTTCGATAATAAAGCAATTTGTTTAGCTCCAAGCTTTTCAAGTTCTTTGCGGGCTTGGGCTTGTGCTTGCCAATACTTATCTAATTTATATAAGTCTGCGGGAGTCGGTTCCCTACCCTCTTCCACTGTGGCTAAGAGTTTGTTGTAGGTAGCTTCGAAGTCTTTAATAACACGCTCCATAGTGCTGCCATAATATTTAATTAATTGTTTTTGAATTGCTTTCTCACTTTTGGAAGTTATTTTGTCCTGAGAGTTAAGCAATCGTTTAGTCCAATAATTCATTAGCTCACCTTCTCACTATTATTAAAAAATCGAGTTAATAAATTATTCTTCGTTGTCCAAATTTTCGTCTTCTTCTTCCACTGAGCCAGGTGTTGGGAAGCCATAAACCTCCATGTTATGGATCTTCTGTTCCTGGAGTGCTTCAAGTTCAGCATTAATATCAGTGATAAAAGGTAATTGACTTAATAAAGTAGCATCGGAAACAGTTCCTTTGAGGGTGTTAATCATATTGATTGTTGAAGTAATATCTTCGGGGATGTTGCGTTTAAAAGTAATCTCAATATCTCTAAATACTTCTTCTCCAAGTTTGAGAGAAGCAATTCCGCAAATAATTTCTACACGTCTCTGGAGTGCTTTCTTCATAAGAGCTTCTATATTACCTCCACGAGTCTCCATACCGGTTAAACGATACTGGATAGCTATTCCGCTAGAAACACCGCCTACGAAGCTTTCAGAGCTGAAATCTGGGCATTGTGCGATACGGTAAATAGAATTATGAATACGATTAAGCATATTTTCTATTTGTGCGTCATTTGCGTTTTTAGTTAACCAGGTTGCGGAAGCACCTTCTGGAAGCTGAATAACTCGATTTTCTTTCATCTCTGCTACAACTTCTGGATCTAACTCTCCACCAGTGAGAACTAAGTAAGCATCACAGAAAGCAGAGAAGTCATCTATTTCGGCACTTAAAAGCTCGTTAGCGGCATCCTGTAAGCCCATAACGCAATCAAATATGCTCTTTTCATCTGGAAGTGTGAAGATATTAGCGGGGCATTGAGAGAAGTAATGGGGTTCAGTTCCCATTAATTTTGGTTCTCCAGAAGTGCCAGTCATTGTGTAATGTCTAACATCAAAATCGGAATAAACATCTAATTTGTAGGTGTCTGAGTTATCCCAGGTATTAGCTTTATACATTCTTACGAAATACATTAAATCTCCAGTTAAACTATCATCATACACACCAAAGCAAGTGGTAGGGTTGATAAGTCTAAAGCGTGTTTGTCCAGCAGCGTCAATATACATAAGCTCTGCGGCAACACCATAAACTAAAGCATCTAATAAGAAAGCAGCGTCTTCTGCTTGGTAATCGTTATAACGCAAAATATCCATAACTTCTTCTATATCTTCATTACTCTTGTATGAGATAAAACCAGGAGTAGCAAGATAACCAGCATATGACGAAGCAATGTTAAGACAATAATTTGTCACAGTTCTAGAACAAGGTTTAGACGGATCATTGTATTTCTTTTCTAAAATACTCTGAATTCCATCATAGTAGTTTTTATATTTGGTGAGCTTGGGTTGAACTTCAACGTTAAACTTATTAATCATCTTCTGGAGAAGCTTTACGTCAAGCTCAGTGTTTTTATCTATAAAAAACAATTTATTACCTCCTTACAATTACAAACCTAAAAGTGATTTGTTAAAAGTTTTAATTTGTTTGTCATTATTTACACACTGGAGCGAATACCTCAACGAGTCCAGGTAATGGTTCCAACAATCCACAGGTTCATTCACGTATTCACCAGTTTGTTTATCCTTCTTCCAGGAGTAGTTCTCAAGTTCGGTTATTACTCCTTCGCAAGTTGGATGAACTATAATTTCATATTGCTGTAGTTTTTGTATCCCATGAAGAATGGAATCTTTTCCTTTGGCACAGGGAACGATTTTGCTAACTCCTAAGCGCTTTATCTCTTCAATACTTTTTACTTCAGCACAATCCGCAACTATCACAGACTTTTTAAAACCAAGAGCAACGATAATCTTAGCTATCTCATCATTGGTTTTATTAGTGGAACCCCACTCTTTGAAGATATAAATCTTTTTATTGTCTTCGTCTAAAATGCTTGCGGTTAGGGCAGTTGGATCATTCACATATCCAAAGTCGAGTCCGACAAGAAGTTGTCCTTTTATATCCGCATGGTTGAATTCCTCAACAATATAGTTCTGGAATACAAGCTTATCTAATGAAACGAAATCACCCAGAGCTTCTATCTTCCAGCGTGTGAAGTTTGTAATCTTTAAATTATCCATACGCTCTAAATAGTCTGGGGAAAGGTGAGGATTATCCAGGTAAGTTGTTTTTAAAATGAAGGTGTTAGGTGGGGTTATGCCAGTATCAAAGCCGAAACGCTTGTATACATAATTTGCTTTAGACACAGGATTGAAGCAAAAATAAATCTGAAGTGGTAGCTCATACCTAACGCTTCTCACAGTTCCATCAATTAGCTCTAAGTCTTCTGGGTTGAACTGTGTAGCCTCTTCTAGGAGCACGTCACTAACTTCTGCGTATCCTTTTATTTTTTCGGGATCATCAAGTCCTAAGCATTTAAACACTGTGCCATTGATATTACAAACAGCTCTGTAATCTGTTTCGTAAAAAGTAAACCACTGTGTTAATTTAAAACGCTCTATTGTTGATTTAAGCTCTTTCCACACAGTATCTTTACAGTGTGCGTAAGCTTTTCGCATTAATAATATTGTGCGTTTCTCCTTGAGTCCTTTAAGAAAAAGTTTAGCCAGGACAAAGTGAGTTTTTCCCGATCCTCGTCCACCATAAAACACGTTATAACGAAACTGGTAGTCGAAGATATAGGGTTGGTAGCAAGGCAAGAATACGTCTTTTTTTATATTAAGTTGTATCTCTGCCATTACTCTTCACCCTATTTTAAAAGCTCATTAACTTTCTTTTGGATCGTAGCGTAATCATAACCAGCAGCAGTAAGAGCTTTCTTACGTGCCGATCCATTACCCCACAAACCTAAGATAACTTCTTTAGCCACAGTTTCAACAGTTTTATCCACAGAATTTTCTTTCTCTGATTTAGTTGTAGTTAGCTGTGACTTAAAGAAATTCCAATCATCTATATTTCTTACAAAAGGTTCTGGGCAAACCTTATTTGTAACATCATAATGTCTTAATACATTCTCTTTTGGAATGTTATATTTCTTCATAAGCTCTTTAGTTAAATCAATGGTTGCGGCAATAGTCTGGGGTTCAAAATACCAGCTATCATTCTTGCGGCAACACATTTCAATACCTATGCTATTAGAATTGCGACAATATTTGTGCTTATATTTTAAAGATCCGCAATGCCAAGCAATATTACTATCCTCTACACATTGCCATATCTCTCCCTGGTGTCCAACAAAATAGTGTGCGGAAGCTCCTCTATAAACCTTCTCAAAGTATTTACAATTAGCTTCTGCTCCACCCTCAGCTCCTACATAATGAATAACTATATATTTGTTCTGTTTGCGAATACCTTTTCTATAGTTAACCTTAGTTAGTCGTTTGTTAATTTTCATCGGATCTCACCTTACTCTTCTTCAATATTTATAACTATATTTGTGCTAATATCTGCTTCGACTTTGGTGCTTGGATTGTAGCCAGCGTTCTGGAGAACGAATTTAACGAAGTCGCTCTTTCCCTCTTGGCAAAGCTTAACCGCAGCTTCCCTAGCAGCATCTACAGTAGCTTCCCAACGAGCGTCATTAACTCGCTTAAGCTCCTCCTGGAACATTACGAATTCGGGTTCGTTACGCCAACTCCATAGAGTCTTAGGATTAACTTCAACCGCTTCCGCAATCTCCTTATAGCTCATTCCTTTACCAGAAGTCAGAAGCTCTATAGCTAACTTTTGTTTTTTTGTTAATGTTTTAGCCATAGTCTCAACCTCCTTCTCCTATATTTAAAAAATCTTATGTAATCATTTTCTTGTTTTGTCCAAAAGAGAACGCAAAAATGGGAACCCACTTATAGTGAGTTCCCCGTCCGCGTCTTCATATATATTATAAAAAAATTTTTTTATTTTTTCAAATTATCATATCGAGTTAAAAGCTCCTCAAATTGTTCTGGAGCTATATAATCTTTTTGTTGAATTAAAGTTTCTCTCTTAAGTGTTATCTTTAAGGTTGGATCTTTTTCATAATCTCTAATCATAGAGTTATAAACTTTATAAACAAAACTATTTGTTTTAGGAGCTTTAGATTTAGATTTAGGTTTAGGTTTGGAGTTTGAAAAAATTGCGATAAGTGCGATTAAAGCTCCAATTACACAACCAATAGCTAAGATAATAATAAACCATGTAAAACCACTTATTAAAGCATCGAGAAACCACAGTCCACTAGTAAAATAATAAAAATCCCACAACATATTTTTTAAAAACCCTTTCTTAACTTTCTATAAATATTATAACATAAATTTTTAGAAAAATCAAAAAATTGTCATTAAACTAGGACGTTTATCTCATATTCTCCATCTACTATTTCAATGGAGTAAGAGTCTTCGCTAATTCCAAAAGTATCAGCAATCAGTTTGAAGAATTCTACATAATCTTCTGTTCCAGCGTATATTGTTTTTGGCTCTGTTTCTTTAATATCAATATCTATATGAACCTTTCCATCTTCAATAGAAAAGACACCTTCTGTAGCTACATACCCTGGAAGCTTACATATTTCTCCCATAGCTCTTCCTACAGATAACTGTATTTGTTTTCTCAATTTATCACTTTTAGTCATTTGCGGTTTCCTCCTCTAATATCTGCTCTATCTTTTTCTCAATCGAAGCTACATAATCAAACAAATTGTGTAATTCAACAATTTGTTTTATATAATCTTCTTGTAATTGGATAGTGTTTATATCTGGCTCTCCATACTGCTTTACAAAAGCTTTATATTTTTCTGAAATCTATTCTGTTAAGCTTATATATGTTCCAGTTAAAATTAATAACTGTGATAAATTATTCTTTAATAAATGTAAATTATTCATTCTGCGGCATCCTCCTTAATCTTCTTGTTATATCCCCAGGCAAACTTCTTAAAGTTTTCTGCGGAATGAGCATCCCTAGCTTCTTGTGATTGCTTTCTATATTCTTCTCTAAGCTTGTCCAGAGCGAACTGAGCTAACATAGCTTCAGTTTTTAAGTCCTAAATCTTATCAATTAATTCAACACATTTTCTGTCGAATTCCTCATTTGTCATTATAATTTTCATTGTATTCTCTCCTTTTCTGCGCTATTCTGCGCTAAACTTTTCTATTCTGCGGCAGTCTGCCGAAGTTTTATAAACTTTTTATTAAATCTTTAACCTAACTGATATGAACCAGGTATCCCGCTGAGTCATTCCCGCAAAAACCCATTCTCTTTGGAAGCTTATCAACCCGCTCCCGCAATTCCTACATGTCCATAATTAAGAACCTACCAGTTTTTGCGTTTCCATAAGCTAAGTAGTCAGCTTTACAGAACTCCCACCAACCGCGGCAACCATCAGAATTCTTATTTACAATCTCTAAGTAAATATTTCCTGTGGAATTGATCTTAGTATCAAATTTGACTTCGAAGCTCTTGGTTTCTCCAGTAGTAGGAGAAGTTATTAGGAAGTCAATGTCCTTGCCGAAATACTATTCATTTGCGGAAACATCCTAAACTACATAACCTTTTTTCTACATTTGCTCTTGGAAGAGTAATTCTCCCTATCGTCCGTTATTTGCCATTATTATTTTCTCCTTCATTAAAAATTTCTCTACAAAGTTCTCTAATTAATTGAGATACTGGAATATCTCTTTTTTTAGCTAACTCTATGATTTTCTATTTTTCTTCCTCAGAAATTCTGAGTGTTATAGTTGCGGTTTTCATACATTTTTCTCCTTTTATATAAAATATGTAATACAGGATATGTAAAAAGAAAAGTGGAGAGTATTGAACTCTCCACCTTTTTGAGGAGGGCATATTATTACTACATAAATATGTAAGGTAGGTTTCCCTACCTAGAAAAGAGTAGTAAAAAATGAAAGTTAGATATGTATAGTGCGGTTGGGTAACAATGGCTGAAAAACCAACCGCTATATTAAAAGAAAGGGGAATAATATGTTCAGAACGGTTTTTTCGTCCGTTCCTTACACTAAATATGAAATTTGCGGGAGTGCGATTTAACACACTTGATATGATAAATTGCTGCGGGGACAAAATTTATTAAAAAATTTTTCGATATGTAGCTACCAGTAGGGAATGGAGAAGCTACCAGTAGTTGGACAATAACAAATTAAATTTGTAGAAAGAAATTTCATATATATTGTATAGCTAACCCTTTAGCTTACATATATATTATATAAAAATTTTTTTGAAAAATCAAACTAAAGTCCTACTACTCCAGCTTCTGGTTCCAACAGTCGGCAAAGTTCCTAGAGTTATAATTAAGTGAGCGAAGCGAACTTAATTATAACGATAATAAGAGAGAAGTGAGCGAAGCTCAATTCTCTCGTATATACTCCCCGTCCGTATCTCTCTATACTTATTATAACAAAAATTTTGAGAATTGTCAAAAAATGTAAGTAATAGATGGGCGGTAGCCCTAAGCTCGTCTGGGGGGCGCAAGCCCCAGTAATTTTGAAAACTTTTGTTAGCAAAAGTTTATACTTTCCCCAAACTTTCTATTGTATATAAAATCTGCGGGATAGCGATTTAAGTATTATGTCCAAGCCGCGCGGAAAGGTTCGCTTTAAACCGCCTTAGGAGCTCTTCTAAGACGTTTTAAGCTCTTCCCTATATAAGTATCCTATTTACGCTCTTCCCCGTCCGCAATCACGAATAAATTAGCTAATTCTTTTAGCTTCTGGTTCAACTCCTTGTGTTCTTCTTCTGTTACTCCTGGTTCTCGCATTTTATCAATAATACGTTCCATAGCTAAATCTAAAATTTCAGTTTGTTTCATATGAAACATTTCACTCCAATCCTAGCAAACTCCTCAGATCGTCTGCTATTTCATTTGTGACTGCTTGTAATTCTTCTTCTCTTGGTAAATATACATTCTTCCAATTGTTTATAATTGCGGTTTCTAATAAAATCTTCTGAACTCTTATATTATTCTTAGACAACCTCTCACACCGATCAATTAGCTTCTTCAATCCTAGTGCGGTTAGAGGAGCTTTTATATCTTCTCTCATTTGTATGTATTGTTGGTATAGCTCCACCAGCTCCACATCCTTAGTGTTTAATTCCATAAATAATTGATTATTAAGTTCTTTAATTGAATTAGTATTTAATTGTAGCGGTTCTTCCGATATAGGATTTTCCGAATTCTCATTTGCCGATATAGGTTTTTCCGCAATAGGATCTTTCGGTTGTGGTTCTTCATAAATATTGTATTCGATCCCCGCAAATTGTCCCTTCTCATTCGTTAACCTAACCCTCGTTAAATAACCAAACTTTTCTAGCTCCTGGAGAGCACTCATAATACTATCCTTGCCATCCTTCGATAAAGTAGCAAGCCCAGAAACGCTGTAATCCCAATCATCTGGGAGACTTAGCATTAAACTTAAAAGCCCTTTAGCCTTTAAACTCATTTTCTTTTCCTTAAAGTGAAAATTAGACATTACTGTAAAATTACTTGTTTTATGAACTCTCATGATTGACATGTTATAAACAACTCCTTCTGGAATGATTATACACCAACAGAAGCGGAAAAGCCAGTTACGGAAAAGCCAATAGTGTAATTGGTTATACAGGAAAGATTATCCGACATTTCCTATCAATCACCTACATTGGTTGTAGTTAGCAATATCTCCATAAAAACTAATGAAATGGAAAGTTGTTCAAGTGATAACGTCGGATAATATGTAAAATAAAAAAGGGCTCACCATTTGCGGCAAGCCCTCTAATATTATTGCTAACTTATATTAAGAGTGTCCTTAATATCCTTTACATCGGTTTTGATCTCACCCAATGTAGTTTTATACTCTGCTATGATTTCTGCGAACCTGGTATTAATTAAACGGTTCTCAGTTATCTCTTCCATAAGTTTTTCTTCTCTTGCTACTGATTGTTTCCAGAGTTTAAAAACAAAGACACCAAGAGCAAGAACGCAAGCTATAGGGAAACCTAAAGTTGCGATAAGTTCAGTAATTAGTGTAATGTCCATTGATTAACCTCCTTATTGCTTCCATCTACCCACAACAAATAATTCTGTGGTATATGATGTTGTTGTATCACTCCAGGGGCTCCATAAGATATATCTAACTGAGTCGGCATTAGTATTATACGAAGCTAAGCTAGTCCAAGCGTTACCATTGTTACAATCAGAAGAGCAATGACAATCATAAACGGTAAATGGTAGATCAACAGTTATACCATTAGATCTAAACAAACTACCTTTCGCTTGGTTCACTCCACCAGTATTTTCGAACTTACCATGTAGCTCTACTCTACCGTCTTTCCATTTAGTATACTTCCAACCGTTAGACTCATCTTCTTCAATAATAAAGTTACCGATCTGATAACCTTGAATCGACACAGGAACGTTAAAATTAAAATCATTGTCGCTCCAATCGAATACTGGAATTAACTTTACTGCGTATTCTGTTGACTGCGCTATATCTACCATATCAGCGGCTCTACTTATAAAGGTATAAGCATTATCATAACTTAATCCAGTAACATCAAAAGAAACTGAATAAGTTTGATTGTCATCATTAAATGTTGGAGTTGCGGTAACTGAGATCCAATCACCAAAATCTCCATCCCCAACCTTATACGCATACTTTAACCAAAGTTGGTTATTAGCCGCGCCAAAGCTACCCTTATAATAATTACCTTTGATAGTTAAATTAACTGTTGCTTCAGTCTCTCCAGTAAGCTCAATATGAACCTCTTGACTACAAGTTAATTTTGTGTAGTCAATCATATTTAATTCTACATTTCTAGTAAGAGTGTTACCTCTACTATCTTCTATAGAGAAGGTAAATATATTGCTCTCAACATTACTAAACTCTCCAGTAGCAGTAGAACTAGTCTTATTGCCGCAAGTGAGCGAATAGCTTACTATTTTAGCTTCTTTTTGCGGAACCGCACCAAAGTCATACTCGACAATATTTTTACCTTTAATAATGGTGTTTTCATCACCGGTTAATTGTAAAGTCGGGATATGAATATCTTTGACTGTTGGTATTAACAATGGTTTAGAATTTATAATTTTAAAAGTCCAAGCACGATATTGAGTGAACTCTTTTCCATCAACTACAACAGTAATACCAACACCAATGACTGGTTGAGTCGCGTTATAAAAACGTTTACGCATTGCTACGCGCTCTTCTTCAGTTAAATAGAAGGTGTATTTGTTACCAGTCTTACTTATATCTGTTCTCTCAACAAAAATATCTGTAGCTGTGCTCCAGGTTGAAATAAAAACTTTTATTGAAGTAGCATTGTTACCAGCAGGATTTTCATAGGTTATGGTAGGATTATTTTCATCCGTAAACTCTGAAAGCTCTGTAATAGTTGCTCCTCTTGGTATAGGATTAAGTGTGAAGTCATCACTTGCGGTAAGATTTACGCTCGATCCATAAACCGCAGCTCTAATACTTGCGGAAAAGGTTTTTTTACCATCGCTATCGTGCTGTAGTTTTATGGTTCCAGTTTTAATAACACCATCCCAACGCTCTACACGTTCGGTTTTACTAATAATAGTAGTTCCACCTAGCTTAACTTCGAGTGTGCGTTCTGCCCACCATCCAGATCCTTCTGCGGAAAGAGTGTAATTAATGGTAGAAGTATTTGTATTTATATCCTGTGTAGCACTCCAGGTTAATTTATAATATCTAGCTGTATTAGAATATTTATTAGTCGATAAAGATCCACTTAAAGCCATTTCAATCAACCTCCAATCCAGAAGCAAGCAGTTCTATTAGTTCCATAGTCTTCAAAGCGACTATTCTTACCTATAATTAAATAGGTTGTAGCATGTAGATCCGCAGCTTTAACTCCATCTTTGTCTGCGGCAAGCATTTCTGTGCCACCCTGGGATACAGTCATACCATTATGAGTAATTTTAGTTGATATATCACTATTACTCTTGCTAACGTTTAATCCCTCATCATCAAACTTATATCCAGTAGAAGTAATAACTTTATCAGTTCCCTTACTCATTTCCTCTTGGATCGTTATGGTTACGTCTTCAGGAGTTATTAATAAATCTGCTTGTCTTTTTAGTTCTGTATTTATATCTTCCATATCTTTTTCAGCTTGAGAAACAGAAGCTAAAATACTTTGTGTATCCAATTTTAATTGACTTATTTCACTACTATTGGTGCTGGTTTCGCTTGCTAATATTTCAATTTGTTTATTAGCTTTATCAACCTTCGCATAGGTTTGTTTTAAAACTTCACCCAGGTTAGTTGAATTACCAGAGGTTTCATCATTGTTCTCCTCATAGCTCCATTGAGTTTCTTGAGATAAGCCACCAGTATATTTGATCGAGTCATTGATTACATAAGAGCTAACTGGTTGATCGTCCTTACCAATAATCTCGATTTTATCACCAATCTCCAGGTAGTAATTGCCGCGCCAAGAGCAATTGAACTCAGTTATAGTTAAACCACCTACTGCGGCAACCGCATCCTCTACAAGTTCAGCTACATCCTCTCTAAGCTCCCAGAATGGGTTATCCCTTACATACTGAGTAACTCCAGTAGTATCAAGAGTGCTGGTGTAGTTATCACCTAATTCTGTAGCACTAGTAATGGCGGATAATCTGCGGGAGTCCTTGCTTTCAAGCGTCATATAGCCAGTTTTAGGGATTGTTAAAGCGGTTTCCGCACTTAAACGCTTAAATATAAGCGTAGAACCATCCATATAATAGATAGTTTGCGTTACCTCTGCTATATAATTTAAAACCTCTCTTATCGTCTCTGTTCCTTCAAGATTTGCTCCTTCTGGATATTCTGTATCAAAACAAGAAAGATCCATAACTCCTTGAATTTTAAGAGTTAAACAGAAATAACTTGCTATAGCATCGAGAAGCTGTTTTATTGTATAAGAGCTCAAATTAATGTTTCCTATTGTGTGCTGTTCCATTAATTTAATAGTGTCATAAGCAGTAATAGAAAGATCATTTGTGTTTTCATCTCTTTTGGTTTCATCTACATAGAACATTGGGAAAGTAGATCTTGTATATTCTTCTTCACCGATCCCCAGGTGAGGGATAAAGGCACTAGCGGGAGAAGTTGTAATGGATCTTTCTTTGTCTCTTAAATTTACTGTGAGCTTTTGGCACACACCAAAACCAAAGAATTTTCCGTTTTCTCCAGTTCGATCAATAGTCATATCCTTTAACGAGTCCTGGTAGCTATACTCAGCTAACTTTTGAATTCCGTTAAACTCAGCAGTAAGTTTTACACCAGGAGCGCTAGGAATAAGAGTGAATAGAGGAGACAAGCTCTTTACAGTCCCATTAACTACCTCTACTGGTTGCTTAAATGCTTCATACTCAGTGGCTACTGCGCTTTCTTCTAACTGTATTCTCACTTTATAATTATCAAAGCTATCACCAGGGCGAATATAAAACCAAAAAGCTCTAATATAGTTAGTATCTAATACAACAGTAGTAGAAGATAAAAAATCCTCATTTGTCATTCGTGAATTAACCCAGTTTGTCATACTGGTAGTATTTGCGCTTTTCGCAAAATATGCTACTGGATATGTTGTGTTATTACTACCAATTGTAACAGTTCCACCCATATACCTTGTAGATACTTTATATTTAGCACCTATATTACCAAGCATATTTAGATTAGTTGTTAATATATTTTGTGATGATGTTCTGTCCATTGTGCCATTAAGCAAAAAACAATCTTCATCTGCTAAATATTCAAAAGTTATACCACAAGAAGTTTTTGCTCCATTTGGTAATACTAAAGCTGGGTTAAATAAGTTCTTACCATATCTCTTAACACCAACAGTAGATATATCTGCTATATATGGTGTAAATGGTGTATCATCTGCGGCTTGCTCTACTTGTATATTTGAAATAGTTATATAATTGTTGTTTATACGAAAACATAAACCATATTTAGTGTTTTTAGTTGCGGTAAAGCTAAAACTATATCTATTGTTTGTATCTAAAGTAATAGTTAAGCCATATAATTGATACTCTACTGTTGTGCTATTTCCAGCATCATTTAAACGATAAATAATTACAGTTATTTTATTACCATATACACCTACTTCTTGAATAGAAGAATTAAAAGATACAGTATAAGTAGTTCCAGCTTCTAGCAAAAAACCTTTGTTTGTAATATTAGTAGCATTGATATAAGGAAACATCAACTGTCCTGCGTTCCAAGCATAAGCCGCATCACCTACACCACCTCTACCAGTAAAGCTATTATCACCTATAACAAGCTCTTTTACTTCTTGTTGTGCGAAAAGGTTGTTAGCATCTAATATATTTTTACTTGCTACAGATACTTTTACATCGTGTGTTTTAGGACATACATTTCTTGCGGTAATAACTGTTCCGCTTGCGGCAATAGCAGAGCTATTGTATAGCTCTGCTTTACCTTTAATTTTTCTCAATGGAGAGTTGAAATCTATATTATTACTTATCATTTACTTATCTCTCCTTATAATTCTATAAAATTTAAGCTCATTGGCTTATAAATCACATTGCCAGGTTGAATGGTGT
>JAEIGA010010485.1_pt1 | contig 14042 bp, 14 predicted proteins | sample 9270691 | NCBI WGS metagenome assembly JAEIGA01 (sample SAMN17057246, study PRJNA624740) | gut metagenome | biome: biome; isolation source: fecal sample | host: Bos grunniens | place: China: Xizang | collected 2019 | reverse complement strand
CTCGGTCTCTTCAAGATCGTCTCCGAGTCCTCGGTCGCCGCGGGCGTCCGCCGCATCGAGGCCGTCACCGGCACGAACCTTCTCTCGTATATCGAAGAGAAAGACGCGCTCATCGCCAAAGCAGCTGCGGCGCTGAAGTCCAACCAGAACGACATCGACCGCAAAGCCACCCAGATCATGGCAGACCTCAAGGCCTCCCAGAGACAGGTCGAGGAACTGAACCGGGAAATGGCGGCCAGCGCGGCAAAAGACATGATGGGCGATGCCGCCGACCTCGGCGCGGTCAAGCTCATCTGCTCCAAAGTGGAGGGCGTTCAGGGCGGCGAACTCCGCAACATGGCGGACTCCGCCAAGGAGAGCGGAGCCGACCTCGTCGTCGTCTTCGCGGCCGTCAACGGGGAGAAAGTCAACTTCGCCTGCGCCTGCGGTCCTGACGCCGTCAAGGCCGGCGCACACGCGGGCAACATCGTCCGCGAAGTCGCGAAAGTCGCCGGCGGTTCCGGCGGCGGCAAGCCGGACAGCGCGATGGCCGGCGGAAAAGATGCCACGAAAGTCGATGACGCTCTGGCCGCTGCCGCGGACATCGTCAAAGGCATGCTGAAATAAGAAAGGAGTGCCACCATGGCAGACTGCATTTTCTGTAAGATCGCCGCGGGAGAGATCCCCAGCACCAAAGTGTACGAAGATGACCTTTGCCTCGCGTTCCGGGACCTGAACCCCCAGGCGCCGACCCACATCCTGGTCATCCCGAAAGACCACATCGCCTCGGTCGACGAGATCGATGCATCGAACGAAGCGGTCGTCGGCCACATCTTCTCCGTCATCGCCAAAGTGGCGAAGGACGAGGGCCTCGACAAGGGGTACCGCGTCGTCTCCAACATCGGCGAACAGGGTCAGCAGACCGTTCCGCACCTGCATTTCCACATCATCGGCGGACGCGACATGACCTGGCCTCCGGGCTGAGCCGGTCTCAAAAACCTCATACCATCAGAATGCATCCGGAAGATCCTTCCGGGTGCTTTTTTGTGTGTGGGGGAAGGCGTCCCGGACCGTTCATCGCCCAAAAGCAGGAACATAACGACCGTTCGGCGGCCGAAACCGACCGCTCCCGCGGACCGACCCGTTTCGGGGCGTCGGATTCCGGTAGACTGGAGCCGAGGTGATCGTATGGAAAAACCCATGTTCTACTTCGGCAGCTGCTACCTCTGGACGCTCATGGTCCTGTCCCTGACCGGGATGGGCATGGCGGCCGGTCTGATGGCGGCGGTGGTGCCGGTCGCCATCTTCCTCCTCGACCGTCTGCGCCGGCCGGTGCAGGGGAAACAGAAGCTCAAATTCTTTCTGGCCGCCTGCGCCATCGTGCTGGTCGCCTGCACGGCGTTCCTCCTGCAGACGCTGCTCGTCTACCGTCCCGCTCTGGAACACGCCGGGGAGGACGTCGACGGCACGTTCCTCGTGACCGAGGTGCTGAACGACAGTTCGTCCGGCGCCCACCGCTGCGTCCTCATCGTCGACGGGGGAGAGCCGGTCCGCAAGCTGCGTCTGTCGTCGGACACTTATGAGCCCAGAGTCGGCGATGTGTTCCGCGGCACGCTGCAGATGAAGGCCCTCGGCGAACAGGACCCCGCCGTCGCCCGGTACTACAAGTCCAGGGGCATCTATCTCGGCGCGACCAGCGGAGGGCGGATCGATGCGGACCCTCTCGATGAGACCGAGCGCCGGGGAGACGTCTCCGTGCCGCCGGTCAGACTCGCCTGGTGGACGATGCGCATCCGCCTCACGACCTTCCGGGAGACGCTGACGGAGCGCATCGAGGAATGGCTCCCGCCGGAGGAGTCCGGTGTCCTCGAAGGCATGCTCGTCGGGGACAAGACCGACATCTCGGCGGACACGAATTCCGTCTTTCAGAGGGCCGGCGTCCTGCACCTGTTCGCTGTATCCGGGTTCCACGTCTCTCTCTGGACCATGCTGGTCTATCAGATCCTGCTCCACTTCGGCGCGGGGCGGAAGACCGCGTCCGGCGGCGCCATCCTGTTCCTCTTTCTCTTCGTCGCGCTCACCGGGTTCCCCCGCAGCGCGGTCCGTGCCGGCATCATGCTGGCAGTCTTCTTTCTGAGCCGCCTGTGGGTCCGCTCCTCGGAACCGCTGAATGCCCTCGGCGTCGCGGTACTGGCCATCGTGCTGCCGAACCCGTTTTATGCCGGGGACACCGGTGTGCTCCTGTCCTATGCCGCCACGCTCGGCATCCTCTCCTGGTATCCGCCGCTCTCCGGCGCGCTGCGGCAGTACCTCATGGAGCGGATCTTCAACTACAAACTGCGCAAAACCGTGGAGGCGCCGCTCGGCGTCCTCCTGGTCTCGTTCTGCAGCTTCGTCTTCACCCTGCCGGTCATGGTCCTGACGTTCGGGAATGTGTCCCTCGTCACGCTCCTCAGCAATCTGCTGGTGTCCTCGGCGTCCTCCGCCGCCATCCTCCTTGCCGGTCTCGGCGCATTGCTTGCCTCTGTTCCCGGCCTTTCGCTCCTGAGTCCCTGGTGCTTCCTCGGCGCCGGCGTGCTCGCCCGGTTCATGGTCTCCGCCTGTTCTGCTCTTGCCGGCCTGCCGTTCTCCTATGTCTCCCTGACCGGGAGAGGCTTCGGGCTCGGGCTGGCCGGCGCCCTGCTCGTGGCCGTCGCCGGCTTCGTCCTCTACGGCTCCCTTCAGGAACGCGGACTCGTCCGCATGACGGCGCTGCTGTCCGTCATCGTGCTGCTCGGCTCGGTGTTCGCGGAGACCGCGCTGGACCGGAGTGTGACCCATGTCGTGTTCCCCGACGTGGAGGGGTCCTGCGCGGTGGTCATCCACCGCCACGCAGCTGCTGTCATCGGCTGCGGCAGCGACGAGTACGGGACGGAACATGCGCTGAAGGACCTCTTCCAGCGGGAGGGAGTGACGAAGGTGTCGGCGCTCGTCGTGCCGCGGGAGAAGAAGACCGAGTCCGGCGCCGTCAAAGCGGTGCGGGAGGCCTTCGATCCGGAGGTGTATCTGCCGCCGGAACAGTTCGCGGGGCCGGAGGAACAGATCATCCGTCTGTGGCCGGACGTGACGCTCCGCCTGTACCGGCAGGAGAAGGATTACCCGGCCGCGCTGCTCGAGGTCCAGGGGGTGAGGCTCCTCCTTCTGTTCCGGCCCACGGTGCGGGTGGAAGCGCTGCCGCCGGAGGCCCGTTCCGCCAGCATCTGTTATCTTCGGGGAAAACGGTCGGAAGGTTTGAAGTTGCCGACATCTTCGTATATAATTGTATCCGGTGAATCGGGCGAAGTGGACGCCCGCGTCTCAAAGGGACGGTACCGGCTCTACCGCCGGTGAATCGCCGGAACAAAAGGAGAATGTCCTTGAAACTGACCGAAAAGACCCTGTGGAAAAACATCAAGTCCCAGGAGTTCCTGCCCGTTTACCTGCTCAAGGGGAGCGAGCCCTACCTCAAACTGAATTACGCGAACCTCCTCGCTGGCAGCGTCGTACCTGCCGGCCTTGAGGTGTTCAACTTCCATAAACTCGACGGCGAGACCGTCACGATGAACGAACTCGTGGAATGTGTGGAGGCGCTGCCCGCCATGTGCGAGCGCACCTGCGTCCTCGTCCACGACCTCGACTTCGAAAAGCTCGCCGACCCCGACCGCGACGCACTCGTCGACCTGCTCTCGGACGCGCCGGACACCTGCACGCTCATCTTCTGGCAGGACACGGTCGGGTTCCCGCAGAAGACGAAAAAGATGAAGGAACTCCTGGCGCTCATCGACGAGACCGGCGCCGTGGTGGACCTCGACGCGCGGACGAGACAGGACCTCGTACGGTTCGTCATCTCCGAGTGTGAAAAGTCCGACCGGGTCATCTCGCCGTACACGGCGGAGTACCTCCTCGACAACGTCGGGGAAGACATGGGCAACCTCGTCACCGAGATCGAAAAGCTCTGCAACTTCGCGGAGCGGGAGATCACGCAGTCCGACATCGACACGGTCTGTGTCCGGTCGCTCGAGGCGACCGCCTTCCAGATGATCGACGCCCTTCTCGACAACAACTTCGACCGCGTGTTCCAGGCGCTCGGCATCCTCTTCGACATGAAGACGGAACCCATGATGATCCTCGGCGCGCTGGTCTCCACCTACTCTGACATGTACCGCGCCAAAGTCGTCGCCCGCGAGGGCGGACAGCAGCGCGACCTCAAAAAACTGTTCCCGCAGGCGTACAAGAGCGATTTCAAACTGCGCAACGCGTTCCGCCGCGCCGGCCGGTTCTCCATGCCGGCCCTTCGCAAGTCCCTCGAACTCCTGGCCGAGGCCGACACCAAACTCAAGAGCACTTCGGAGGACCACCGCACGGTCTTCGAAAAGCTGATGATCGAGCTGGCGCTGGCCCGCCGGCAGAAGGCGTGATCCCATGCTGAAGACCGACAAAGTCATCGTGGTGGAGGGCAAATACGACGCCATCCGTCTCGCGAACCTCGTGGACGCCGCCATCCTCCGCACGGAGGGGTTCGGGGTGTTCAAAGACCGGGAAAAACAGGAGCTCCTGCGCACCCTCGCCGAAAAGAGAGGCCTTCTGGTCCTCACGGACGGGGACTCCGCGGGCATGCTCATCCGAAACCACATCCGGGGCCTCGTGCCGGCCGAACAGATCACCGACGTCTATGTCCCGGACCTCTACGGAAAAGAAAAACGAAAAGACAAACCGTCGAAAGAGGGGAAACTCGGGGTCGAAGGCATCCCGGACGACATCCTCATCGACGCGCTGAAAAAAGCCGGTGTGACCGAGGTCGGCGACACACCGTCCGAACCCTCCGACCGGCGGCCGATCACCCGTCTCGACTTCTACCGCGACGGCCTCTCCGGAGGCCCGAACAGTAAAGCGAAGCGGCTGGCGCTCCAGAACGCGCTCGGCCTGCCGGAACGCATGACCGGCAAACAGCTGTTGCGGATCATCAACATGATGGTCTCCTATGACGAATACCGAGCCCTCGTCGACTGACAGGAGGTGGCCCGATGACACAACCGAATATCGTGTTGCCGGGTCCTGTAGAGACCGCTCTCGGCCTTCTGGAACAGGCCGGTTTTGAGGCCTGGGTCGTCGGCGGCTGCACGCGCGACGCGCTGCTCGGGGACACCCCCAAAGACTGGGACATCACGACGTCCGCCCTGCCGGAACAGACCCTTTCCGTGTTTTCTGACTACCGGACCATCGAGACCGGCCTGCAGCACGGCACCGTCGCGGTCCTGCTCGGCGACATGCTTCTGGAGATCACCACCTACCGGGTCGATGGGACCTATCAGGACTCCCGCCATCCGGACGCCGTCACCTTCACCCGCAGCATCGGGGAAGACCTCGCCCGGAGGGACTTCACGATGAACGCCATCGCCTACAGCCCGGCGCGAGGATATGAAGACCGCTACGGCGGCGCTTCGGACATCGAGGCGCACCTCATCCGCTGCGTGGGCGACCCGGAGACCCGCTTCACGGAAGACGCTCTCCGCATCCTGCGCGCCCTGCGTTTTTCGAGCGTCCTCGGCTTTGCCATCGAAGAGCAGACCGCTTCGGCGATCCACGCCCTGAAGGACCGCATCCTCCATGTGGCCTGGGAACGCATCTCGGCGGAGCTTTTGGAGCTCCTCTGCGGGAAAGACGTCTATCGCGTCCTGCAGGACTACCGCGACGTCTTCGCGGTCCTGTTCCCGGAACTGGAACCCTGCTTCGACTTTCCGCAGAACAATCCCTGGCACATCTACGACCTCTATACGCACATCTGCCACACGGTGGAACAAGTATCGCCCGAACCGACGCTTCGGCTGACGATGCTCTTCCACGACATCGGGAAACCGTCCTGTTTCTATGCGGATGACGACGGCATCGCCCACTTCAAAGGGCACCCGGCGGCCGGCGCCCGGATCGTGGAGAAGATCCTCCCGCGGATGAAACTGTCTGCGGCGATGCAGCGGGACGTCGTTGCGCTCGTCGAGTGCCACGATCTTCCGCTCGAGCCCGACCGCAAGCTCATTTTAAGACGGCTCAACAAACTCGGGGAACCGCTTCTGCGCCAGCTGATCGAGGTCCAGAAAGCCGATGCCGCCGCCCAGTCTCCCGAGCGGGGAGGGGCGCGACTTGACAATGTGTGTAAAATGGAAGAAATGCTGGACCTTTTATTAAAAGAGGAGCCCGCGTTCCGGATCAGCGACCTTTCCATCGGCGGAAGCGACCTCATCGCCCTCGGGATGGAATCGGGACCCGCCATCGGCACGGCCCTCGAAGAGGTCCTGAAACAGGTCATGGCAGGGACCCTGCCGAACGACCGGGAAGCATTACTGGCTTATGTCAGAGATAAAGGAATGAAACCATGACACAGGATAAGATCGACCGCATCAACGAACTCGCCCGCAAGCAGAAGACTGAAGAAGGTCTCACGGACGAGGAACGCGCAGAACAGCAGAAACTGCGGTCCGAATATATCAACTCGATCAAACGGAACCTGTCTCTCCAGCTGGAGAGCACGGTCATCGTGGACGAGAAGGGCAACAAACGGAAAGTACAGAAGAAGGGGAAAAACAGTGTCAAACACTGAGCGCATCCCGCTGGTGGCGGTCGTCGGCCCCACCGCGTCCGGCAAAACGGCACTGGCCGTGGAACTGGCCAAGGCACTGGACGGAGAGGTCCTCTCGTTCGACTCCATGCAGCTCTATAAGGGCATGGACGTGGCCACCGCGAAACCGACGGCGGACGAGATGCAGGGCATCCCGCACCACCTCATCGATGTCGTGGACCCGGCGGAGAACTACAGCGTCGCCCGGTTCCAGGAGGACGCCGCCCGCATCATCGACGACATCCGCGGGAGGGGCAAAAACGTCATCCTCGTCGGCGGCACCGGCCTGTACCTCGACTCTCTCATCGAGAACCTGCAGTTCCTCGACACGGGGGACACCTCCGAGGTCCGCGCCCGTCTTCGAAGCGAACTCGAGTCCTCCGGTCCGGAGGCGATGCACGCCCGGCTGCGGGACATCGACCCTGGATATGCGGAAGGCATCCACCCGAACAACACGGGCAGAGTCCTTCGCGCCCTTGAAGTTTATGAACTGACGGGGTACACTATGTCCGACCAGATCGCCCGGTCCCGCCGGGAACCCGGCCGCTACGATGTCGTCTACATCGGCCTTACGGCGGAAGACCGCGACTATCTTTACGACCGCATCAACCGGCGCGTCGACCGGATGATCGAAAACGGGCTCCTGGACGAGGCGAGACAATGGCTTCTCGAACGCCCCGGCTCCACGGCCTCTCAGGCCATTGGCATCAAGGAGATGCTGCCGTACCTGCAGGGGGAAGACACCCTGAAGAACTGTGCGGAACAGCTGAAGACCGACACACGACATTACGCAAAACGCCAGCTCACCTGGTTCCGCCGGAACCCGGAGGTGCACTGGCTCTGCATCGATAAAAACCCGGACCTTTCGGCCCTGACGGCCGAGGCCCTTGCCATCATCGAAGAGGAGGGGATCCTTTGAACGAACGAACGAAGCAACAGCTCTGGCGGATTCTTCTGCTGGGCCTTTCGGTGCTGGTCCTCGTCTACTTCGTCTACCAGTTCTATCAGGCGGCCCACTCGTCGGTCCGGACGGAAGTGGTCCGTCAGTCGACTGTGAAAGACACCGTCGACACCGACCTGTTCGTCGTCCGGGACGAAGGCTTCCTGGAGACCTCCTCCGACGGCATCCTCATCCCGCTGGTCCCGTCCGGGTCCCGCGTGGCGGCCGGTGAAAGCGTCGTCGCCATCTTCAACAGCGACGCGGACGCCTCCCGCTATGCCGAACGCAACCGGGTCGAGGAGAACCTCGCCCGTTACACCCGGCTCAACCAGCAGAAGGGCACCTATGCCGTCAACCTGAACGCGCTCGGGAAACGCATCTCGAAAGACGTCATCGACCTCGCGGAACTCGTCGACAACGGAGACCTGACCGACATGCAGGACCAGGTCTACGATGTGCGCGACCAGATCCTCGCACGGCAGATCGCCACCGGGGAGACCGTCGCCCTCGACAACAAAGTGACCGAGCTCACGAGCCGGCAGAAAGCCCTGTCCAACACGGCCGAAGGGTATGAGACGCTCGACTCCGAACGCTCCGGATTCTTCATCGACAGCGTGGACGGCTACGAGCTGGCCACCCGGTATGACAAGGTGTCGAAACTGACGCCCGAGGACATCGAGAAGCTCCTGGAGTCCGACCCGGAAGAGGTCTCGGACAAGGTCATCGGCAAGGTCTCCACGAACTTTGACTGGTTCCTGCTCTGCTCCCTCGATGCCGACACGGCGAAGACCCTGAAAAAGGGCGAGACCGTGACCATCGACCTGCCGTATTCCGCCGTCCGTTCCGTGACCGCGACCGTGGCTTCGAAGAGCAAGGCCGATAAAAAAGACCATGTGGCGGTCGTGTTCAAATGTAACCGCATGAATGCGTACATCGCCTCTCTGCGAAAGGAAGAAGGACAGATCATCCTCCACACCTACACCGGGCTCAAGATCCCGGCCGACGCCATCCGGACCACCGCTGACGGCAAGGAAGGCGTCTATGTACAGGAGGGGAACATCGCCCGCTTCAAGCAGCTGAGAACGGTCTACAGCGAAGACGATTACATCATTTCCAGCGAGACCCCGAAAGAAGGGGAGACAGGCGATTTCGTGTCCCTGTACGACGCAGTCATCCTGGGAGGAAGAGACTTATATGACGGAAAGATCCTTAACTGAGTACCGGGAAGCCCGGTGCCGGGACATTGAAGAGAACATCAAAGAGATCCGCGACCGCATTGCGGAAGCCGCCATCCAGAGCGGCCGGAATCCGGAAGATGTGCGCCTGATGGCCGTCACCAAGACGGTGGAACCCTACTTCATCAACCACGCCATCCACTGCGGCATCGACCTCATCGGCGAGAACCGCGTCCAGGAGTTCCTCGGCAAGAAACCCGAGCTCGACCTCGACGGCGTCGACTGCCACCTCATCGGCCATCTGCAGACCAACAAGGTCCGGCAGATCGTCGGCGAAGTGTCGACCATCCAGTCGGTGGACAGCCTCAAAGTGGCGAAGGAGATCTCGAAACAGTCCGTGAAAAACGACCTCGTGACGAAAGTCCTTCTCGAAGTCAACGTCGGGGAAGAAGAGTCCAAAAGCGGCATGCCGTATGAGGCGGTGGAAGACCTCCTGCCGGAGATCGCGGAGCTGCCCGGCCTGTCGGTGGAAGGCTTTATGGCCATCCCTCCCATCTGTGAGGACGAAGCTGTCCTTCGGGGCTATTTTTCGAAAATGAATCAACTGTATGTTGACATGAAGGTTAAAAATATAGATAATATTAATGTCAATACCCTCTCAATGGGCATGTCTGCCGATTACGTGCAGGCAATTCTCGAGGGTTCTACTTTGGTAAGAGTCGGCTCCAGCCTGTTTGGAGCCAGAGTATACTGAGATCCGGAGGAAGAATTGAAATGGCTAATTTCTTAGATAACATCAAACGCATCACCGGTTTTGAACCGGAGGACGACGATTTCGAATATGATATCGACCTGGACGAAGAGTTCGAAGAAGAGGAAGAGGAGGACTATGCTCCCGTAAGACAGCAGCCCGCCGCTCCCGCCGCCGCTCCTGCCGCCAAGAGAGGGAATGTGGTCAACATGCCCGCGAAGACGACCATGCAGGTCGTGCTCGCCAAGCCGGAGCGCTTTGAAGACGCCAGCGCCATTGCGGACCATCTCAACGAAAAGAGAACGGTCGTCCTGAACCTCGAAGCTGCCAACAGAGACGTTGCCCGCAGACTCATCGACTTCCTGTCCGGTGTCGCCTATGCCAACGCCGGCATGCTCAAGAGAGTTGCCAACAGCACGTTCATCATCACTCCTTACAATGTTTCCATGACGGGAGACCTGCTCGATGAACTCGAAAGCAACGGCATGTTCTTCTCGGGTCAGTAATCAATCAGATCGATTTTACAGTATGGGCACACCATCCATGGGCGTGCCCATCTTTTACGAAAGGTGAATGAAAATGCTTACTCCCAAGGATCTTCGGAACCACGAATTCCAGATGTCCGGCCGCAATGGCTATCTTGCCGCCGACGTCGACGAGTACATGGATGAAGTCTATTCTTCGTACGATCAGATGTTCCGCGAGAACGCGGAGATCGTCCGGAAACTTCAGGTCCTCGCAGACCGTCTTGCCAAATACAAAGACGACGAGGAGAACATCCGGAACGCTCTGGTCGAGGCGCAGCGCATGAAAAACTCCATCATCGTGGAGGCGCAGCAGAAGGCGCAGGGCCAGCTGTCCGAGACGGAGGAGAAGATCCGCGCCGCCAGAGAGTCTGTGGACGCTCAGTCCGGCGAGATCCTCGACAAGGCTCGTGTCGAAGCAGATGAGATCCTGAAAGACGCCCGCGCGGAAGCGGCGGAGATCATCGAGCGCGCGAACAAGAAGGCCACAGACCTTCTGGACACCGCCAACGCCATCTACGAGGAGAAGGTCGGTTCTGTCGCGGAAGAAGCCGCCAAGCAGGAGGCCTATCTCGAGAAGGTCAAAGTCGAATCCGCCAAGATCCGCAAGCAGCTGTCTGACACCTATCAGATGCAGATGGAACTCCTTTCCTTCGCGCCGGATTTCACCTCGGAAGTCGAGCATGTCGAAGTCCCGGAGGAAGCGGAAGAAGTACCGGTGGAAGAGTCCTTCGTCAGCGGCGAAGAGGTCCTCGGTGAGCGCGCCTATCAGGAGACGCAGGAGCGGCTCGAAGCAGAAGGCAGTGTGCCGGTCGAAGAAGCACCGGTCGTCTTCCCGGAACCGGAAGCGGAACCGGAAGTCGCAGAGGCGGAACCGGCAGAAGCGCCGGCGGAAGCTCCGGCGAAACCGGAACCCGCAACCGTCGACGATGACGACGACGGGTTCGGAGACATCGACAAGTACCTTGCCGGCAACGGCTATGAGGACATCAATGAAGGAAACAAGTACTTCAAATAAGCGAAACATCCCGAAACTCATCGGCTATTTCATCGCCATGGCGGCACTGGTCTTCATCGACCAGTGGACCAAGTTTCTCGTACTCCGGGACCTTGCAGGGGGAAAGGTGGTCACACCGCTGCCCCGCATCCTGCAGTTCCGGTATGCCGAGAACACCGGCGCCGCGTTCAGCGTGCTGACCGGGCGGACGATGTTCCTGTCGGCGGTCACCTTTGTCATCCTGGCCGTCGCCATCGGACTTCTTCTTTGCGAGAAGATCCCGGGAGTCCTCAATCAGGTCTCTCTCGTTCTGATGGTCTCCGGCGGCATCGGGAACCTCATCGACCGGGTCCATCGCCATTATGTGGTCGATTTCATCGAAGTGTTATTCACAAAGTTTGCAGTCTTCAATTTTGCGGACTGCTGCGTTACCATAGGAGCTGTCATTCTGATCCTTTCGACGCTTTTGTCATTCATGAAGGACGCAAAGAACAGCAGGGACTAGGAGCGATTCAACATGTCGGAACAGAACGTACGCCTCGTTGTCACCCCCGAGCAGGAGGGGCAGCGCGTCGACGTCCTGGTGTCGGACTCTACCCCGGAACTGACCCGTTCCGGAGCACAGAAACTCCTGGCAGACGGGAACATCACCGTCAACGGAAAAGCAGCCGGGAAATCTCTCAAAGTGAAGTCCGGCGACATCCTTGAAATCAATATTCCTGCACCTCTTTCCATCCGGGCAGAGGCGCAGGATATTCCTTTATGTGTGGTCTATGAGGACGACGACCTGCTGGTCGTCGACAAGCCGAAGGGCATGGTCGTCCACCCGGCTCCGGGCAACCCGGACGGAACGCTGGTCAACGCGCTCCTGTACCACTGCGGGGACAGCCTGTCCGGCATCAACGGAGAGATCCGCCCCGGCATCGTCCACCGCATCGACAAGGACACGAGCGGGCTCCTGGTCGTCGCGAAGAACGACTTTGCCCACGTGGAGCTGCAAAAGCAGATCCAGGCCCACAGCTTCACCCGGGAGTACCGGGCGGTGGTACACGGGAACTTCAAAGAGGATTCCGGGACCATCGACGCGCCCATCGGCCGCAATCCGAAGGACCGCAAGAAGATGGCGGTCACCACACAGCATTCGAGAGAGGCGGTCACGCATTTCGAAGTGCTGGAGCGGTTCCGGGATTACACGTATATCAAGTGCATCCTGGAGACCGGGCGGACCCATCAGATCCGTGTCCATATGGCCTACAAGGGCCACCCCGTGGCGGGAGACCCCTTATACGGCCCGTCCAATACCCCGAAAAGCCTGCACGGCCAGTGCCTTCATGCAGGGCTCATCGGGTTCATCCATCCGCGCACCGGCGAGTACATGGAATTCACGTCGGAGCTGCCGGAGTCATTCCAATCATTTTTGCGTGGTCTTGAGAATACCCGCAGAGAATAAAAGCAGGAGGAACACATCGTGGATAAGAATTTGAAACGCGAACTGGAAATGCAGGCGACCCGCATTCGCATGGATGTCATCAAGGGCACATTCAACGCGAAGTCCGGTCACCCGGGCGGATCTCTGTCCATCTCGGACATCATGGCCTATCTGTATTTCCATAAAATGAATGTGGACCCGCAGAATCCCGACTGGGAAGACCGGGACCGCTTCGTCCTGTCGAAAGGCCATACCGCACCTGCCCTTTACGGCGCGCTGGCACTGAGGGGATTCTTCCCGGAGGATGAGATCGAACGCCTTCGGAAACCGACGTCCTTCCTGCAGGGCCACCCGAGCCTTCGAATGACCCCCGGTGTCGACATGAGTACCGGTTCTCTGGGCCAGGGCATCTCTGCCGCCGTCGGCATGGCGCTGGGTGCCAAGCTTCAGAACAAAGATTTTCAGGTCTACACCGTCCTCGGCGACGGCGAGATCCAGGAAGGTCAGGTCTGGGAAGCCGCCATGTTCGCGGCCGCCAAGAAACTCGACAACCTGATCGCTGTGGTCGACAACAACAACCTTCAGATCGACGGCACCCTCGAAGAGGTCAACTCTCCGTATCCCATCGACAAGAAGTTCGAAGCGTTCGGCTGGAACGTCGTCAACTGCGACGGCAACGACTTTGACTCCATCGACGAAGCGTTCACGGCTGCGGAGCAGCACAACGGCAAGCCCTCTGTCATCGTGGCAAAAACGATCAAGGGCAAAGGCGTCTCCTACATGGAAAACGAAGTCGGCTGGCACGGCAAAGCGCCGAAGCAGGAAGAATACGAAGTGGCAATGAACGAACTGCAAGACCGCCTGTCCGCGCTCGAGACGGCGGCCGCGGAATAAGGAGGGGAGAGACATGGCAGATATCATTACGAAAGCCACCCGCATCGGGTATGCAGAAGGTCTCCTCTATCTGGGAGAGACCGACGAAAACGTCATCGTGATGGACGCCGACCTCGCCGGCGCCACCCAGACCGCGAAATTCAAGGCAAAATATGCCGACCGTTTCTTCAACTGCGGTATCGCCGAGCAGAACATGATCGGCATCGCTTCCGGACTGAGCCTGACCGGCTTTACCGTGTTCGCGAGCTCCTTTGCCATGTTCGCGACCGGCAGAGCCTTTGAACAGATCCGCAACTCGGTGGGCTATCCTCACCTGAACGTCAAGATCGGCGCCACCCATGCCGGCATCTCCGTCGGTGAAGACGGCGCGTCTCATCAGTGCAATGAAGACATTGCACTCATGCGCTCCATCCCCGGTATGACCATCATCAACCCGGCAGACGCCGTGGAGGCGAAGGCCGCCACCATTGCCGCCGCCAAGTTTGAAGGTCCGGTCTATCTCCGGTTCGGCCGTCTGGCGGTCCCGGTCATCTTCGACGAAGAGGACTACAAGTTCGAGTGGGGCAAAGGCCGCGTCCTGACGGAAGGCTCCGACGTCGCCATCCTTGCCACCGGCCTCATGGTCAATGAAGCCCTCATGGCGGCAGAGCAGCTGAAGGATGAAGGCATCTCCGCCCGCGTCATCAACATCCATACCATCAAGCCTCTCGACGAAGAGATCG
>JAEIGA010010484.1_pt1 | contig 14042 bp, 16 predicted proteins | sample 9270691 | NCBI WGS metagenome assembly JAEIGA01 (sample SAMN17057246, study PRJNA624740) | gut metagenome | biome: biome; isolation source: fecal sample | host: Bos grunniens | place: China: Xizang | collected 2019 | reverse complement strand
GCACGGCGATAAGCGTACCGTTATTATTTTTCCCGTTGAAAAAAACGTTCGGAATTGCACGGCGTGGCTTATAAAGACAAAGTTTAAGGGCTTATTCCCCGTCAGGAAGTCCAACCCCTTGACCCTTATTAAAAATCAGTTTCCAAACGAAAAACCGTCCGAGTGGTTCGGGCGGTTTTTAGCTATGTAAATAGGGTAGGTCGGCTTGCATGCCTTGCATAAAATGCATGCTTTCAAAAATTACGAGATTGCAACCGCGATATGTGTATTCCCCGCCACCTGTGATGTCTTTAATCTGCGCGTCCCGGCAAAACCCTGCACCGAAAAGCTCCACGAGCTTTTTCGATAACCGTTCTTGCAGATAACCGAGTATGCGGTTTAATTCAACGCTGTAAATATATACGTTGAAAGGATACCCGTCGGCGGGCGAGTGAATGATTTGTAGCCTGTCGCCCGCATGGCTTTGGGCGAGTGCGCCTTGATTGTCCGTAGTCTTCACGCCGTGAGCTTTGCAGTATAACGGAAAAGATAAATCTAAAATGCGCTTGCTCTTTTCATAGGCACGGCGTTTTGCCCGATCGGAAATTTTACCTTTGAAATAAGCGAATATGTTCATATTCACATTGTAGCATATTTACATAAATAAGTAAACCGTTTGAAAAATCTTTTTACAAACTATCAAAAAATTACGGTATATTCTGAAAAAGCCTGTCAAAAACTTGCTTTTTTTTCGTGGATTTGTTAGAATATAAATATGGAAATAAATCAAAACGAGGTGGCTTTATGAACTATGAACAAATCAAAGCGTTGCTCGAAGAAAAAGAACAAACGCAACTTTTGAAATACTACGACGAATTAGACGAAACGGGCAAGCAAAAGCTTCTTACCGCGATTGCAGAGATTAACTGGTCGTTCGAAAACGATTTAAAAAATCCCGTCGATATGAGCGGAAAGGACCGCGATATCCGTCCTATTTCCGGGCTTCGTCTTGCGGATATTGAAAAAAATAAAGCCGAATATAAAAAAGTCGGCGTACAGGCAATCCAACAGGGCAAAGTCGCAGCGGTACTCCTTGCCGGCGGTATGGGCACTCGGCTCGGCGTGGACGGGCCGAAAGGCGCGTACGATATCGGGCTTACCAAGCCTTTATATATCTTTGAACAACAAATGAAAAACTTGCTCGAGGTCGTTAAAGAATGTGGGGTAATCGTACCTTTGTATATTATGACGAGCGATAAAAACCACGAACAAACGACGAGTTTTTGGAAAGAACACGACTATTTCGGCTATCCCGAAACGGAAGTTAAATTCTTTAAGCAGGATATGGCTCCCGCCGTTGACTATAACGGTAAAATCTATTTGGAAAGAAAGGATACGCCCGCCCTTTCCCCGAACGGGAACGGTGGTTGGTTTGCTTCCTTAAAGCGCGCAGGGTTTTGCGAAGACTTGAAAGAAAAAGGCGTGGAATGGCTGAATATCTACGCGGTGGATAACGTACTTCAACGCATTGCCGATCCCGTGTTCGTCGGCGCGACGATTGCAAGCGGAGTGAACTGCGGAGCAAAGGTTATCACGAAGAATAATCCTTACGAAAAGGTCGGCGTGCTTTGCCTTGACGGCGAACAGCCCGATATTATCGAATACTATGAATTAACCGACGAAATGGCAAACGAAAAGGACGCAGACGGCAATTTGGCGTACGGCTTCGGCGCGATTATGAACTATCTCTTCCGCCTTTCTAAGCTTGAAGAAATCGTAGATAAGCGTATTCCCGTGCATATCGTAGAAAAGAAAATCGAATGTGTAGGAGAAGACGGCGTAGCTCGTAAGCCCGAAAAGGAAAACGGGAAAAAGTTCGAAACGCTTGCGGTGGACTTGATTAAGCCTATGGGTAGCGTATTGCCTTTCGAAGTAGTGCGCGAAAAGGAATTTGCGCCCATTAAAAACAAGACGGGCGTGGACAGCGTAGAATCTGCGCGCGAGCTTTTAAAGCAAAACGGAGTGCAACTTTAATGGCTACCGATTTAGTAGGGAATGAAAAGCTTCAACGGTTTATTCAGCTATTAAGCGATTTAAACCACCAAACCGCCACCGTATTAAAAAACGGCGATACGAAAATCTTGCAGGAAATGAACGGTACGGTGGAAGAAATGTATTCTATTCAGCATACGGGTACGGAAGACGCGTACACCGCCATTGAAGAAGATATGCAAATTATCTACCAAAACTTCAACGCAATCGTCGCAATGATGAAAAGCAACGAAAGTATCTTTATCGACAACGCCACAAACGTAGCCGTGAAAAAATTCTTGCATAATATTTTTGATGCAACCGTTCGTATCGTCTATGCTTACGGGCTTGCTTAAAAATAAATTACGTAATGAAAAAACTGCCGAAATCGGCAGTTTTTTCGTTTTGCAAATTAAAGAATATTTTCCAAGCTTAACGAATAGGTCTGCGGGATAAATTCGGAAATTTCCAAAAGAATTTCGATTTTAGGGAGCGCGTCTTGGTAATCGTATTCGTATAAATATCCTAAAAGCTCGTTGAGCTGATAATCAATATTTTCAATAATCGTATGCGGAATCCAAATATGCAAATCCCTTTTTTCTCGCACCCAAATTTTCCGCACGATTTTTCCGTCTTCGTGCGAAGCGCGTTCGTTTTCCGTTTTATAATACAGGCTTTCAAGTGCTTCGTGGAAAATCGCAAAGGTTTCTTTCACGTGATATAGCTCGTATGCCGAAATGCCGACGAGTAAACCGAGCGTAATGAAAATACTAATTAAAGTTTTTACCATGCGTTTTTCTCCCAATTTAGTTTAAACGAGCGGTATTTTTTGCCCTTTGCCTGACAGTAGGCGTTTCCGTTTCCGTCTACCGTCATCACGAGTACTTTTTTTAATTCGTCGCAACCCTGCCCCTTTAAAATTTGTAAAAAATATTCTTCGTCTTTGCCCGTAAGCGACACGTTTTTTTGGTCGAATTTTCCTTCGTTGACGATAATGACGGGTAAAGAGCTTTGTATCTGTTCGTAATTTTGTTTGGGAAGGGCAGAAAAACTCCCGCCTGCTTCGTATAATGCGTAGTCAACGCAATCAAAAGAAAAATACCCCGCTCCGCGCAAGCTTTCCAAAAGGTCGGAAACGTTGAGATTATTCTTTTTAAGTTGCGTGTCGTCAATCCCGTTTTTATTGATGACGATACTCGGCGTACCGCTTAAAACCGACCGCGCTTTCGTGAATTTTAAGTCGATTAAACAAATAATCTGATGAGCGAGATACACGCTTACCATTGCCGTAATTCCGTATAATAAAGGAATGGAAATATCTGACATAGGGATACAAGCAAGCTCTGCGATAATGAGCGTGATGACGAATTCGTAGGGTTGCATTTCTCCGATTTGCCGTTTACCCATCAGGCGCATCACAAGAAGAAGTACCCCGAAAACGATAATTGTCCGAATAAAAATAAGAGCCATAAAAACAGTTTTTGAAACGCAAAAAAAATTATGTATTTTTTAGGAAAAATCCTTTCAAACGCTTGCGCTTAAAGGCTAAAAGTTGTATAATAAGAAAAATGGTAAGAGTAGCCCTTGCGCGTTAAGTGTCACCGAACGGGACGTTGTCGGTGAACGAAAGGAATTTTCCTGCGGCGACTTGGGCGCGTCCGCTCCCAACGACGGCGTTTTACGCCTTTTCGCGGACCTCTCCATCGGGAGGTTTTTATTTTATGTCCACACAAGAAAACAACATTGTTCCCTTTTGGAAAAGATTGCTCTTTTCTTCCACCCTTTTATGCCGTTCTCGCGGTCAACGCACGGCGTATATTGCGGCGCTTACGGCGTTTTCCGTCGTTGCGAACTTGTTTTTTGAGTTTAAATTTATGGACACGCAATATTCGCTCACGATTGCCGTATCCTGCCTTATTGGCGTGATTTTAGGGCCTGTTTGCGGGTTCGCTTCTTGCTTTTTAGGCGATTTGCTCGGTTTTTTGTGCAATAGCGGGGGATATATGTATCTTCCTTTCGTGGGGATTTCTATGGGGCTTAGCGCGTTTTTTGCAGGGCTTATCGTCAGCTTTCCCCTGCCGATAAAAGGGGGGCTTTATCTCAAACTGTTCGCCGTTTGCGCCTTGAGTTTTTCGGTGTGTAGCGTGGCGATTAACACGACGGCGTTTTGGTGGATGTACGCCAAAGGCGTATCTTACTGGGAGTATTTCGTGGCGCGGTTTATCGTGAAAGGACAGCTGTTGAGTTGTTTCGTCAACTACGCGTTAATCTTCGTGTTCGTGCCTACTCTTCCTAAAATTAAACCCCTTCATATTAAAATCGTGTGAAAATCCTAAAAATCGTCAAGGCAACCCTTGACGATTTTTTCAAAGTATGGTATAATAAGAGAAAGATTGCGATTTACGCAAGACGAAAGGAGTATTCCAAAAACTATGTATCCCGATAAAATACTTGGTATTTTTCATCTATACGGCTTAATGATTGCCGTCGGTATTCTCGCGTGTTTCGGCGTGCTGTTTTATTACGGAAAAAAGAAAAAGATAGAAGAAGCGTTTATTGATTTTATTTTTTTCAATGCAATCGTTGCGATTGTCTTAGGCTTTGGATCTGCCGCGCTTTTTCAAGCGACCTATAACTATATCGAAAGCCCCGAAGACGGGTTTAACTTAAACGGGGGGATTACCTTTATCGGCGGGTTAATCGGCGGGGTGGTTAGCTTTTTGGTCGGCTACGCCATTTTTAGAAAACGTTATAAAACCCGTTTAACTCAAGTAATTTCTATGTGTCCTTGTTGCATTATTATCGCGCACGCGTTCGGGCGGGTCGGTTGCTTTTTTGCAGGCTGTTGCTACGGCAAAGAAACGGATAGCTTTTTAGGCGTGCAGTTCCCGGATTTGCCGAACCCCGTATACCCTACGCAGTTGTTTGAAGCGGGGTTTTTATTCTTGCTGTTTGCCGTTTGTTTTATTCTTTTAATGAAAAAAGATTTTAAGCATAATCTTTCGGTGTATTTGATTGCCTACGGTATCTTCCGTTTCTTAATAGAATTTTTGCGTGACGACGCGCGCGGGGAGCTTATTCCCGGCATCACGCCTTCTCAGTTTTGGGGTTTGGTGATGGTGGTTTTGGGCGTAGCGGTATTCTTCCTTTTACGGTATTTGGAAAAACGAAACGCAAAAGCTCTTTCTTTACAAGCGGAAACGAACGAAAAGACCGTAGACGGGGGTGAGCGTTCGTGAGAAATTTGACCTTATTAACCGATTTATATCAGCTTACGATGGGCTACGGCTTTTTTAAGCACGGCAAGCACGAAGAAGAAGTCGTGTTCGATTTATTTTTCCGCAGGAATAAAATGATTACCTATTCTATTGCCGCAGGTCTTGAACAAGCAATGGAATACTTGTTGAATTGGCGCTTCGACGAAGAAGATATCGAGTATTTGCGCTCGTTAAATTTATTCGACGAAGATTTTTTGGAATATCTTAAAAATATGCGTTTTACGGGGGACGTGTACGCGGTGAAAGAAGGCGAACCCGTTTTTCCCGGCGAGCCGATTTTAACGGTAAAAGCTCCTTTAATCCAAGCGCAGTTTGCCGAAACGGCGATTTTGAACATTATCAACCACCAAACGCTTATCGCAACGAAATCTTCTAAAATTTGTCGCGCAACCAACGGGCAGGGGGTTGTTATGGAGTTTGGGCTTCGCCGTGCGCAAGGTCCTGACGCAGGAATTTACGGCGCGAGAGCCGCTGTAATCGGCGGGTGCGCGTATACGTCTAACGTGATAGCGGGTAAAACTTTCGACGTTCCCGTTGCCGGTACGATGGCGCATAGCTGGATTATGGACTTTGACAGCGAATACGAAGCGTTCAAAGCGTACGCCGAGATTTATCCCGATAACTGTTTGCTGTTGGTGGACACGTACGATACTTTGCGTAGCGGTGTGCCGAACGCCATTAAAGTCCTTAAAGAACTCAAAGACAAAGGGCATACCCCCAAAGGCATACGATTAGACAGCGGGGATTTTGCTTACTTTTCCAAAAAAGCGCGCAAAATGCTCGACGAAGCGGGCTTGCAAGAAGCGAAGATTTGCGTTTCGGGAGATTTGGACGAACGGTTAATTCATTCGCTCGTGCATCAAGGCGCGAAAATTGATATCTGGGGGGTAGGCACGAAACTTATCACTTCGGAAGATTTGCCCGCACTCGGGGGCGTGTATAAGCTCTCGGCGGTGATTGAAAAAGACGGAAGCATTACGCCTAAAATTAAGCTTTCGGATAATTCGGAAAAGGTGACGAACCCTTCTTTTAAAAATTTGTATCGGCTCTACGATAAAGAAAGCGGTATGGCGATTGCCGATTTGATTACCTTGCACGACGAGCGTATTCCCGAAGACGAGCCGATTACCATTTTCCACCCGATTGATACGTGGAAGCGTTGCGAAGTGAAAAATTTCCGCGTGGAAAAACTTTTGCATACGATTGTGAAAGGGGGAAAACTCGTCTACACTTTTCCGTCCGCAATGGAAAACCAAGCGTTTTCGAAAGCCGAGCTTGCTAAGTTCTGGGAAGAATATTTGCGCTTAGATATGCCACAGGTGTATAAGGTGGATTTATCGGAAAAGTTATACGATTTAAAAGCGGGAATGATTGACGGAATTCGCCGTTTTGGCGAGAAAAAGAAGAAATAAGGATTGTCTATGAAACAGGAAAAAATGAAAAAAGACGGGGGCAGGTATTCGCTCAAAGGCTCTTCGCTTTGGGGCGTGTTGATTTTTTGCGTTTTGATTATCGTTGATTTATTAACGAAAATGGCGGCGGAAATTTATTTTTCCGATCCGAAAGCAACCCCGATTGCCATTATTCCCGATTGGATTTTAATCGACTTTACCTATAATCGCGGAATTTCCTACGGTATGGGTAGCGACGCTCCGCCGTTGGCGAAGATGATTGTAATTTTAGCGACGGCGGTCGTTATGGTGCTTTTGAGTATTTTATATTTTAAAGCGGATAAACGGCGTAGCTTGTTGCGGCTTTCGCTCGTATTAGTCGTTGCTGGCGGGGCTGGGAATTTAATCGACCGCGTATATTATAAAGTATGGGAAGAAGTCGGCGCGATAGGAATTCGCGGGCTGGAAGTCGGCGTAAGAGATATGGTGAATATTTCCCGCTTAGGGTTCGGTGTTTGTAATTTTGCCGATTTCTTTATTTCGGCAGGCGCGGTAATGCTCGTGCTTTGCTTTTTGTTCTTCGACCGCGACGCCTTTTTCCCCGTTGGGAAATACAAGGCTCTTGCCAAAGAATGGGAAGAAAAAGAAGAAGCCAAGCAAGCGGAAAAACAACGCAAAAAAGACGGGGAAAGCAATGGATAAGCGGTTATTCGTCGCGGAAGAGCCGTGCAAGCGTTTGGATTTATTTTTAAGCGAGCAAACGGAAGAGTTTACCCGTTCGCGCTTGAAAAAACTCATTGAAGACGGACGGGTGTGCGTAAACGGTACGCCGATAAGAAAGGCGGGCGCAGAAATTAAAAAAGGCAACGAAGTGGTCGTGGAAATTCCCGACCCCGTCGAATATTCCGTCAAGTCCGAAAATATTCCCTTAGAAATTGTTTACGAAGACGAAGACTTTGCCGTCGTGAACAAACCGCAGGGAATGACCGTCCATATCGGGAACGGCACTACTGGGGGTACGCTCGTCAACGCCCTTTTATACCGTTTAGAGAGTTTAAGCGGGATCGGGGGTGTGCTTCGGCCGGGTATCGTGCATAGAATTGATAAAGACACGACGGGACTTTTGGTCGTGGCGAAAAACGATAAAGCGCATCTTTCTTTGGCGGGGCAAATCGCTGAAAAGAGCTGTCGAAGACGGTATTATGCGTTATTAGAAGGAAATGTCAAGGCGGAAACGGGCAGAATAGAAACGGATATCGGGCGTTCGCCCGCCGATCGCTTGAAAATGGCGGTATTGCCTACAGGCAGGGGGAAGAAAGCGATTACAGACTACGAAGTAATTGCGCGCTTTGGCGCGGAATATACTCTTTGCAAATTCACCTTACAAACGGGCAGAACGCACCAAATTCGAGTTCACGCCAAGCATTTAGGACATCCCGTCGTCGGTGACCCCGTCTACGGCTATAAGAAACAAAAATTCGAGCTTTCGGGGCAATTATTGCACGCCTTTGAATTAGAGCTCACCCACCCTACGAAAGGGGATCGAATGACTTTTCATGCGCCCCTGTCCCCCGTGTTTTCAGAAGTTTTGCAAAAGCTTTGCAAGGCTTACGGAGTGGAAGTAAAACTTTGAATTATTCGCGGTAAAAGCGGGTAAAATAAATAAAAAAGGAGAAACTACTATGGCAAAAAGATCTAATAAAAGTTTGGAAAAAGCATGCGCGTTTTGGGCAATTATCATTTCTGCGGTATTGTTCGTGTTCGGCGGAATTTTCGGCGCAATCAGCGCGCTTTTAAATTTAATCGGCAAGATTGCGCTTGGGATTGCGGTTGCGTTCCCCGCTTGGGACTACGCTACGGGCAAAGGCAAAGTATGGCGCATTATCTTCTACGTCGCGCTTGCGGTGTATATCGGGGGCTGTATTTTCGGCTTTCTTCGTTAAGTTATCCACGTAAAGATAAGAAAAGCGACCGTTTTGGTCGCTTTTTTCTTTACAAAATTAAAAAAATAGAGTATAATAAAACTGTATGTTAAAGATTACTAAGGTAAAACGGAATAGTCTTGCAAGCGAGCTTGGCTTGGAAGTCGGCGACGAAGTGCTTGCGTTCGACGGGTATCCTTGCGAAGACGAGTTGGATTATTTATATTATAACGCCGAAGAAGAATTTACCATGACGGTCAGGGATAAGCGCGGGGAACAGGAAGTCGTTTTGGAAATAGAAAAAGACCAAGACGAAGAACTTGGTTTCGAGTTTGAGAAAACTTCTTGTATTCGTACCTGTCAAAACCGTTGCGTATTTTGTTTCGTTGATCAAATGCCCAAAGGCATGCGGGAAAGTTTATACGTGAAAGACGACGACTACGCTATGAGTTTTGCCTGCGGAAACTTCGTCACGCTCACCAACCTTTCGGAAGAAAGCTTAGAGCGCATTATCCGCTTGCGCCTTTCCCCTTTATATATCTCGGTGCATACGATGAATCCGTCGTTGAGAGTAAAACTGTTAAGAAACCGGTTTGCGGGCAAAATCGTTGAACAAATTCGTCGGCTTGCGGAAAACGGGATAGAAATGCATTGCCAAGCGGTGGTCGTGCCGAACGAGAACGACGGGGAAGAATTCGCTTACACCGCGCGACAGCTTTTTCAATATTATCCTACCGTCAAAGAGCTTGCGTGCGTGCCGACGGGAATTACAAAATATCGCGATGGCTTAACCCCTATCCCCGACGTAGACAAAGAGTATTCCCAAACTTTTTTGGACTTAGTTGACGGGCTGAATAAAGAGTTCGGCGTAAATTTCGTGCAACCTGCCGACGAGTATTTCGTGAAAGCCGAACGGGCGTTGAAAACCGCTGAATTTTACGGGGAGTTCGAGCAGATTGAAAACGGGATTGGAATGTCTACGAAATTCCGCGACGAGTTTTTCTTGGGCTTAAAGGGCTTGCCCCGCACGCGGGGGGAGAAATTCGCGCTTAAAAAACCTAAACGCGCGCTGTTGATTTGCGGGGTATCTTCGGCAAAGCTCAACGCCGATTTAGTGCAAAAAGCCAATGAAAGTATAGCGGGCTTAGAACTTATCGCCTTGCCCGTGAAAAACGCGTTTTTTGGAGAAACCGTCACTTGCACGGGATTGTTGACGGGGGTGGATATGCTGTCCGCGATTCAATCGTTCCAAGCGGAAAACCCTACTACGGGGGTGGACGAAATCATTCTCGACGGGAATACCATGAAGGAATTCGAAGAAGTATTTCTTTGCGGTATGACCCTTAGCGAGTTAAAAGAAAAATTAGATTTTGAAAATATTCGCGTGAATCGAAAGGGTGGCTACGGGCTCGTAGAAATTCTTTCGACGAACGGTTAAAAGGAGTGAAAGTATGGCAAATCCTTTAATAGCGTTGGTAGGTAGACCCAACGTAGGAAAAAGTACCTTTTTTAATAAAGTGGCAGGGCGGAAAATTTCTATTACGGAAGACCGTCCGGGTGTCACGCGCGATAGACTGTATACCGACGCCGTGTGGCGGGATAAGAATTTCACGATGGTAGACACGGGCGGTATTGAACTGAAATCGGAAGATATCATGTGGAAAGAAATTGCCAAACAAGCGGAAGTGGCGATTGATACGGCGGACGTAATTTTATTTTTTACGGACGGCAAAGAAGGCTTGCAAACTTCTGATTACGACGTAGCCGATATTTTGCGCCGTTCGAAAAAGCCCGTAATTTTAGTCGTAAATAAAATCGACGACTACTCGCCCGAAAAAGTGTTTGAGTTCTATTCCTTAGGACTTGGCGAGCCGTTTGCCGTTTCGGCGGAACATTCGCAAGGGATTGGCGACGTGCTTGACGAAGCCATTCAGTATTTTCCCGAAACAACGGAAGAAGCCGTACCGTCTTTAAAAATTGCCGTAGTCGGAAAACCCAACGCGGGCAAATCCAGCCTTGTCAACCGTCTGTTAGGAAGCGAACGCAGTATCGTCACGCCGCTCGCTGGAACGACGCGCGACGCGATAGACACTTTATTTCAAAGAAACGGAAAGGCGTATACGCTTATCGACACGGCGGGGATTCGCAAGAAAAAGAGCGTAGACGATAACGTGGAATATTATAGTAATATGCGCGCGTTCGACGCGGTGCGCCGTAGCGACGTGTGTTTGCTCGTGGTTGATAGCGAAGAAGGCTTGACTGAACAAGACGTTAAGATTATCGGCTACGTGCACGAGCAGGGTAAACCGTCGGTAATCGTAATGAATAAATGGGATTTAATTGAAAAGGACACACACACGGTCAATCGCTTTGAAGAAAAACTCAAAGAAGATTTGAAATTTATGGACTATTATAAATCCATTTATATTTCCGCAAAAACGGGTCAGCGGGTAGACAAATTGCTATCGGCGGCGGAAGAAGTGTACGCAAACGCTTCTTTCCGTATTTCTACGGGCGCGCTCAACGATTTGATCAGCGACGCGGTGCGTATGCAAGAACCCCCGTCTTATCAGGGCAGAAGAATGAGAGTGTTCTTTTCCCAACAGGTTGGCGTTTGTCCGCCCTTGTTCGTTTTGCACGTAAACGACGAAGGACTGTTGCACTTTTCCTATCAACGTTATTTGGAAAACACCATTCGCCGCGCGTATGATTTTTCGGGTACGCCTATTAAAATCGTGGTGCGAGAAAAAAAGGACGACGATTGATTTTCGCAAGGTGAGTTATGAAAGCTTTTTACTTTTCAAAAAACTGGTATGAGTTGGTCTTAATAGCAATCGTTTGTTATCTGATAGGGTGCTTTAATTTTGCGCGATTGATTGCGCGGGTAAAGCATAAGGATATTACGAAAATGGGGAGCGGAAATCCCGGTACGATGAATATGAGCCGAGAGTTTGGTTTGAAAGTCGGCGTTATTACCTTTTTTTGCGACGCATTCAAAGGGGGCATTCCCGCTATCATTACTTATTTTATTTACCGCAATTATTATTTTGCGGGAACGGACGTTATAGTTTCCGACTTTACTCGCTATTTTTGCGGGGTATGCGTGATTTTAGGACATATTTTCCCTGTGGTTTCTCATTTTAAGGGGGGGAAAGGGATTGCTTCCACGCTCGGCTTGTTTTGGATAAATTTAGGCGCAGAAAACGCTTGGTTTTTGCTCGTGGGTTTTTTGGCGCTTTGGCTGATAGTTCTTTATATCGCCTTAACGGAATGGGGCTCAATGGGCTCGCTTTTGGGAGTGACGGGGTTTAGCATTTGGCAAGGCGTTTTATTCTTGTTTCGTTATCAAGGAAGTAGCGTAAACGCATACCTGGTATGCCTGTTTGGGTTCTTATTATTGATAAATATACTCACTTGGGCGGCGCATTGGAAGAATATTTTGCGCCTTTTAGCCGGCGAAGAACATCACACTTCCGTAAAAAAGCTCGCCAAGAAAAAAAAGGAAACGAAAAAATAAAGAAAAAAGGTTTACAATACGTGTAAACGCGTGTATAATAATAATGTAAAAATTAAATCGCCGTAAGGCGAATACGGGGGTGTCCCGGATTCGATTGCCGGTGAGCGAAAGGATAAGCATACCGCAGACGGAGTGCCTGCGCAACAACATTCCATTAAATTTAAATGCAGATAGAAATGCAAACTACGCTTTAGCAGCGTAAACTCGTTTTTAAACGAAACGTCGCGCCCGATTTATCCGTCGGTTGGGGTCGCGGCGTCAACAAGACGGAAAAATCTTTTAAGAATCGGAAAGCGTTTTTAAAAGATCATTCAGCTTTCTGCGTTCCGCAAAGCGTGTTTACCCGCGTTGCGTGAGTTAAGAAAAAAAGATAAACTAAGTATGTAGAAAGTTTTTTGGCAGCCGCGTAAGACGTGGGTTCAAGTCCCACCACCTCCACCAAAAGCAAAAAACGCCCGTTTTAGGGCGTTTTTGTTTGTTTTTTTGGGGTGTAGTTTGGTATATTTTTGCTTGTTTTTGCTCAAAATGTGACTAAAATGTGTGACTAAAAATTTTAAATTTTAGAGATTATCGCATACTTATCTTCGTCGTATAAATGTCCGTATGTTTTGGTCACTTGCTCTAATGTATCACCTATCAAATCGGCGACAACTGCAAGATTCGCGCCGAGATGAATCAACATAGATACAAAACTATGTCGAAGATCGTGCAATCGGATTTCTTTGTTTTTTGAGAGTTTTATATATCGTTTAAATGCGTGTGATAGCGTGTTTTCGTGAATAGGTTGTTTGCCACCAAAAGCGAAAGGGCTCTCAAACTGGTAAGATTTAATTAAGTCTTTCAAAGGGGCGCATATTGGCGTTTTACCGATTTTTTCGTTTTTTGTGCTGGTGATTTTATAAGGAACACCGTCCAGAGTTTTTCGAGTATAAGTTTTACTGAATACAATTTCTTCTTTTTTTATGTCGCTTTTTTGTAAAGCGAGTAGTTCTCCTTTTCGTCTTCCCGTATAAAAAAGCATAATAAACATAGCTCTATATCGTTCGTTATCTACAACAGATATAAATTGTTCGAACTCCTCTCTTGTCCAAAACTGCATTTCTTGTTTTGGCGCGCGTCTTCTGGGTTTTTTAACCTTTTTAAGGGGGTTAGAGTATCCGTATCTGCTTTCACACCATCCCAAAAAGCCGTTAAGACAAGTTCTTATTTTCGACAAATAATTATAAGCATAAAAATTCTCTGTTTGAGGGTTCTTTGATGCCCATAAAGAATCTTGCCATCTCCAAAGGACCTCTTGGGTAATCGATTGGATTTTTGTATTTCCAAAAAAAGGGACGATATGATTTTGTATCATTCGAATTTTATCATAAATACAGCTTTCTTTATTTTGGTTTTGCAACGAATTGATATACAAAGGGATTAAATCGTTGACGGTAGGGTCTTGCTTACCCTCTTCTATTGCCTTTTTCTTTTTTAAAGGATTATTTTTTAAAAGTTGACACTTTTGAGTTATAAATTCGGTATAAGCTTCTTTGGCAAGCGTTTTTGTGAAAAATCCGGATAATTTTTTTTGCTTCACAATTCCGTCTAATGTTATAACGCGAAAAATTACGTCAAAAACACGGCCACGTTTGGTCATTCGCTCTTGCAATGAGTATTTGGTTGAGGAGATATAATATTCGAGTTTCATAGGCATTTTAAGAGGTCCTTATATAAAGTTCAATAAGTATAGTGAATGGATAATATGAGTCCTCGCTCTCTGTTAGTTCGATAATTTTCCCGTCCAGTTCAAAGCCTTCGCCTAATTTTGCTAATAAATCTTCGGCGAGGTCTTTTTTAATTGTTCCGATTTGGAGATAATCCGCATAAACATTTGTACATTCCGGATGGTTGGGAATAGGCTTATGCCGTATCCAAAGCCTTT
>JAEIGA010010483.1_pt1 | contig 14044 bp, 9 predicted proteins | sample 9270691 | NCBI WGS metagenome assembly JAEIGA01 (sample SAMN17057246, study PRJNA624740) | gut metagenome | biome: biome; isolation source: fecal sample | host: Bos grunniens | place: China: Xizang | collected 2019 | reverse complement strand
AAATTGCAGACAACAACTTAACGAAAATCGGGCAATACGCGTTCAATAGCTGCCGCGTCCTGACTAAAGTAGACTTCCCGGCAGTCACGAGCATCGGGGGATACGCGTTCTATAGCTGCCGCGTCCTGACTAAAGTAGACTTCCCGGCAGTCACGAGCATCGGGAAATCCGCGTTCAATAGCTGCCGCGTCCTGACTAAAGTAGACTTCCCGGCAGTCACGAGCATCGGGGGATACGCGTTCTATAGCTGCGCTTTAACGACAGTAATTCTCCGAAACGAAACCGTGTGTTCGTTGTCGAGCTCGGATGCGTTTTCAAGCACACCTATCAAAAGCGGCACAGGCTACATTTATGTACCGCGCGCATTGCTTGAGGATTACAAGGCGGCTACTAATTGGTCTAACTTTGCTGCTCAGTTTAGAGCATTAGAAGATTACACAGTAGACGGCACAATCACAGGCGAACTTGATACTACGAAGATTTGAGGTGAAATTATGGCTATTGTTACCGAATATTTTAAGACTCGTTCTGACGGTGTGGTGTTAAACCGTACTTATTCCGACAAAGGGATGATGATCGAGCGTGATGGAGTAAGATATGGTGAGGCTATCGATCCCGCCGAACTGAATCGCCAGTATATCGAGACGGACGAGCCGATTACGGGTGAAGAAATAACAAAGTAAATCAATCATAAGCACCACCCCTTTTTGGGGGTGGTGTGGAATATGAAAGGTAAGGCGGTGAGGGGATGCTTGAGATTTTATTAATTATTGCCGAGGTATGCGGTGCATTAAGTGCCGTTGCGGCGCTTTTGGTACTGTTTGTTAAGCCGCTTCGTGAGCGTGTATTAGGTATGAAAAAGGTTATCGAAGGGCAGAAATGCTTGCTTCGTGGCGAGATGCTGCGTACCTATTACAAGCACAAGGATGACGGTGAGATAAAGCAATACGAATATGAAAACTTTTTGACTACCTATGCAGCTTATAGGGCATTGGGCGGGAATAGTTTTATAGAACACATTTATGATGAAGTTAAAGAATGGTCAGTAATCAGATAAGGAGGGATAAATATGAAGGATAAGCTGATGAAGTTATTTTCGGTAAAAAGCATTGTGACTATCATCTTGACGGTGGTTTTTTCGATTCTTGCACTGCGTGGAGATATATCTCCTGAACAGTATGTAATGATCTTTACCACAGTTATTGCTTTTTACTTTGGAACACAGTCCGAAAAAAAGAACATAGACGAGGGCAAGTAATATGACTATAAGAGATGCAATTGTTAAAGCTGATTCTCTTCGTCCCAATATGATTGATCATACAATCAAGGCGGATTGGGTATGGGAGTGTGAGATGGCGCTTGCGGATTTGACAAAGGTGGAGAAGGGAGTTAATCCCTTCCCTGCCGAACACGAACTTGCAATGCCGGGGCCTTATGATAACGTATACTACCTTTATCTTATGACGATGATTGATTATTACAATCAGGATAGTGAGTTATATGCCAATGATATGGCAATGTACAACGAGGCTATGGGCGAAGCAAGAAGATGGTGGAGAAGGCATCATCTGCCTTTTGAAACTCCTAATTGGAAGGTGTGATGTAAATGTTGTTTCCGAAATTGCCGTATAAGTTTCGCAAGGCGAATCAGGCGGCTATTGAGTTTGCCGGAATAAACAAAACCGAAAATTACAAGGATGGTAATCTTCGAGACAGTATAGGGTTAAGCACTGCGGAATATCCTACGTTGACTCAAAGCAGACCTTTTGCTTTAGAGGGGCGCATTGATATCGTTGATATGCACGAGCATAACGGAATGCTGCTGACGGTAAGCAAGGATGGTAGTCTTCACTTTGACGGAAAATATCTTGGCAAGGTTAAGCCGAGCAGAAAACAGTATGCCGCGGTAAATACTCGGCTGTGTATATTTCCCGATAAGATGTACATAGACTTAAACGATTTTACCTTACACGATCTTGCCGAGGTTCTTGCGGAGGGAACGGTGGCAGCCGGCTCAAAATACGCTTTGTTCTTTGAAGAAAACGTATCGGATAAAGTTGTATCGGGTGACAAGGTAGATATTTCAGGGTCTCCCGCTACACTTTATGACAAGGCTGACGTGGTAGTTGAAAAAGTGGAAGAAAATACAATAACCTTTCCGCAGAACACCTTTTCGGGCGCTTTGTCCTACGTGGAACTTACGGAAGATTTAAGCGGTGAGACCATAATCAACGTGGAGTATTACGCTTCGGGTGACGGAGACGTAGAGATACTCACTAAAGAGCTTTTCAAGGTGGATATTTACGATACCGTCAAGGCGGGCAGAGTGCTGTTTTATGACGGATTTGGTATAGGAGTTTGGGACAAGGACAGACTCAACGAGGTAGGCAGATATGATGCGGAAAGGGTTTATGCAGGTGTTGCGGATATTGAAATGTCGGTATACACCTTTGACGGCGCTGTGGTAAAGGTAAACAAGCATATTCCCGATCTTGATTATATCTGCGAAAGTGAGAACAGGCTTTGGGGTGTAAGTAATCGTACCCATACCATTTATGCTTCTGCTCTTGGATTGCCAGGGGTATTTACCGAGTTTGAGGTTATTTCCACAGACTCCTATGCGGTAGCGGTGGCAAGCGAAGATGATTTTACTGCTATCTGCGCTTACGGTGGCGGTGTATGTTGCTTTAAGGAAAACCGCTTGCACAAGATATTAGGATCATTCCCTGCACAGTATTATATGAACGAATACGAAATAGCAGGCGTGCAAAAGGGTAGCGAGAGATCGCTGCAGATAATTGACGAGGTACTGTACTACAAAGGCAGATACGGAGTTTATGCATACAGCGGTGGTGTACCGAAGCTTGTGTCTTATGAGCTTGGCAACGTGGAAACCGTGGCAAAGGCATCCGTAGCTGACGGATTGAATTATTATATCAGCCTTGGTGATGGCGTGTACGTATATGACAAGCTACACGGACTGTGGATGAAGCATACAAGTAGCGAATACGCAGCAATGGTTACAGACGGACAGCTCATATATGGGTTGAGCAACGGCGTAATGTTTGTTAATTCCGGCAAGGTTGCCGATTCTAAATGGAGTGCTGAGTTTACGCCTTTTGATATGCGTGGCTTTTTTAAGAAAGGATATTCCAAGCTGACGATTTCTGCCGAAATGGGAAAAGGATCGGCTTTATCTGTGCATGTTCGTGAAGACAATCAGCCGTGGCGCAAGGTATATAATCAGGCGGCAACAAACAATATGCTTTTGTCTGTTCCTCTGCGTGTTGGCAGATGTGACAGATTCAGCGTTAAGATTGAGGGCAAGGGTATAGTTAAGCTTCGCGGAATAGCCCGCGACATTATAGTAGGAAGTGAGCGCTGATTATGGAAATAAGAAAGATTGACAGAAGACCGCCTACACCTACGGATAATGTGCGCGAGGATATTGATGCGCTGAATGATTATATTCACTATCTGCGAGAACAGGTAAACTTTGCACTTAATCAAATTGAAACGGAGGTAAAAGCTAATGAGCAAGCGAAATAATGATCTGCTTGAAATGTCAATGCGGGATTATTTTAATGGCGATATCAGCTATGAGGCATTCATAAACGATATTAATAACTTTGGCGGTGTAGACAACAAGCTATCCGATGACGTTGCACGGCAAATAGGATTTTTCGGGCAAAAGGTTCAGCGCGGTGAGGAGACAGAAGCTTGGGGGCGCAACAACATATATCAGTCTCTTGACGAGTTGCAGGGAAGCGGGACATCGGTAACACCTACAGCACCTAAAGCACCGACCACCTTTGGTGATGCAGCGCAGAACATAGTTAATTCCGCTGCGGCTAACAAGGCAACAAAGGAGAATATATTTTCAACCGGCTCAATGTGGGATACTGTTAACGCTCGCAACAATGACTTGACGGATTTTACTTTTGACAAGTTTAAGAAATCTTCACAGTACAAGGGACTTGAAAAGGATTATGCACGGCATGGAGACCTTGCAATGCGTGACACATTGGGGCAGATATCTGCGAGAACGGGCGGTCTTGCATCCACCTATGCAGGCGGTGCGGCACAAGGCGCATATAACGATTATATGACAAAGCTTGAAGAAGCGGCACGGCAGATGTATCAGCAAGAACGAAACTATCTTGCGGATCAGCGCGATTATGAACTGTCCAAAGCAAAAAATAACTACGATATCTTCCGTACTGAGAGAGCTTATGCAGACGGTATTGCCGCGGATCAGCTTGCCGCACAGAACAAGGCTACATCAGATGCACAGAATAGAGTTGCTGATTATATCGGCATGGGCGGAGATATTACCAAGCTTGACAAAAATCTTGTTACACAGAGCGGATTGACCGATGCAGAGCTTCAGGCAATGCGTAATCATTTCCTAAAAAATGATCAAGTTGTGGACGTTGGTGATGAAGTTAAGCCTGTTGCTCCTTTGCAGACTTATCCCACAAGAGCGGCGGCAATAAATGCCTTGACAGAAGCGGGAGTAAGTGCTGTTGATGCTTCGTCAATCTTTGATGAAGATATGTGGTCTCTTGCCCGCGAAATGACTTGGGACGAAGCTAAGGGAAAGATCGCTAATAAGGATTATTATGACCTTATTGTTAACAGCACCAGTTATAAAGACTATCTTTCCAAGGTTGTTGATTTCTTAAAAACAAATGGCGGACAACGAGGCAACCAATACAATCAGGCTAAATCCATAATTGACAGCATTGTTGCTTCTGCCGGTGTAGACGTGGCACTTGAAGAAATTAAAAACCTGACCGATATTGACGAACAGACAAGGAAGCAATTGATTGACTATGTAACCGGAATGAAAGGGTGACGGATATGACATTAGCTGAACTGCAAAAAAAATACGCGACACCGACGACAGAATCAAAAAGCAACAAGTCATACACAATACAAGACCTTGCTAATAAGTATTCTTATGCGACAAAGGCAAGTGAGTATTCCTCTTTCGCACCGGAGCTTAATTCTTTTCTTTCCGATATCGGCACACAGACACAAGGCTTTGGAGACGGATTCGTTGATAAATCCGTCTTTGAGCCTTATTACAATAACGCCAAAAATTACAAGACAAGCGTTGGGGATTATATCAATTATTTTGAAAGCAACCGCGACAAGTACGATGCTGCGCAGATCGGCTCAATAATTGACAGCCTCAAGCAGACCGATTCGGCATTGGGCGGATATCTTGACCTTGCGGATTATTGGAACTATTGGGACAACGAAGCGCAGTGGACGGCATACAATGATTATGAGGGCGGCAAGGCTAAATATGATGCGCTGATGGCTGAAAGACAGAGCCTTGTTGATAATCCTTATGGGCAAGATGCAACAGAATGGACGGGCGCAAGAAAAGGCGCGGCGTATATTGAGTGGCTTAATGACCGCAATGCAAAGCGTGATGCGGCGAATAAGAGAATTGCGGAAATTGATGCACAAGCTTGGGTCGATTATTACGGAGAGGATTCGGTCTTCCCATATCTTAAATATGCAAATGCTGAAGACTTTGCAAGTAAAAGTCAATATGTCTCAAAGAATATATCTAACATTGGCGGTAAGTCGGTGCTTTCTCCTGAAGAGCAATATACTCTTGTTTATGAAGCAATTAACGGAAACGAAGAAGCGCAAAATCTTTTAAGAAATTTTGCCGGGAATGTTTGGTCGCAAGGTGGAACAGATGCTTTATCGGGATTATATGGTTATGCCACAGAAGGACAACAGCAGACCGCATACTTAAATGAAAACGAAAAGGCAATATATAATTATCTGTTCGAGACACAGGGCGCAGAAGCAGCATATAGATTTTACGATAAGATGCGCTCTGATTTAAATGCAAGAATGCGCGTTGACGAAACATTGAAAGCACAACAGTATGCTAAAGAGCATCCGTTTATGTCTTCTATAGCAAGTGTGTTTGCTTCTCCTCTTAAGTCTGTTTCTGCTTTAATGCAGACCGCTGATTATGTATCAAGCGGAAATATAGACCAAAATGCTGCATACAACCGCGCAAATTATTTAAACAATGCTATTCGTCAAGAGGTGTCTAAAAACTTTAGCGGCGTAGGTAAGTTTGCTTATAACACGGCAATGAGTATGGCTGACAGTTTGTTCAGGACAGCTATTACAGGCGGGCAGATAGGCGCGGGTGCAGCTCTTGCAATTGCGGGAACTTCTGCTTTTTCGGATGGAGTTATTAGCGCAAAAGACCGAGGATTATCCGATGGTCAGGCATTTTCGTTAGGTCTTGTTAACGGTGTAGCCGAAGCAGCGTTTGAGAAAATTGGATTGGATGCATTGTTTGATTTTAAGACAATGGGACAGAGCGCGGCTCGATATGCATTGCAAGCGGCACTTGCAGAAGGTGGAGAGGAAGTCGGCACAGAAATAACAAACATTATTGCCGATACAATCATTGCCGGAGACAAGAGTGAGTTTGCGACCGAAATGCAAAAATACATTGACAAGGGCGATTCAAAAGGCGCGGCATTTGCCAAAGTGCTTGGCTCTAAAATTGGTGATGTTGCTCTTGCGGGATTGTCGGGTGCTTTATCAGGCGGCGGTATGTCCGCTCCTATGGTAGCAGGAAATGCGGTGTTTAATGCTATAGGTGATTCGCAGATGGCAACGGAGCTTGCCGAATACGGAGTGCCTAAAACCAAAGCATTAGAGTATGTCAAGGCAATGAGAAAACTGTCAAGCGGTGCAAAGGTTAACGAGGATATCCTTACCGAAATTAAAAACAATGCGGGAGCGGTATCATATTTCACTAAAGTTGGTGTGAATATGAATGCCGTTGGCGGAACAAGCGCACAACCTACAGTTTCCGACCTTGCAAGAGGGGAATCTGCCACAAACAGAGAAGAGACGGATAATTTGACCGAAGACTACAAAACCTCCGTAAATCGCGTTATTTTGGAGCAGAGTGCAAAGTACGGTGAAGCAGGCGCTGACATATTTAATGCAATATGGGAGATTCAGGGACACCGCTTGGATGCTGCCGATTATATCAATGCAATGGACGAGGCGTATTATGCGGGTAAGAACGGCACTGAGTATTCTTTTGAGGGGCATTCCGTTGAGCCTGATGTTGCACGGGTAATGTATGAGGCTGGCGTTACCGATGCAGCGATTGCCAAGATAGACAAGGGTTTTGTCCCTACCAAAGCGGCAGAGGGTGTTGACAGTAAGCTTGTTAACCGCCTTGATAAGATCGCCAATGCTTTCAATGTAAAGATTGCATTTACAGACGAGCTCCGCGGCGGCAAGAATAACGGTCAGTACAGAAACGGTACTATACTTATTGCCCGTGATGCAGTAAAGCCTTATATGGTAGTTGCCAAGCACGAAATAACACATCATCTTAAAACTGTTGCTCCCGAAGCATTTAAGAAATACGCAGATTATGCGGTCAAGACATTGGCGCTTGGCAAAGATACTGAGGCGGTTATCACTGAGAGAATTGCAAAGGCGAAGGGTAAAATGTCCCGCGATGTTGCTATTGAGGAGCTTGCCGCAGACTTTACCGAGAAGATTCTTGGTGACCGCGATTCGCTGACAAGTTTTATCAACGAGATGAACAAGACTTCCGAGGGAAGAACAACATTGCAGAAAATCTTTGATGCGATCTCTAATTTCTTAAAGAAGATGAAAGAGGTATTCCGTGGTGATGTTGCAAGGGTAAGAGGAAAGGCAATTGACTCTTTAAACTACGGGCAGGGTGCTCAAGAAATCGTGGCACAGCTTGAAGAGGCAGAGGCGTTGTGGAAAGAATTGGCAAAAGCGGCGGTAACGGGAGAAATGGTGCAAACAAAAAACACCACCGAAACCGATGGTGTGATGTTTAGCTCTAAACAAGAAGTATTGCAATGGGATATAAATTGGGATAAAAATAATCACAGTAGTATTAAAGAGCAATTAATAGCAAACTTAAATTTAATTAAAGATAAATCTGCTGTAGTAGAAATAAAATACTATAATATGAACAAAAAATTGCTTGAAATCGAATTGCACAAGTTATTAAAATCTTTTGGAAAAACTATTCATACCCAAAATTACGGAACGGTTAATTTTGGAAATGATGAAATAAAAGAGACTATAGGCTATGTAAATAATGCAGCAGAAGGAGCGGCGCTGTTAGCTGCACCGTATGTTCTAAAAAGAGGAATTGTAATAAGCGGACATAAAAACCACAAAGGCTTTAATTTCCCAAGTTTAACCTTTGCCGCACCGTGCATATTAAATGGTCAAAAAGCAATAGTTGGCGTTTCTGTACAATACACTCCCAATAGTAAAGCACATTCATCCAGAGTGCTAAGCCCTGACGGAACAGCATTTGTATTAACAGAAAAAGCAGAGCCTACTCGCGCTAGATCTGCCCTTTTGGGCAACGATAAAGCCATCAGCTCTGCTTATGTGGAGATAATATCACAACCTAACGATTCTGTCAATACCCAAGATGACGGATTAAGAAACAGCGAAAAGGATACCGAATACCTTGCCGCTGTCAAACGTGGCGATATGGAAACAGCACAGAGAATGGTTGACGAGGCGGCGGAAAAGGCCGGATACACCATTAAGGCATATCACGGAACAAGGGCAGATTTCTTTACTTTCGACAAGGACAGAGTTGGCAAAGGGACAGATCAGTATGGAGCAGGATTTTATTTTGCTTCACAAAAAGAAGCAGCAAAACACTATGGTAACAGGGTTATTGGCTCGGTGCTGAAGCTCGAAAATCCATACTCTATTTCTGCCACAAATCTGCTTGACGCCGAAATCACGCTTACAGAAACCCAGGCTTACAAAATTGTTAAAAGACATCCTATGATGTATGACACGGAAGAATCCCCACTTGGAGATTATTACGATTCATATTGGGAAGACGGCCCAGAAGAGTGGATGGTAAAAGACCTTGCGATGCAGTATACAGATTTAGGATATCTTGATAGTGATCTTTTTCGATATTATCCTAACGAGCTGCACGAAGCGGTTAGGGATGTGACTGGGCACGATGGAATTATTGTCAAACTGCAAAACGGCGATAAGTTTTATGTAGCCTGGTTTGATAACCAAATGAAAGCCGCCGATCCTGTAACCTATGATGACAACGGCAATGTTATTCCCTTGTCGCAGAGGTTTGACGAGAATGAACCCGATATTCGTTATTCCGAAAAGGACAGCGACATTGATCCCCTTGAGGTATTGCGTAAGCAGTACGGCACGATTAAGCCGGGCGAATCTCCGTTCCGCGTTAATGTGGAAGTGCCGAAGAAAACCGAGGCACACAAGAAAGTATCGCAGACGGTACGTACTGTTATGGAAGCCGAGGCAACACCTGACGTTGCAATGCCGACAATTGAGAAAATGATCGCTGAAGGACAGTTTTCTTTTGAGGTATTGCCGGACGATATTGCAGTTAATACGGCTAAGGCTGTTATTAACAAGCACGGATGGTCTTCTGCTGTAGCTAATTGGTTTGCCTCTGTGTCAAAAGGAGAAGTAAGCAAAAATAACACAGCAATGGGTTGGGTGTTGTACAACAATGCAGTAAATGCGGGAGACATCTCTCTTGCAATGGATATTCTTGATGCAATTGTAAGGCATCAACGCAACGCGGCGCAGGCTTTGCAAGCAACACGAATCCTTAAAAAGCTTTCTCCCGAAGCGCAAATGTATTCTGTGCAAAAAAGTGTTCAGCAAATGCAAGAAGAATTAGTTGAAAGATATGGAGAAAAAGCTCCTAATCTTAAAATTGATAAAAAGTTAGTCGAAGAATATCTTGATCAAACTAACGAAGACAAGCGTAATGATGTTCTTGTAAGAATATATCAAGATATCGGCAGACAGCTTCCTTCTACTTTTGCTGACAAGTGGAATGCTTGGCGTTACCTTGCAATGTTGGGAAATCCCAAAACACACATTAAAAATATTCTTGGAAATGCTGTTTTTGCACCGTTAGTTGTATCAAAAAATGCATTGGCTACACTTATTGAAGCGGCGACTTACAAAATTAGCGGTGGATCTTTGCAACGAACAAAAGCAATACCTGATAAAGAATTACTTTCGGCAGCTTGGGAAGACTATAAAATTGTTGCTGATGAAATTGTTGCGGGCGGAAAGTATAATGATCGCGCCAATGCTAACCGTCATATTGAAGAAGGACGAGTTATTTTTAAAGGCGAAAATATTGTAAGCCGAGGCCTTGAGGGTGCGAGAGTTTTAAACAGCAAAGCGCTTGACAAGGAAGATGCTTGGTTTGCACAACCTCATTATGCTATGGCATTAGCACAATATTGCAAGGCGAATAATATTTCTGCCGAAGTGCTACGCGGCACAAAACGTAGTGAGCAAGCAAAAGCAAACGAAGCAAGAATATATGCTATTAAAGAAGCTCAAAAAGCAACATATCGTGACCTAAACGCATTTTCACAATTAGTAAGCTCTTGGGGACAAAAAGACCGAGCAAATACCAGCGCTATCAATGTGGCAAAAAATGCGGCTAATCTGGTAGTAAATGGCACAATCCCCTTCAAGAAAACACCTGCAAATATTCTTGTTCGCGCTGTAGAGTACAGCCCAATTGGCTTAGTTAAATCGCTTACATGGGACATTGCTAAACTTAATAATGAAACTTTATCACGTAAGTTTGGAGAAGTTTCGGGCGCACAAATTATAGATCGTGTTGCCTCGGGAATCACCGGTACAATGATTTTGGCGCTTGGTTTCGTGCTTTCAAAACTTGGACTTGTTCGCGGCAGAGGTGGCGATGAAGAAGAGGAAATTTATCACGAAGAGTTAATGGGACATCAGGGATATTCTCTTGAAGTTGGCGGCATAAGTATTACTCTTGATTGGCTTGCACCCGAAAGTATTCCCTTCTTTATGGGTGTTAACCTTTTTGAAGCTGCGGCACAAAAGAAAATCACTTTTGCTGATGCTTGGGCTGTTGTAACAAACTTGAGTGAGCCTATGCTTGAAATGAGTTGTCTCCAAGGCATTAACGAGGTATTTGAAGGAACGGCATTTTTAAGCAAAGACTATTTAGCGAAACTGCCTGCGGCATTGATTTCAGCAACAACAAATTACATTACTCAAGCGTTCCCAACAATACTTGGTCAAGCCGAAAGAACAGTGCAAAAAGAAAGGCAAACAACATACGTAACAAAGGGCGGTCTTCCTGCGGAATGGCAGCGCACACTTGGCAAAGTATCGGCTAAAGTCCCGGGATGGGATTATCAGCAGATTCCTTACATTGATGCTTGGGGAAGGTTAGAAAAAACACCTAATATGCTTTCTAATTTAGCAAACAATACTATTAATCCTGCTTATGTATCAAGTATTGAAGAAACCGATATGGATCTTGAACTTTTAAGATTGTTTGAAGTGACAGGTGAAGGAAGCGTATTGCCTGACAGAGCAAGTAAAACTTTTAAAGTTAAAGATGCTCAAGGTAATTCGATTGATAAAAATCTTACTGCCAAGGAATATGTTAAGTATGCCACAATGCGCGGCACAGCGGCATACGAAATGATGACCGAAATGACAGCAAGCCAAGAATATCTTAATTTGCCTGATGATGAAAAGGTTGAGGTTATTTCGGACATATACAGTTATGCTAATGCTTATGCTAAAGCAAAGTTAACCGCGGCGGAAGAAAACAAGTTTGTGATGACAAGTTGGATGTCAAAAGCTCAAGTAAGCGCAAAGTTTACAGGAATCCCAATGTGGAAATACATTTTAATTCGTAACCAAAGCAACAACATTAACGGTATAACAGTTAATGGAGAAACCTATGAGAATAGTGGAAGTTTGCAAATAATGGAGTATATATATTCCATTAAAGGCTTAACCACAGAACAGAGGAATGCTTTGTTTGCTGATTTAGATGTTGGTAAAAAAGTAATCCATTACAATAAAAACTTGGTTGACACAAAGTTGCGTTTAATAAGAGCAATGGCAAACAAGTAAATAACCGCAAAGTAAGAGAGGAGATTGCTCCTCTCTTATTTTTTTATCCCAAAAAAAGAAAGGCGGAGTTTTCGGGGCGAAAATTACAAAACGTTTTGTTATTTTGTTTTTGCGGAGGTGGAAAAATGCAACTACCAACAAAATATGAAGTATGGCAGCCGCCTGTTGAAAATCAAAAAGGGGCGGACAATTGTGCAGCGCAGGCGTTCTGTAATGTTCTTGAGTGTATTTGGTATAAGCGCACCGGAGAACATAGAAACTTTTCCGTAGGATACCTACACGGCAATCCGCTTAATACAGCCAAGAGAGGTATGTATTTAGACGATGGTGTAATTATTTTGCTTGAGTTTGGCAACGTGTTCCGTGACGTGTGGGAGTGCGAGTTTGGAACAAAACTATGTAAGACTTTATGGCTTTCCCAAGTTACCGAGGATATTACCAATCAAGCACAAAAGCTGATTCGCGGATATGTTCGGCTTAAGACACAAAGGGAAAGGCAAGAGTATATATATCAATACGGATTGCCTATTGTAATGGTTGCTGATGCCAAGCACTTTGGAATAGAAGGCAGCTCTCACGCGGTTACCTGCTACGGATGGGACGAGGACGGAATGATGCTTTATACCAATTCCTACGGGACCGGATATGGCGATAACGGCAGAGGAAAGATTGCGGACGAGTATATTACAGAATCTATAGGTTTAATACCAATAGAAGAAGATGAAGGAGAAGAAACTATGCGAGGAGTAGAACATTTACAGCCAAAGTTGCAGAAGATATGCGAAACATTTATTAAGCAATGCAAGGAGAGCGGACTTAACGTCAAGATCACAGACACATTGCGAACAGAAGAGGAACAGAACACATTATATGCTCAAGGCAGAACGGCACCGGGAAGCATAGTTACCAATGTGAAATATCCAAACTCTGCTCATAATTGGGGCGTGGCTTTCGATATCTGCCGCAACGAGAAGGGAAGAGAGTATGACGATAGTGACGGATTTTTTGCAAAGTGCGGGGAAATCGGCAAAAGCCTTGGCTTATTTTGGGGCGGTGATTTTAAATCGTTTACTGATAAGCCTCATTTTGAAATGTCGGAGTTTATGCCTGACAATAGCACAAAGTGGCTGAAGGAACAGTACGGAATGCCCGACAAGTTTATGCAAAGTTGGGATGCGTTAAGGGATATTTCGGATTCTTGGGCAAAGGCAGATATTGAATATCTTGTTGATTTGGGAATTGTCACTGGATACACCGATGGAACTTTTAAGCCGAGACAAGTTGTTACCCGCGAGGAAATGGCGGCTATGCTTGCGAGAACAATTCGCTATTTGAAAGGGTGATTGTCTATGAAGGTTATTACAGTAAACTTGCCGCGAGAACTTAAATCAATAGAGATACATACATTTGCTGATGAGCATATCGGCGATGAAAATTGCGATATTGCAAGATTAAAAGAACGAATAAAATACGTTGCTGAAAAACCCAATGCATATTGCGTTTTTAATGGGGATATTATAGACAACGCGACAAAGACAAGCATAGGTGATTGTTATGCTTCACAGTTTCAGCCGATGGAGCAGGTTAAGTATGCGATAGAACTGTTTCAGCCGATTAAAGATAAAATAATCTTTTTTACAAACGGCAATCACGAAAACAGAACGTATCGCAAGGAGGGTATAGATTTATCCTATTTGCTTGCGGCGGGACTTGGTGTGCTTGATAAGTATTCTCCTACATCCGCTCTTGTCTTTTTGCGATTTGGTGCGGAAAGCAAAGGGCGAAAGGATAGAAGTGGACAAGTACGTAAAGTTTTTTATTGCATCTATGCTCTTCACGGAAGTGGTGGTGGGAGAAAAGAAGGTGCGAAAGCCATTCGCCTTGCAGATATGGCAAGCATAGTTGATGCCGATATATACTGCCATGCCCATACTCACTTGCCTATGGTAATGAAACAAGCGTATCATAGGGTTGATGCCTCTAACAATACAGTAGCAATTGTTGATAAACTGTTTGTTAATACGGCTTCTAATTT
>JAEIGA010010482.1_pt1 | contig 14046 bp, 11 predicted proteins | sample 9270691 | NCBI WGS metagenome assembly JAEIGA01 (sample SAMN17057246, study PRJNA624740) | gut metagenome | biome: biome; isolation source: fecal sample | host: Bos grunniens | place: China: Xizang | collected 2019 | reverse complement strand
CTATTCCTTTATCGTATATTCGCTCGTCGTTAAAAACGGCTACTTCAAAGACGGAAAATCCTGCAGCGATATTCAGAAAGAAGATCTTGTTCGCCTGTATCCGGACTACTCTTCCGACTATATGCCCGACTCTGTCCGCAAATGGGTCGCCTACGGTGTCTGGGACCGGTCCGTGTTTGAAGAGGAGGTCCTCGGCAAACGCCCCGAGACCTGATTTCCGCCTGAACGGCATACAAAGGAGCTGTAGCGAAATGAAAAAACGCTACAGCTCCATTTTTATGTTGGTAATGGTCATATCAGGCTTCATAAAGGTGGCAATACTGAAAAACAGAGTATAATACTCCTGACTCACCGAGGAATTCGACGAGCCATCGGTCACAAGTATTCTGTTTTGCCCAGACTAAGCCGTATCTTTTTCAAACAATTGCGTGCCGGTCCGATCTTGTTGGATCTTGGCATGCAATTTGTTTATGTCATAAGCCATCGCCAGCAGAAGAATTTCGGTCGTTACCTTCTTTTGTCCGCGCAGAAGAAACTGACGAAACCCATAGTTCTGCTTTACAACTCCAAATGCACCTTCTGACTGGATGGAGCGGTTCATTCGTAGGAGAATACCCTGTTCGCTGGTAATCCTCTTCAGGGAAGCAGCCCTTTGTTCAATGAATCTCTTTGAGACATGAATCTGACGGTTGCCTTTTGCTCTTGTACAGGTCTTTTTAAAGGAGCAGGCAGAGCAGTTATCACATTCATAGTATGTGATCTCGCTTTCAAACCCGCTTTTGCTCTTCCGCTTTCCCACATACTTTACCCGAAGCTTCTGGCCTGCCTGACAGGTATATTCGTCTTTCTCTGCATCATAGGCCATGTTCTCCCACAAAGCCATGTTGCTCTTATACTTTTTTGTCTTACTGCGTTCATAGTTCTGAGGTTTGATATAACAGGGCTTTTGTGCCGACTCAAACCAGCAGTAGTTCTCTTCGCTTTCATAGCCTGCGTCAGCGGTCACATCCTTGTATTCCATCCCGTGACACTGCATCTCTTCCAACAGCGGGATCAGGGTCAGCTGATCACTTCGTTCGGATGAAACCACCACTCCGGTGATGTATTCTCCCTCTACTCCAAACTGTACATTGTATCCGGGTTTAAGCTGTGAATTGCGCATGTGATCTTCTTTCATGTACATAAACGTGGCATCCGGGTCTGTTTTGGAAAAACTGTTTCTTCCACGAAATGTTTCGTTGTACTGCCGGTATTTCTCTTTCCTGGCGAGCAGTTCCCGAAGCTGTTCTATATCCCGCTGCAGATCAGTTTTTCGTTTTCCGCGTCCATGTACAAAGTTGAAGTCCACCTTGGCTTCCAGCTGCTCAAGCAGGGTACTCGGTTCGGCGGCAATGACACCGTGTTTCTCGCATAATACGGGCAGCAGTTTTTCTGTCTTTTCATCCAAACGAGCCTCATACTTGTTTGTACTCTTCTTCCATACAAAGCTGTATTTGTTGGCGTTTGCTTCAATCTTTGTCCCATCTACGAACAAATGCTCATATTTGATTTCCCCCATCCCGTGCAGCTTTTCCACAAGCTGGTAGAAAATCTCTTCCGCACATTCGGACAGTCGTTTACTTCGAAATCTCGCTATCTCAAAGTGACTCGGTGCCGGCGATCCGTCCAACAGCCAGATATAATTGATATCCCGCTCACAGCAGCTTTTTATTCTCCTTGACGAATAAATGTGCTCCATGCCTGCATACAGTATGATTTTCAGCATGGTGCGCGGAGGTGTTGCCGGCGGCCGGCCGTGTGAGTCATATGCTCTCATGAGTGCGCGTAAATCCATCTCCTCCACTATTTTATCTAAGAGCCTCACACTGTCGTTTGCCGGAATCACTTTTTCCGCGAAACTTTCATCAATTTTTAGTTGCACATTCCGCTCGCATGTGCCATAATCTTTCTGCGGTAATTTATCTTTCACAAATTTATTTTACCACAAAAAAGAAGCTGAGGCGACTGTTTCCAGCCGTCTCAGTTTTCTTTTTTTTCGGGCTGTTTTGCTACAGCCCCTTTTTCGGCCTGCGGCGGCCGTATGGTTTTACTCTCCGCGTGCCGATGTCTGCTCGTACTGCAGCGAGGCGCGTGTTTCCTCAGCAAAAGCATACTGGGTCATGTATTTCCCGCTGAACTGATGCACTGCCATGGGATCGCCCTGCAGGTAGCGGTAATAGTCGCAGTCCAGACGGGAAACGTCCAGGCCAAGACCAATCCGCTCCTGATGCCGGATGACATCCGCCGCGCCCGCCGCGGCAAACACGTCCTTCAGATCCTTGACGCATTTACGCAGGCGCGCCTTGGTATGCTGATCCGCTGGCTCATCCGGCCACAGCGTGCCGATCAGGGTATCATTCGAGCAGAGCGCGCCGTAATGGTCGACCAGACAGGCCAGCAGCTCCTTGCTCTTGGAATAGGAAAAATCCAGCGGGACTCCGCCGCAGTACGCCTCGAACGGTCCGAAACAGCGGATGCGGATCTTCCCCGCCTGCTGTCCGTCAATTTGAAAACGCAGCACGGAGAGCTGGTGCGCCACCGCCTCCTGTATCAGCGGCTTCAGCAGATAACCGCTGGCGTCCAGTTCAAACGCATTCATGGCATACTCCTGATGCCCGGTGATGAAAACGATGTTCAGTCTCGGATAGCGTGCCCTGAGCCGTCGGCCGAGTGAGAGACCGTCAAGATCACCGGGCATTTCCACGTCCAGAAACGCCACGTCCAGCGGCGACTCTCCGGCAAGGCGAAGAGCCTCGGTGCCCGTGGTCGCGCCCAGATGCACGCCGTCAGGGTCCAGCCGGCTCAGAATGCTGTTCATCTGCGTCACGACCAGCTCGCGGTCGTCAACGGTGAGGGTATGCATGCTTCAGCCTCCCTTCCTGGGGATCAGGATCGTCGCCTTCGTGCCGTTCTCTGCTACGGCATATTCCAGACTGCCGCCGCAGAGCTCGGTCAGACGCCTGCGTGTGCTTTCGATGCCGATGCCGCGCCGCTCGCGCTGCTCGTCCGTCAGGCCGTCAGGAATCAAGCCGTTGTCCTCGACACGAATGCGAATGTATTCCCCTGCCTCTTCCGTTGCGAGTGTCACGCGTCCCGTGCCGTCCCGATGCGTCAGCGCGCCGTGCTTGACGGCGTTCTCAACGATGGGCTGAACCGTGAACGCGGGGAGCAGAAAATCCCGTACCTCGAGCTCATAGTCAAAGGAAAACTGCCTCGCCGGGTCGGCAAGTTCGAGAGCGATATACTGCCGGATGTGTCGCAGTTCGTCATCAAAGGGAATCGGTTCCTCCGAGGACAGCGCATCCATGTTGCTGCGAAGATAGCCCGAGAGGTTTTCAATGCTCTCCGCGGCTGCGGCCGCGTCGGTCTGGCACAGCGCCTCGATGGAGGACAGCGTGTTGAAAATGAAATGCGGCTGCATCTGTACCGTCATCAGCAGCGCCTGATCCCGGCTGAGCCGCTGTTCGGCTGCTTCCATCTGCTTCCCGCGCTCCATCTGAATGATGATCTGGTTGAGCTGCAGGGCAACTGACCAGGCGAGCCCGGAAAAGCCGAACTGAGGAAACGCGATTCTCAGGCAAAAAGCGATGACCGGCGGCAAAACGGTGCAGACGATCTGCATGAAGGGAATCTGGTCGCCCTTAGGGACGCGAATGATGTTGTTCCCGTCACAGAGAATGCACAGGATCATCAGCGAGGATGAGAACAGCGCAGGCACAAGGGCGGCGTCATAGAACAATTGTGCCGAGGATGCCCCGAGCCGGGCAAACGCGGTGACATGACCCACGAGGCGCAGGGACAGCACAAACAGATGCATCAGTGCCGCATAGAACAGCAGGTTCTGTTTCCGGCCGTTGAGCTTTCTGCCATATCGGCCGCCGATCAGCGGCAGCAGAAGCATCAGCAGGATCAGCAGCCCGCAGCTGTCCAGAATGATGTTGCAGATCACACGATTTTCCATCTTTTCACCTATTCGGAAAGGGCGGCAATCAGGCCTGTCACAGAGCGTGCGGTGCATACGACGTGAACGCGGCATACCACATAGAATATCAGCGATGCTGCCGCAGCTGCGAGCACAACTGTTCTCGTCTGTTCCACCAGGCGGAGAGCCGTCAGGAGGAACGCCGCGGCGAAAAGCAGAACAAGCAGCAGAACCGCCGAAAAAAAGCGGCGTGAGAGCGCCAGCGCACGGTGAGACTGTGCCGGCGCGCCGATACTCTCCAACACCTCACCGTATCCGCGCAGTAGGGCGCGCACGGCAAGGGCGTGAAAGCCGAGCTGCAGCAGAAGGGCTGCAAAATCAAGGATCGAGGTGAGCGTCACAATGCTGTCGCCCGGCATCATCAGGTCTGTCATGTGAGCAAACATGGCGACCGCGTCTGCCACCATCAGCAGCACAAACCAACGCTTTGCCCACAACAGATTACGCGAGCCGGATTCCAGCTCACCCAGACCGCTGACGGTCAGCAGAGCGCACAGCGCCGACAGGCAGTACTGCAGGGTGAGAACGGCATACATTGACCGCACGGCGAGGCTGGGATCTGTCAGCAGGTCGACTACAGATACCGTTTCCGGGTCAATGCCCGCACTGCCCAGCTGCCGGATCACCATCACGAGAAACAAAGCAATCACGGCGGGCATCAGAAAGAGCAGCACGAGGTCGAGCAGCAGCCCGACATGGATGCGTCTGAAATTGGATGCACGCAGGCTGCTCATCATGTTTCCCCTTCTTTTCTCCTTTGTTGTGTCTGTCTCCTGCAGTTTACCACACAAGGCGTTCCCTATGTGTGAATGGAGCCGCAGATAGTTGCCCGCATATTGTTAAATTTTTGTGAACTCGCGCAAAAACAGCTCGAAATACGGCCATTCATTCACGCATAGCGAACGCTCGGTTTTTTATAATTTGCCAAGACAGGGTCACTGTGAACAGTCACCCGGAAAAAGGAGGATTTATCCATGAGCAATTCTCAAAAGTTCATTAAAGTTATCAGCATCATCGACATCATCTTTGGTGTGTTCGGTCTGGTCATCGGCGTGCTCGGCGCCACCGGGAGCTTTATCGCTGCAAGCGGAGCGAACGGCGCGGCTGTCGCTGCGACTGACGCCGCAGGTTTCGGCGGCGCCATGATCGTGCTGATCATCGCCTGCATCTTTGAAATCATTGTCGGCATTCTCGGGCTGCGTGCCGCGAAGGATGCCAGCAAGGTCATGCCGGTCTTTGTTCTCTCCATCATCTCTCTTGTAATCGGCGTCATTTCTCTCATTATGGGCATCACGGGCGGCAGCTTCAAAGCCTCTGACCTGACCAGCGTGGTTGGTTCCGCGCTGATGGTTTTCTGCGCCAACAATGTGCGCAAGCAGGCCCAGGACTGATATACAGCCGGTAATCTGCATCCTGACTGCCGCGCATCCCGCGCGGCAGTTATTGGATAGAGAGGTGTTTGATCTTATGAAAAGAAAAAAGAACCTGATTATGGCGGTTCCTGCTGCCTTCTTCTGGGCTGTCATCGTCGTTTGCCTGGCAGGAATCGCGATCGGGTCATTTTGCGATTATTCGATCAACGAGGCGCTGGCCAACAAAACTGAGCTCGGTGCTTTTTTCGCCACATACGGTTCTTACTTCTCCTATTGCCTCTATCCCACAGCGGGTGCGTGCCTGTTCGTGGGACTGCGAAAAAAGGGCAGCCGCTTTGATGCCCTGGCTTGGACGTTGCTTGTTCTGGGCTGGTTTATGGCGGTGTATTATTCCAACAGCTACAACGGCAAGGCCGTCCGTGCCCTGTTCGGCTATTCAGCGGGTGAGAGTTCTCCCGCACTGTCTGTTCTGAGCTGGCTGTTCTGGGTGGTGCTGTACGCCTGGGTAGCTCCTGTGGTAGTGAAACTGGCGGATGACAGTGACCCTGACAAGCTCATCGCGGTCGGCGCAGCCATCCTCGTAGCGGGCATCGCGGCGGACAATGTAAGCCTCTGGCTGAAGCAGGTTGGCTCCCGCCCGCGCTATAAGTATCTGATTACTTTGGATGATCCAATCTCGGAATACCGGTCATGGTGGCAGATGGTACCGAACCTGGCGGGAAGCAATGACAACTTTAAAAGCTGGCCCAGCGGTAACATGACCATCGCCAGCATGATGTTCTCTCTGCCAATGCTGACAGACGTTCTGAAAAACCGCAGCGCAAAGCGAAACGGCATCGCTTTTGCCCTTGCCTGCATTTTCGTATTGCTTTACGGCTACAACCGCATTCATATGACCAACCATTTTCTCACCGATGTATGCTTCGGTACACTGATCACCTATCTCCTGTACGCGGGGATCAGCACGGCTTTTCTGCATTCAGCGGAGAGACAATGAAGATCACGAGAACAGTACATATTGTTAATTTTTTGTGAAGAACTCTGATGCGACGCGAAAATTCACGCATAGCGAACGCTCGGTTTTCTATAATTTTATCATCCGAACAAAACAGAAAGGAGAAGACAACATGAAGTACAAAATTCAGGGAGACAATATGCCGGTGGTGATCTGCGCCCTCGAAGACGGAGAATCCATTGTCTGCGAAGCGGGAGCGATGAGCTGGATGAGTCCCAACATGGAGATGGAGACGAAATCCAAAGGCGGCCTCGGTGGGTTTTTCGGCCGCGCAATCTCCGGCGAGAGCGGCTTTCAAAACTTCTTCACCGCGCGAGGCGGCCAAGGCCTGATTGCGTTTTCCTCGTCCTATGTCGGGAACATTCTGGCGGTCGAGATCACCCCGGACAAGCCCATCATCATCCAAAAGCGCGCCTTCCTTGCCTGCACCACAGGTGTCGACATGGAGGCCTTTTTCCAGAAGAAAGTCGGCACGGCCCTGTTCGGCGGCGAAGGCTTTATCATGCAAAAACTTTCCGGCTCCGGCACGGTTTTTCTTGAGCTGGACGGCTCGGTCCTCGAGTACGAACTCAAGGCTGGCGAGCAGATGCTGATCTCCACGGGCCACCTCGCCATGATGGAAGAGACAGTCAGCATGGACATTCAGCAGATCAAAGGCGTCAAGAATGTCCTCTTCGGCGGTGAAAGCCTCTTCAACACCGTCGTCACCGGTCCGGGCGTCGTCACGGTGCAGAGCATGCCGCTGTCGAATCTGGTGGGCCTTATCGCCGCCCGTATCCCGACAAGCAGCAGCAACTGATTAAAACAGAAAGTCATACAGTCCCATACAAGAAAAGGAGAAAAAATGAAAAAACTGATCGCCATGCTGCTCCTCGCGAGTCTCATGATGAGCATTGCCGTCTCGGCCTGTGCAGACGGCACCATCGACCGCGCCACCGCGGAAAAGGACGATTTCCCAAAGATCGGGGTAACTCTGTATTATCCTGATGATTTCAAAGTAGAGAAAGGACTTTACACCGCCGCAGCGGACGACGACATGCTTGGCCCAGGCATCTATTTTGTCCAGTGCAATTACATCGGCGTCAGCATGGAATGGTATGAATCCGCGCTTCATACCGAAGACATCAAGCAGGAAGATATCCAGAAATACATGAATTCGACGATGGCCCTGCTCATGCTGATCGGTATTGATCAGAACCGGAACGCGGAGGATATCTGCGCTGCCTATAAGGCGCTTACCGGCGCGGACGTCCTATCCCCGGACGACATGACCGAAGTCGGGCGGTTTGAGGACATCACCTGGTACCTGCTGGACAAGGACTTCACCGGAAACTATCAGAACCTTGAGCCGGAATATGCCTCAGAATATGACAGCCTTCACGCACTGGCCGGCACAATCGCTTCCAATGCCGATTATTACCGGCCTGTGGGCACCTATGACACCATCGCCGACCAGACCGTCTCGTTTGAAACCACGGACCTCGACGGAAACCCCGTCACCAGCAAGGATATCTTCAGCAAGTACGATGTGACCATGATCAACGTATGGGCGACCTGGTGCAGCGCCTGCCTCAGCGAGCTGAGCGAGCTGGAGGAGATCAACAGCCGTCTTGCGGAGAAAAACTGCGCTATCGTCGCTATTCTTGGAGACGGCGATGAGGAAGAGGCTGTCGCTCTGGGCAAGAAGCAGCTTGAAGAAGCGGGCTGCACCTATCTGTGCCTGCGTCCCTTCGACGGATGGGAAGAAGTATTTATCATGAACGAAGGCTGGCCCACATCGTTCTTCTTCGATTCGACAGGTAAGATGGTTTCCAAGCCGATCGCCGGCGCCGCAGTGACCCGGTATGAGAGCAGAATCGACGATATCCTGAACGGTGCCGAAGCCAACGAGACCATCGTAAACAACGGCAATGAGAATCAGGCAAATGCCTACCGGATCTTTGTTGTGGACCAGAGCGCCAATCCGGTTGTCGGTGCCATGGTTCAGTTCTGCACCGCCGACACCTGTCAGATCGGCAAGACCGACGAAAACGGGATGGCCTCGTTCGATAACCCCGAGGGTGTCTATGAGGTGCACATCCTGAAAGTGCCCAAGGGCTATGTGAAAAATGATTCGCTTTATACAACACCCGAGACCTACAGCGACATGACCATCGTGGTTGAAGCGGAATCAGCATCGTAAGGAAAAAGGATTGCTGTCCTGAACCGGCCGGCAATCCTTTTTTATTGCAAATCCCCCGGGCATGTCATATAATACTCTCAACTTCTATCTATCCCCCTGAAGGAGACTGCCATGAAACACCCAAAGAGAAAACTGATCGGAGGAATCCTCCTTCTCCTTGTCCTGACAGGTCTCTTCGGAGGCTTTCTCCTGATCTCCAACACCAGCGGCACGATCATTCACAAAATGGAAACCCGGGCATCGATGATCAAAGCCGTAAGCCGGTCGCTGGAAAACGATCTTCAGCTGTCCCTGAGCGTCGGTGAGTCCATCATGAGCAAGAACGGGGACCGGCTCCGGCTGGGCGCCGCTGCCTGCCGGAAAGTGGTGGATGCTGACTGGGACGGGGAACCCATGTTTTTTCTGGACGGTGCCGTCATCACGAGCGCAGGAAACAGAATCCGCTGTCCGGACGGCTTTCCCACGGATCTGATCATCGATGCCGATGTGCTCACCGGGGAAATGGGGATTCTCTATACCCCGTCCCCCGAAGCCGAGAGCGATTCCGATCTGTTATATGCGGTCAACTACTATCGGCTCGACGAAGGCGTCTGGTTTGTTGAATGGGAAAAATACGAGAACCTTGATCAGCGGATGAATGAGCTTTACGATTACCGCAAAAGCTTTGCCGGTATTGAAAAGGCATTCAGCACGCAGCTTGTGCTCATCTCTACCGCGTCCCGTGAAACCGACGAGCATCCTCTGTTTTACAAATCGGATTCTCTGCCCGAGGCCGTGACGGCGGAAGAGCTCGGCATCACCGGCGAAATGCTCAGCAAGTCGTTTTCCACCTCCGACGAGCTGACCGGCGAGGCCCTTGGTACTGCTTACCAGATTCTTGTCATTGGCGATCAGCGCTACGAGGTCTTCTTCCGTGACGTTGACAGCTCTGTCATACCGGATATCACCGCAGCCTACCTGACTCCCTTCGTGGATACGCAGTCAGAGATCGTCGAGCAGATGGGGATTATCCTTGTCCTGTTTGCGGCCATCGGCATTGTGTTTCTGGTCTGGCTGTTTTCCGTTCTGCTGCTTGTCCGCAGGCATACCCTGAACGAAAGGCAGCGGAAGGACTACAGCTTCCGAAGCTGCTGGCGCAGAATCTTCGGAATTGTCGGCGCCGCGGCGGCGGTCATCCTGACGGCGTCCGCGCTGATGCTCTCGCTCTCGCGCCTGTTTGCCGTTTACCGGCAGGTGGATACCGCAATTCTCGCCCTTCACCAGCGGATTGAGGAGAACGCGAATCAGCCCCGCGTAACACAGGCCGTAAACACGGAAACCTATGAGGGCTTTGCCGCCATGACAGCAGAGCTTTTCACGGAATATCCCGATCTGTACGGTGCCGACGATCTCCAGACCTTCTGCGACATCATCGGAGCCGACTATATCATGCTTTTTGATTCGAACGGGGACGAAGTTCTGACCAATTCCCGCTTTGTGGGCTTAAGCCTCGGCACGGATCCCTCCTCCGCCACGTATGATTTCCGTCTGCTGCTGAACGGTGTTCCCATCATCTCGCACGATCTCATGACCGATGAGCAGACCCGGCAGACCAATTTCATGATCGGCGCATGCGTCGGCAAACCGGAAGACGGACTCTACGGTGCGCTTCTGATGGCTGTTCCGAAGGATCGGATCGTCAGCAGCGGTGCCGAGCGTGAGGAGGACATCATGGCCTCTCTCGTATCGGGCGACATGCTTGCCTTCTCCGTGGATCCGGAAAGCGGGATGATCCTCAAGGCGAGCGAGCCGGACCTGGCCGGGAATAACGCGGCCGACCTCGGTCTGTCGAGCACCGCTCTGCGCGACGGATTCCAGGGCTTCTTCAAACTGGACGGCCTGTCGTATTACGGGAAAAACGAAGAGATTAACGGCATTCTCTATTTCTATGCCGCGGAAAGCAGCCACATTTACAGCAATGTTCTGATTATGTCGCTGCTCTCGGCGCTGGTGTCCTTCTGTCTTCTTCTGATTTTCGCGCTGTACATGATGCACGGGTACCGGAAGGAATTTGAGGAATACGCTTCCGTGGGTGCGCTGCTGGAGGATTCGACGAACGAAGTCCAGCTCTCTGCCGGCGGTCGGAAAGTTTCGATCGATCCCTCTGCCCGCTGGAAGCCGGGCAAATCCGAAAGCGATGCCCGCATGCCCCGCCGCAATGCAGTTCTCGCCGCCGAGATTCTCCTCATCCTCGGCGTCGCCTGGATCGGCTTCCGGCTCGTTTCTGACCGGAGCGGTGCCAGCGCCTCTCTGATCAGCTTTATTATTCGGGGGCAGTGGACGAAAGGCTTCAATCTCTTTGCCTTTACCGGCATCTTCATCCTGCTGGCAGAAGTGGCGGTTACCGTCACCCTGCTCAGGATTTTTATCCAGCTTCTGAGCAACGCCTTCGGGACCCGAGGGGAAACCATCTGCCGTCTGCTGCTGAATCTTCTGAGTTACGGCGGCATCATCGTCTTCGTCTACTTTGCGCTCTATGATCTCGGCTTTTCCCCCGGCACACTGCTGGCCTCTCTGGGCCTGCTGTCCTTTGCGGTCTCGCTGGGCGCCAAAGATCTGGTAACGGATATTCTTGCCGGTCTCTCTATTGTGTTTGACGGCGAATACCAGGTCGGCGACATCATTGAGGTCGGCGGCTACCGCGGCGAGGTGCTCGAAATCGGCGTCCGCACCACCAAACTGGAAGGCCGCGGCGGCAACATCAAAATCATCGGGAACCGGGATGTCAAAAATGTCGTCAATATGACCCGCATGAATTCATGGTATCCGCTGGACATCAACATTTCTGCCGACCAGCCTCTCGACCAGGTCGAAGCCATGCTGAAAGAACAGCTGCCCCGGATCGGGCAGGCAATCCCTGAAATCATCAACGGTCCCTATTATAAGGGCGTCATTGGGATCGGCAAAGGCAGCGTTACGCTGTCGATCATCGCAGAGTGCAACGAGGCGGACTATCACGAGGTTCAGCGTGCTTTGAACCGAGCGGTTCAGGAACTCTTCGCGGAAAAAGAAATCCGAATTCTGTGATCAGCAGCATGCTGTCGCTGCAGCGACAGAGCCGGCCTGAAAGAGAGTTTATCCGGACCGGATCAGGCAGAAAAATGGAGCTGTAGCGTTTTTTCATTTCGCTACAGCTCCTTTGCATACAGGGATGCATTTTTCGGCAGCCGTTCAGCCCTCTTCCGCTCCCCGGCAGTATCCGCAGTACCAGCAGGCATACGGTTCGCTGCACTGGTCGCCCGGCGTGATATCCGGCTCTGCCGGCTCTTTCTGCATGCGGTTCAGATCCCAGATATGATCGTTGATCCAGCTGTAATACTTCTTCGCCCGATCCGTCACGTCGACCGGAAGGAAAGGGCTGTCACCGTCCTGTCCGTGAAGAACGATGAAGATTTTCCCCACCGGCAGCTTACAGCGCTTCAGAATGTAATACTGAAATCCGGCATCCCGGACGAACTGTTCCTGCAGCTCCGGGGCGTTTTTGACCTCGTACATGTCATAGCCGGCTTCGGTTCTGCGCAGGATATCCACGGCACAGTAGTTGTTGTAATTGCTGAATGCCGCCTCGCAGATTACTTTGACCCCGCGCCCGATAGCGTCCAGGGTATTGGCAATCATCGCCTTTTTGTCCGGGACATGGGTTCCCGGCCGGTAAACGGTCATTTCCTCAAAGGGGCCGAACATGCCCATAGCGAGGTCGCCGAAGTCATTGCCCGCGTCCAGCTTTGCCTGAATCTCGGGAGGGATGACCTTCAGATCCGGCCTGTGCTTGTCCAGCCACAGCATTTTCGGGCACTGCATGCCCCGCATGAAATCCGTCTTTGTGATTGCCATCGAGGATCTCTCCCCTTTCTGTGCGTTCATAGTTTATTCATTCTTTCCCGGCCGGCCGGGTTTATAATACAGCTCGTTTGTCCCGGCGGCGGGAGGAAGGAGAGGGCATGGAAGCAGAACAAAAACGCGAAAATCGATTGCGCTGGTTCTGGGGCATCTGCCTCGTGATTCTGTGGGGATGCGCCATTGCGCTGTTTGTCCGGGCAAACGGGCATCTCAGCGTGCAGGAGCTCCTGCGGTATCAGCCGGAGAACAAGGTCCTGGCCGCGTTTGCCATGTGGGGCCTCTTTCTGCTGAAAAGCGTTGATTTTGTAATCTATTCCGGGCTGCTGTACGCAATCGACGGGATTCTTTTTCCCCTTCCGGCCGCCCTCTTTGTCAATCTGGTCGGGATTGTGATCATATCCACGGTCCCGTACTTCGTCGGGAAGAGTCTGGGCAGTCCGATCCTGAAACGCATTGAGGCAAAATACCCGAAGTTTCAGGAGGTTGAGAAGAAAAGCGGTGACAACGTCTTTCTCCTTGCGCTGCTCCTGCGCTGTGTCGGGCTGCCCTACAACCTGGTCGGCATGTACATGGGTGCACGGAAATGCCGGTTTCTGCCGTATCTGCTGGGCTCGGTGCTCGGCCTCATACCGAGAATGATCCCCTATACTCTCATGGGAAGCAGCGCCGCCGATTTCCGTTCGCCGGTATTTCTCGGCGCCATCGCCGCCGAGCTGACTCTGATCGCATTTGCACTGCTCCTTTATCGATACAAGATAAAAAGCACGCGGGTCTCAGACGGATCCCCCGCACCCGGCCCGGAGCAGCAGGATTACACGGACGCGGAGGACCTCAGCGGAAGCTGTTAGCCCAGTTGACCAGGGAGTTGTGCCAGACATTCTCAATCACGTCGCGGCGCATCTGCTCGGTAACAGGCCCGTTCTTTGCCATTTTGGCCAGGATCACGGCCTGAAGCTGTTCGACCGTCATAAGATCATAGGGAATATCGGGAATCTCAGCCCTCTCGGGTTCGGGTTCCGCTTCGTTCGGCTTCGGACGGGCTTCAGCAGGCCCGGACGGGGCCGGTTTTTTCTCCCGGAGCGTCTCTTTCCGCGGGGGCTTCGGCGGCTCGTTCTTTTCCGGCTTCGGGGCTGCACAGGCGGCTTTCGGCGCTTCGGGGACGACGGCCTCTGCACTGCCGTCATCGGGAGCAAAGATATCGCCGCCGCAGCCGGGCAGACAGACATTCAGCCTTCCGCCGCCGCTCTCGATCCTCCGGCCGCTGAGCAGGCCGACATAGGCGGGGGCAGATGCCTCGGTATTGATCCAGGCCTCGCCGTCCGAGTTGTTCACGGCCACGATGAGCCTTCCTCTGGCATAGGCATACTGCTGGTTTGTCAGGCACAGCTGACGGAAATCACCATGGACCAGATCCTGTTTCCACTCGCGGTGAATCCGCCCCAGGTCGGCGATGAGCCGGGTACAGGGATTGTCCCTGTCATCCCCCAGGTGATCGTTCAGGTCGATATACGGGCGCAGGGAATCGTCGGAGCCGTGCTCCTTACGGCCGTCGATGCCGAACTCGCTGCCGTAATAT
>JAEIGA010010481.1_pt1 | contig 14047 bp, 10 predicted proteins | sample 9270691 | NCBI WGS metagenome assembly JAEIGA01 (sample SAMN17057246, study PRJNA624740) | gut metagenome | biome: biome; isolation source: fecal sample | host: Bos grunniens | place: China: Xizang | collected 2019 | reverse complement strand
CGTTAAAATAAAATTCACGAGAAAAATAAAGAAAATAACCTGCAAGGAATGGAAAAGCGGGGAAAGAAAATATTTTTTAAACGAGCTACCGCTTTCGTGTTCTTTTCCGCACGAACAAACGGACGAGATTTCTTCCTTTTCTTCCAAATACGCCTGCATGAAAATTTCCCGAACGGTATCCGGTGTTTTCTTGGGCTTTTCATACGGTTCAACGCATACCTGCTCCCGCCCTATTAGCTTTAACACCCCGTCTGTAAGATACCCGAACGCCACGCCGACTAAGATTTTCACGGCAAGCAATTTCAACAGCGCAAAGCTGTTTCCCGCCGAAAGCAAAATCACGAACGCTTCGTCGCTCGTCGATAAAAAAATCGCAAGCAACGTTCCGACGGTAATATATTTTTTTTCGTAGAGCTTGGAAGCCATAACCGAAAATCCGCATTGCGGAATCAGCCCCGTCGCCGACCCGATCAACGGCCCTAACCGACCGCGAAACCGCGCGGACTTTGCCAAATCCGTTTTACTCTCCAACAGCTCAATGACGATATAAATCAAAAATATCCACAAAAAAAGGGGATAGGTATCCAAAAAAGCGTGGTGGAGAATTTCCAAAAATTCTTTCATACCCGCTTACTCCCTATTTCCGCCAACCGTCTTTTTCGGCGGTTTGGGTTGTACGGTTTTTAAAGTCGCAGAAAGCGGAATCGAAGCCCTTGCCGTCAACGACAAATCCGCAAAATTCCCTAAGCGGTACTGTATCAGCCCTTCTGAAGCGATCATAGCCGCGTTGTCCGTGCAGTATCTCTTTTCGGGCAAAACGAGCTTTAAGCCCTTTTTCTCGCAAGCTTTTTTAAGTTCTTCCCGAAGATACCCGTTCGCCGCAACGCCACCGCCCGCCGTAATAGTATTCACGCCTTTTTCCAACGCCGCTTCTACGGTTTTCTCCACCAAAACGTCTACCGCCGCGCTTTGGAAAGACGCCGCAACGTCGGCTTTTTCAAAAGTTTCGCCCTTTTGCTCTTTGGTGTGGCAATAATTGATTACTGCCGTTTTTAAACCGCTATACGAAAAATTATATCCCCCGCCGCCTTTGAGCATTTTCGGCATAGGAATATTCGCTGCGCCTTCTTTTGCGCACCGTTCCACGTGCGGACCGCCTGGATACGGAAGCCCCAACACTCGCGCAACCTTATCGAACGCTTCACCTGCAGCGTCGTCGAGAGTAGCGCCTAAAATTTCAAATTCTTCTTCCGATTTTGCGTATAAAATCGCAGTATGCCCCCCGCTTGCGAGCAAAGTGATAAAAGGCGGTTGTAAAGTAGGGCAATCCAAATACGCCGCCGCTAAATGCCCGCGAATGTGATCGACCGCAATCAGCGGTTTTTTGAGCGCATAAGCAAACGCTTTTGCAAACGAAACGCCCACGAGTAGCGCGCCCAACAGCCCTGCGCCGTAGGTGACCGCTACCCCGTCGATATCGTCATACGTAATTCCCGCTTTTTCAACGGCGTTTTTCACGACTTGCGCGACTGCGTCGGTATGCGCGCGCGAAGCGATTTCAGGCACTACGCCACCGAACAGGGCTTGTACGTTCGCAGACGAAGCAATCTCGTCTGATAAAATTTTTCTGCCTTGAATGACCGCCGCCGCCGTTTCGTCGCACGAAGATTCAATCCCGAGAATAATCGGGTCTTTTTTCTTAGTATCGAGTTTTTCCAAAGAATAGTACATAGCCTTTCCGCCTTTCTTTTGAAACTGAACAAGCGGCGGCGTACGCCACCGCTTATTATCCGTCGTTAAAATTTTTTCAAATAATCGATTACGAACCCGTGAATATCCCCGTCCATGACCGCTTGGATATCCCCTTTCTCAAACCCCGTGCGGTGGTCTTTGGCAAGGGTATAAGGACAGAAGACGTAAGAGCGTATTTGCGCGCCCCATTCGATTTTTTTGACGTCCCCTTTCATTGCCGCCGCTTCCGCTTGGCGCTGTTCGATTTTCTTTTCTAAGAGCTTAGAGCGAAGCATATTAAAGCACATTGCCTTGTTTTGCAGTTGCGAACGCTCGTTTTGGCATTGCACTACAATCCCCGTCGGGAAGTGGGTGATACGCACGGCAGAAGCTACCTTATTGACGTTTTGTCCGCCTGCACCGCCTGAATGGTAGATATCGATACGGATATCATCGTCGTTGATTTCTACTTCGTCGTCTTCTTCGACTTCGGGCATTACTTCAAGCGAACAAAAAGAAGTTTGACGGCGTTTATTCGCGTCGAACGGGGAAATACGAACGAGTCTATGCACCCCCATTTCCGCTTTCAAAAAGCCGTAAGCGTTTTCGCCTTCTACTCTAAAATCCACGCTCTTATAGCCCGCGCCGTCGCCGGCTTCGCGGTCGAGTTCGTAGACCTTAAAACCCATTTTTTCACAATAACGACAATACATTCTATACAGCATAGAACACCAGTCGCAAGCTTCCGTACCGCCTGCGCCCGCGTGCAGAGCGAGCATTGCGTTGTGGTTATCGTACGGTCCTTTCAAAATCGCGCGAATACGCATATCTTCAATGTCTTTTTCCGCCGTAGCCATCATACCGTCAAGCTCGGAAATCAAGCTTTCGTCGCCCGTTTCTTCAATGAGCTCAATCACGTCTTCCGCATCGGAAAGGGCGGTTTCGCCCGCTTCGTAAGCGGAAATTTTATTGCGGATTTGCGAAAGCTCTCTGCCGATTTTGGTAGACTTTTCCAAATCCTGCCAAACTTCGGGCTTTTCCTGCTCGGCTTCTAATTCTTTTAAACGGGGGCGCAAGTTCTCGATATCGAGCGCGTACCCCGCTTCGCCTAAGAGCGAACGCATGTCTTGTATTTTTAATCTGTAATCGTCTGCTTTAAACATAACTTTCCCTTTAAAAGCTTACTCTTTATTCTCTTTTTCCGCCGTAGTTGCCGCGTTTTCGCTCGCCATGCGGAGCATTTCTGCATTCTTCGCCTGTTCTTTAAACGACGACATATTGCTCAGCGGTTCAGGCATCTGACGGCGTAAAATGCGTTGCGCGGGCGTTCCTGCCGATTGCCCCATTGCCGAAGGAGGGGTGGGCATTTGACGGCGCACGGGGGTGGGTTGCGCGGGTTGCGCAGGTTGTTGGCGCACTTCTAATTTTACTTTCAAAAGCACGGAAATCGTCGTGCGTTGAATACGTTCCACCATTTCGTCGAACATATCGAACCCTTCTTTTTTATAAGCGATTACGGGGTCAACCTGTCCGAACGCGCGAAGCCCGATTCCCTTACGGAGCTGATCCATTGCATCGATATGGTCAATCCAGTTTCTATCCACCGTCATCAACAACACCCGTCTTTCAATCGCGCCGAAATCTACGCCGAGTTCTTTATATTCTTCGATTTTCTTTTCGTATTCTTTTTCTACTTTTCTAGAAATCTTCTTAATTGCCAGCTCGTAGTCCCATTTCATTAACCGTTCGCGGGTGACGTAGTTCGTCCCTTCAGGCAAAAGCTTCGCTTCAAGCGCCGCGTTGAGCTCATCTTCGTTCCAAAGCTCGGGCATATCTTCGATATTCACCGCACTTGCAACCGTGTCCACGACGAAATCGGGGATATATTTCAGCACTTGTTCGTGTACATCCGCACCGCGAAGCACGTTCATACGTTCCCCGTACATTACCATACGTTGCTTGTTCATTACGTCGTCGTATTGCAATACGTTCTTTCTGACCCCGAAGTTTCTGCCTTCGATTGCTTTTTGCGCGTTTTCAATGCCGTGCGAAAGCATTCTTGATTGCAAGCAGGTGTCTTCGTCAATCTTAAAGAAATTATAAAGGGCTTTCATTCTCTCCCCGCCAAAGCGCATGACGAGATCGTCTTCAAGCGAAAGATAGAACACGGACATACCGATATCCCCTTGACGCCCCGCACGGCCGCGAAGCTGATTGTCGATACGCCGTGATTCGTGGCGTTCCGTACCGATAATGCAAAGCCCGCCGACGGCGATAACTTCTTCTTTTTCCTTGTCCGTTTGCGCTTTATAATGTTCGAAAACCTTTTTATAGCGTTCCCGCAACGCGGCGATATTTTCGGGAATTTCGGTGATATACATACTCGTTGCAAGTTCGATATCTTCCGCGTTCGCCCCTTCTTCTCTCAAACGCTTTTTCGCCAAATATTCAGGATTACCGCCGAGCAAAATATCCGTACCGCGCCCTGCCATATTCGTAGAAATCGTGACTGCGCCGAGCCGACCTGCCTGCGCTACGATTTCCGCTTCGCGTTCGTGGTTTTTCGCGTTCAAAATGTTGTGCTTTACGCCGACCTTTTTCAAAAGACGGGAAATTTCTTCCGATTTATCGACCGAAGAAGTACCCACCAAAACGGGTTGCCCCACTTTGTTTCTTTCCATAATCTCGTTGACGATTGCACGCTTTTTCCCGTCTACCGTCGAATACACCATATCGGGCAAATCCACACGCTGAATAGGTCTGTTGGTGGGAATTTCGATAACGTCGAGCGAATAAATAGTTCTAAATTCCGCTTCTTCCGTTTTCGCCGTACCCGTCATACCCGACAGTTTGTTATACAAACGGAAATAATTTTGGAAGGTAATCGTCGCGTAGGTTTTATTTTCGCTACGCACTTCTACGCCTTCTTTCGCTTCGATTGCTTGGTGAAGCCCGTCGGAATACCGTCTGCCGTCCATAAGACGCCCCGTGAACTCGTCGACGATTACGATTTCCATTCCCTTATCCGTTTCTTTGATGATATAATCTTCGTCGAGCTTGAACAGCTTATGCGCTTTCAACGCCTGTTGAATGTGGTGGTTCAAGTCCGCGTGCTCAATCTCTGCGATATTGTCAATGCGGAAAAACTTTTCGGCTTTTCTCGCCCCGCTGTCGGTAAGCTCTACCGTTTTATCTTTGCGGTTAATAATATAATCCCAGTCTTTCGACTCTGCAAGCGAGCGTTTGCCTTCGGGCGCGGCGAGGCGAGCGGCGTTTTTCTTTTCTTCCTGTTCCGCTTCGTAGTTCGCCTGTTCTTCCAAGCTCATCTTCGTATAATCGACGAACTCTTCTTCGGGCTCGTCGTCCACTACGACTTTCTTTTTCTTATTCTTTTTCTTCTCTTCGCGAAGGGCGGCAATCGCTGCGTTCTCTTCTTCTTTGAGTTCGTCGTCAAACCCACCCGTAAACGTACGCACGAGCTTATCCACTTGCACGTAAAGGTCGGAAGACTTTTCACCCTTGCCCGAAATAATAAGGGGGGTTCTCGCTTCGTCGATTAAAATAGAGTCGACTTCGTCCACGATTGCAAAGGACAAATCGCGCTGTACCATTCTGCTCAAATCCGTTTTTAAATTATCGCGCAAGTAATCGAACCCGAACTCGTTGTTCGTGCCGTAGACGATATCGCATTTATACGCTTCGCGTTTTTGGTCGTCGTCCATACCGGGCACGACCACGCCGACGGTAAGCCCCATAAACTTATGCACTTTTCCCATCCACGACGCGTCGCGTTTTGCGAGATAGTCGTTGACGGTGACGATATGCACGCTTTTGCCCGTAAGCGCGTTCAAATACGCAGGCAAAGTAGACACGAGCGTTTTCCCTTCGCCCGTACGCATTTCGGCAATACGCCCTTGATGCAAACAAATCCCGCCGATAATCTGCACGCGGAAATGCTTCATATTCAAAACTCTTGCAGCGGCTTCTCTGAGCGCGGCGAACGCGTCGGGGAGAATATCGTCGAGCGTTTCGCCCGCTTCAAGTCTTGCCCGTAAAACGCTGGTTTGCAATTTCAGCGTTTCGTCGTCCATTGCGGCATACTTACTATCGAGCGCTTCTACGCTATCCGCAATCTTACTCAGCTTTTTCAAGCTTTTTCTACCGTCGCTACCCATTAAATAACTAATCAGTCCCATTAAAAAAACTCCAACCGTTTATTTTCCCATCGGCGGGGCGAAAAGCCCGTAATATCCGATTATCATTCAACTAATATTTTACAATATTTTCCCCGAAAATCAAAGCGTTTTCGGGGTGTTTTTCGAAAAAATATCCCGCGCACACGCATATATACGCGCGCAACGCGAAAATATATCGAAATCTGCCCCTTGATTATACCCCTTTATCGCGCCTTTCAAACACTCCCCCGTTGTGATTACGAAAGAGATTGCCACGCCTTTTCCGCGCCGTCATTGCGAACGAAGTGCGGCAATCTCGCGGAAAAGGCTCGCAATGACTATTTCTTCTGCGGGTGCTTTTCTTTGTCCGTTTATGCGGGGCGTTGCCCCTGCACCCCACAAGGAGCAATGCCCCTTGCCCCTTAATTATTCAAAAAGAAAATCTCGGTCGATTGACCGAGCGGGGTTTTGGTTATCTTAGATATTTTTTTAGCTTACGCACGAGTAGGACTGCTACGCCGATTTTGATAAAATCGAACGGGAAATACGGCAATACGCAGGACACGAACGCCGCCCATAAACTTGCCGTGCCGTGTGAGTTCACATACAGCATAAACCACACCATGCCTACCGCATAACAAGCCATTACGCCGAATAGACACATTACCCCGAAAAACGCGCTTTTGCGTTTTCCGAAATTTTCGCCTACGAAATCGGAAGCAAATCCGCACAGCAACGCAGTCAGCACAAAACCGATTATGTAGCCCCCCGTCGGCATAGCAAGCTTGGCAAACCCACCCGTAAAGCCTGCAAACACGGGCGCACCGCATAAGCCCAACGCAATATACGAGCCGATAGCAATCACCCCGCGTTTCGTGCCCAACATTCCCGCCGTTAGGCATACGCCGAGCGTTTGGAACGTGATAGGAATACTCCCAACGAACACGGAAATCCAAGAACATACCGTCATTACCGCTACGAACATAGCGATATAACAAATATCTTTTGCCGCGCTGCTATTCCGTTTTTTGCGTTCTTTTTCTTGCATTGCCCTTATCACCGTTTAAAAAACGGCTCGCCGAGAGTACGGTAAGCCGTTATTTTATTTTATAAATATTTTTTCAAATCTTCCGCTCTGTCCGTTTTTTCCCAAGCAAAGCCTTTATAACCGAAATGCCCGTAAGCCGCCGTTTTCTTAAACACAGGCTTTCTTAAATCGAGCGTGCGAATAATCGCGTACGGCCGCAAATCGAATTCTTCCTTGACGATTTCCGCAAGGCGTTCGTCGTTGAGCTTGCCCGTGCCGTAGGTGTTCACGAACACGGAAACGGGGTTGGCTACGCCGATTGCATACGCAACTTGAATTTCTACTTCGTCGCAAAGCCCTGCCGCCACTAAATTTTTAGCGATATATCTGCAAAAATACGCCGCGCTACGGTCTACTTTCGTGGGGTCTTTGCCCGAAAACGCACCGCCACCGTGCGCGCATCTTCCGCCGTAGGTATCCACGACGATTTTTCTGCCCGTCAAGCCCGAATCCCCTTCCGGTCCGCCGATTTCAAATCTGCCCGTAGGGTTGACGAATATTTTCGTATTCTCGTCCATCAATGCGGACGGAACGATTTCGTCGATTACGTATTTTTTAATATCCGCGCGAAGAGTTTCTTGCGAAACTTCCGCGTTATGTTGCGCAGAAACGACGATAGTATCCACTCTTTTTGCAACGCCGTCGACGTATTCCACCGTCACTTGCGTTTTGCCGTCGGGGCGCAAATAGTTTAAAACTCCGTTCTTTCTCACGTCGGTCAAGCGTTTTGCCAAGCGGTGGGAAAGGGAAATCGTAAGCGGCATAAGCTCTTTGGTTTCACGGCAAGCATACCCGAACATCATACCCTGATCGCCTGCGCCGAGCTGATCTTCCTCCGCGCCCGTTTCGTCGGACTTTTTCTCCATAGACGCGTTGACGCCCATTGCGATATCGGGCGACTGGTTATGAATTGCAACGATAATTTCGCAAGTATCAAACGCAAACGTACCAAAATCGTAGCCGATATTTTTAATAATATCGCGTGCGGTTTTCTCATAATCGACGTTTGCCGTCGTGGTCACTTCGCCCATAATCAGGAGCTTATCGAACGCCGCCGCGCACTCGATTGCGGCTCTTGCGTGCGGGTCTACGGCAAGGATCGCATCCAACAAACCGTCGGAGATATTATCGCATACCTTATCGGGATGACCTTCGGTCACACTTTCACTCGTAAAAAACTTTCTCACTATACAACCTCTTTTTTTCTATTCGTAAAAAATTTTTATCTTTCTCAACATTTCGGGATTGCCCCACCCCAAGCAGAACTTACGGGTTTCCCGTTATTGCGAGCCTTTGTAAAAGGCGTGGCAATCTTTTTTCAATCCGTCATTTGTATCATTATACCCTTTTTTTTCGGGTTTGTCAAGTATTCTCTATCCGAATACGAGAATAGGTCGCTCGTTGCTTGCAAAATTTTTTCAAGCGTGGTATAATATTCCTATGACTACCAAAGATTTTTTCACAACCGAACAAGCCCAAGCTTTGTCGAACTGTACGCTTTGCCCCGTCGAATGTGGCGCAAACCGCTTGCAATCGGCAGGCGCTTGCGGAGTTTCTCAGTTAAGAATTGCCAAATATTACCTGCATCCCTTTGAAGAGCCGTGCATCTCTTTTGAAAAGGGTAGCGGTACGGTTTTCTTTTGCGGTTGCAATTTGCGGTGTCCGTATTGCCAAAACTACGAAGTTTCCCGAGCCAAACGCGGAAAGCAAATCACTCCGCGCGAACTTGCGGATATCTTTAAAGAACTCGAAGACAGGGGCGCGGAAAATATTTCTCTCGTCACCCCGTCCCACTACGTTTTGCATATTTTGTCGGCGTTCGAGCTATACCGACCGAAAATTCCCGTCGTGTATAATTGCGGTGGCTACGAAAAGGTTGAAACCCTACGGCTTATCGACCCGTTCGTGGATATTTATTTGCCCGACTTAAAATTTTATTCCCCTGCTTTGAGCGAACGCTATTTAGGCAAATCCGACTATTTCGCCGTTGCGGAAAAAGCCGTGAAGTTTATGGCTGAAAAACCTTTCAAAATGCGTGAAGACGGGAAAATGCTTTCAGGCGCAATCGTTCGGCATCTCGTGATGCCCCTTTGCTCGTCCGATTCCAAAACCGTCGTAAAATGGTTTGCCCGCGAACTGCCTAAAAGCGTACGGCTCAGCTTAATGAGTCAATACACGCCCTTTGGAAATATCGAAAAATTCCCCGAACTTAGCCGTAAAATCACCGCAAGGGAATACGACGCGGTAGTAAACGAAGCGTTCGCGCAGGGCTTAGACGAGCGCTTGTTCTTGCAAGAGCGAAATTCCAGCGACGAAAAATATATCCCCGACTGGGATTTTTAACCCCTACCCCCTGCCTTTGAGCTTAGCAAGCCGAGAAGCAATCACGGCGGCGCGCGCAGGCGAAGCGTAATCAAGCTCCGATTCCAGCGCACGAATTTTATCAAGACGGTTTTGCTCGCGGTGTTTCATAGTATGTATTTTGCGTGATTTTTGAATTTTCACGCACGGAGTTTTTATGTTAGTTTCTTTTCACGACCTTTTTTTCGGCTACGCCGGCTCTCCCCTTTTAGAAAAGCTGAATTTTACGCTACACGAACAAACCCGCGCAGGGCTTGTCGGCGGGAACGGCGAAGGCAAAACCACTCTTATTAAGCTGATATTATCAGAGCTTACCCCCGAGCAGGGTAGCGTGGAAAAGCGAAACGGTTTACGGTTAGGCTATCTTCCGCAAAACGGCGGGTTTGAATCGCAAAACACCGTCTACGGCGAAATGCTGGAAATTTTTCGCGACGACGCACGGCGTTTAGACCAACTTAGAGAAGTGGAAAAGCGCATTTCTCTCGCGCAAGAAGGCACGGCGGAATTCAACGCGCTCGCCGCAAAATACGAATCGTTAAACAAACAAATCGCCGCGCGCGACGCCTATCAATTCGAAGTAAAAATCAAAACCGTGTTAAACGGTATGGGCTTTCAAAACGCCTACGAACAGAAAATATCTACCATGTCGGGGGGAGAAAAAACACGGCTCAAACTCTGCCGTTTGCTCTTGGAAGAGCCTGAACTGTTAATTTTAGACGAACCGACGAACCACTTGGATATGAAAACGCTGTTTTGGCTCGAAGACTATCTTTTATCCTTTAAAGGCGCGCTACTCGTCGTATCGCACGATCGGTATTTTCTTGATAAAACGGTGAAGGAAATTTACGAGCTGGAAAACAAGCGACTGACGGTGTTTAAAGGGAATTATTCCAAATATAAGCTTTTAAAAGCCGAACGCACCGCTTTTCTTTTGAAAGAATACGAAAAACAGCAAGAAGAACGGGCGAAGTTGCAAGAATACGTGGATAAAAATCTCGTGCGCGCTTCCACGACGAAATCGGCGCAATCTCGGCGTAATAAACTTGAAAAAATGGAGCTTATCGAGAAGCCGAAACTCCCCCCTGCCCCGCCCAAATTCACTTTTTCGTATTTAGAAAAGCCTTATGAAAAAGTGCTGGAAGTCAACGATTTATTGTTATCGGCAGGCGAAAAAACCTTACTCAAACACGCTTCCTTTTCCTTATTGCGGGGTGAAAAATGCGCCGTCGTCGGGGATAACGGCACGGGAAAATCTACGCTAATCAAGCAAATTGCGCTCGGCAAAAACGAAGCGATTAAGCGTGGCAGGTTCGTAAAAATCGCTTGCTACGACCAAGAAAACGCTAATCTCGACCCGAACAATTCCGTTTTAGAAGAGCTTTGGGGCAGACATATTAGCTGGGAACAAACGAAAGTCCGCGCGGTGCTTGCGCAAGCGGGCTTACCGGCAGAAGATATGGATAAAAAAGTATCCGCGCTTTCGGGTGGTGAGCGGGCAAAGCTCGCCCTTGCCGTTTTTGAATGTGAAGGCGGGAATTTCCTTATTCTTGACGAGCCGACCAACCACCTTGACCTGCCCGCCCGCGAGAGTTTAGAAGAAGCTTTAAGGCAATTCGACGGCACGATAATGTTCGTTTCGCACGATAGATATTTCATCCGCGCGCTCGCAGGCAAGATTATCGAACTTTCGGGCGGAGAATTGACGGAATTCACGGGCAACTACGACGAATACACCGCTTTCAAAGCCACGCAAGCGGAAAAACAGTCCGCCGAAAAAACGGTTGAACGCATACCTGCCCCCGCGCAAACAGGCTATCGCAGTAAAGAAGAGCGCGCGCTCGAAGCCAAACGTCGCGATCGTATAAAGAAAATCGAAAAAGAAATTTCCGAATTAGAAACGGAAGAATCCACGCTCACGGACAGCCTAAGCGACCCGACGGTATCGGGCAACTACACGCTCTTACAAGACGTCTGCAATCGTTTAGAACAAATAAAAAACCGCGTAGACACTCTATACGCGGAATACGAAACCTTACTTTAAAAAAAGCCTGCCACTCGGCAGGTTTTCTTTTATGTTTACGCCCCCTACTAAGGGGCAAAGATTGCCACGCTACGCTCGCAATGACGGGAAGTCCAAATCTTTATTATTTCATTTGCTTGACAAAAGAACGCAATAACGCGATTTGCTCGTCGTTTAATTGCTTGATATCTTCAAATAAGTCCTTTAACGCTTTCGGGTCGCTCGCTTCAAAATCAAAAAATTCTTTCGGCGTAATTTGTAAATAATCACAAATATTAAAAAATGCGTCCATAGACGGAAGCCCGTTGCCGTTTTCAAGAACGTTAATATAGCTTTGACATTGCCCGATAGCCAAGCTCATCTCTCTTGCGGAAACATTCTTTTTCAATCTTAAAGAAGCTATTCTCTCTCGGAATATTTGGTCGGTTATTATCATTGCACACCTCTTATATAATATTGTACTATATAAAAGGTTTATATTTATTTAATTATATTCGCTAAAATGCTTGACATATTTAATTAAATTATATATAATATAAAAAATACATTATTTAAATCAATATCTAAGCGCGTTGACGACATTTATTTTCGGGCTCCGTGAAAGGGGCTCTACTGGGTTTTCCGTATCTTCCTTTCCGTCTCGTACGAACTTTATTATAAAACGCAGCTTGATATAGAACCGCCTTTCGGCGGTTTTTTTTATTCCCGTATTTTCACTTTCTCTATCAGGCGAAAAAGATTGTCGCAGTCGCTTGCGCTCCTTCACAATGACATACGATTGTCATTGCGAGCGTAGCCGTTAGGCGTAGCGTGGCAATCTATTTTTTTGCAAAAACGCTTGACAAAGGAAAAAATATATGATATCATTTTAATATCAAATCAATAAAGGAGTAAACTTTATGCAGGAAATTATTTTAAAGAATAAAAAACACGGTATGCGGACGTTGCTTATTTGTATTCTCGTGGAGTTGCTCGCGCTCGGCGGAATTATTTTAGGCGCATATCTTTTAGAAGACGGCGCGAAAGGGGTAGGCTTAGTCCTTTTTATCATATCCTTGCTCGTGCTTTGTATCGCTTGGATACCCCTTATCGGACTGAGAGTGTTAAAGCCCCAAGAAGCGCTCGTTTTGACTTTATTCGGGAAATATATCGGCACGATTAAAGGCGAAGGATTTTACGCCGTTAATCCTTTCTGTATCGCCGTAAATCCCGCTGCAAAAACTAAGCTGAACCAAAGCGGGGACGTAGCGAGCGCTGGGAGCGAAACCATCACGGCGCGCGCGGGCGTGAATATGATTGATAAGAAAATTTCGCTGAAAATTATGACCTTGAACAACAACCGTCAAAAAATCAACGATTGCTTGGGCAACCCCGTCGAAATCGGGATTGCCGTCACGTGGAAGGTCGTCGATACTGCGAAAGCCGTGTTTAACGTGGATAATTATAAGGAATATTTATCCTTACAATGCGACAGCGCGCTTAGAAACGTAGTACGCGTATATCCTTACGACGTTGCGCCGAACGTGGACACGACGGGCGACGGCGTTGCCGACGACGGAAGTTTGCGCGGGTCGAGCGAAATCGTTGCAGGGCGTATTCGCGACGAAATCCAAACGAGAGTAAACGACGCGGGGATTGAAATTGTAGAAGCGCGTATCACTTATCTTGCGTACGCGCCTGAAATTGCGGCGGTAATGTTGCAACGCCAACAAGCTTCTGCAATTATCGATGCGCGGAAAATGATTGTAGACGGCGCTGTGGGTATGGTGGAAATGGCTTTGGAGCGGTTGAGCCAAAACAAAACGGTTGAGCTTGACGAAGAACGCAAGGCGGCAATGGTTTCTAACCTTTTGGTGGTGCTGTGCGGTAATCACGATGCGCAACCCGTCGTTAATTCGGGGAGTTTATACTAATGAGTGAAAAGGAAAAAAAGCAAATTCCCCTTCGGCTTTCCCCGAAGTTATACAGCGCAATCGCCGCGTGGGCAGAAGACGATTTCCGCTCGGTGAACGGGCAAATTGAATATCTTTTGTCCGAGTGCGTGCGTCAACGCAAGAAGAACGGAAAATACGTAGGCGAAGAAATCGACGCGCCTTTAGATATTGAAATCGAATAACGAAACAACGCGGGAGCTTCTCCCGCGTTGTTTCACGTATTTTCTTAAGCTTTTTAGCGGTCGTTTCGTTTTTTATGAAAAAGTCAAGAAAAAATCATTGACAATTTTCTTTAAGTGGGGTATAATAAATGAGCAATCACACGCAGGCGTATCGAAGCGGTCATAACGAGGCGGTCTTGAAAACTTCCTTCGTCTGTTTATGTAATTTCTTGAAAACCCTTGATTTTATTGGTTTTTTCGCATCTTCGGATGCACTTTGCGAGAAGCGTTTCTCGCAGTTTTCTCGCAATTTTCCTTGACTTGGATTGCGATTTTTGATAAAATTGAATACACGGAGGGTTATCGAAGTGGTCATAACGAGGCGGTCTTGAAAACCGTTTGCCTTCACGGGCGCGTGAGTTCGAATCTCACACCCTCCGCCACTTGCCTTGGAATTCGTTTGAATTCCAAGGCTTTTTCTTTGCTTACTGCGTATCATTTTTTGAGTTGTTACGCTGTGATTGCAAGGGCGTTTTCGATCACCGATGCACTTCCTCTCTTGCTCTCTGCATCGAGGT
>JAEIGA010010480.1_pt1 | contig 14048 bp, 25 predicted proteins | sample 9270691 | NCBI WGS metagenome assembly JAEIGA01 (sample SAMN17057246, study PRJNA624740) | gut metagenome | biome: biome; isolation source: fecal sample | host: Bos grunniens | place: China: Xizang | collected 2019 | reverse complement strand
TAGAAGGTTTGATAATTGGGGTTGGCTATCAGTTTCCCCAAAAAACTATTAGTTAGTTAAAAGTTATCACTGATAATATATTTGTTAATAAACTATTACCGCGTGACAAGTATTATATTGTTATATTAAATAATATTATTATATTAACATTGTACCATTTTGTCGCCGTGTTGTTAATATATTTGTCATAATAGCGCATTATCGGTTGTCCGATTTCATAAAGTTATGAACAATTGTTAACTCAAAATTAAGATAATTATTTATATCCGATTGATTAAGGTATTTATGTATTATTTGTGTCTAAATGGGATACATAATTATTAACAAACATATAACAAATTGGTCGTTTGTAACAAAAAGTTAATATAAAATTATATGAAAGTTCGTTATATATTTGTTGCTTTGTCAAATATGAATGGTATTCTGAAATCACAAAGGGCGGGGGCGATATGCCTATAATACGCCGATTAAATGGTCATTGATAACTAAATAGTTGCGTTATTCTCACGGCGTTCACGTTCACGCCGAAATAATATGAAAAGAGGTATAATACAATGCAAAGAACGTTTATTTTCACAGTAGGTAAGGCGGTTACGTACAACACAGAGAAAAAAGCAATAGAAGAAAAGCCGTTTCGTTTCGTCTATTCATCGCTTTATGATACCGATGAAAAGATTTTAAAACAGGCTGAAAAAGCATTGCAAACGCGCATTATCGCCGTTACCGATGTCAAAAACATTGCGGAGCTCCGTACAATGCCAGACGATAAGTTTTACGAATTATCTGAATGCAAGGAAACAACCGAATACACACCCGACGAAAAATCCGATAAATAAACGGCAACACGGCGCGACGGTGAAAACCGTCGCACGCCGTGAGAATAACGTGACAAACAAATATCTAATATAAGGAATTAAAAAAGAGAGGTAAAGTTAAAAATGGAAAGCGTAAAAATTAAGGATTTAAAACGCGGTGCTTTATTTACATTAAAGGTAATAGACGGCGAGCCAAAAGACTCACAAATTTATATCCGGGGTGAATACGATAGGACGGATAAAAAGTATGAATGTACGCGTTATGATGATTGTAATTATTGGAGATATTTTAACGGTAATAAATTAGTTTATCCGTTATAATAAATAAAAACAAAAAGAAAAGAGGTAAAAAGAAAATGAAAGACTACACGCACACCATCAGCGACGATATTAAACACCGTTATGATGACGACGGCATTACTTATAAAATAGAAGTTGGCTATACATCCTTCTATTTTGATAATGCTAAAACCGCGCTCGAATTTGCCAAAACCTGCGTGACTAATCTTAATAGGGATATGGAAATCCAGTTAATACGCGTATGTGATATGTATACCGGCGAAAAGTTTCCGACGTTTTCGGAATACCGCGAAAACGAAGAAAATCATGACGGCGATGAAGCCGTTACGGAAAGTTGAGGGAGGGGGCTAATAGCCCCCAACCTTCGGGGCTTAATACTATGAGCAAAATCAAAACCGTAATATCCAACATTGTCAATATTAGCCCGGTCTATATACAGTTACGTATTATCGAAAAAGACACCGACGGTATAACCGTTATATTCGATAACCTATTATTCAATAAAACCTACGTAATGGAAATGACTTTAAACTTTCGACTTTTGAGTTATTATCCGATTTAATAGGACTTTGGACTTTGGACTTTGTATTAACTTTCAACTTTCGGTTTCTTTAAACGGCTCTTTCCGATAATAAACAAGGACTTTGGACTTTAATAAGAACCGTATTCCAGCACTAATAGTGCAAAAGAAAAGAGAAAAGAGGTAAAAAGAAAAATGTTAAAACGTACACTTAAAGGACACGCTTATATGCAAGCGTATATCGAGACTTATGATGACGGCAATCGTGAGGTATTAGTATCATATACAACAGGTGTTGTATTTAAAGCTAACGCTTCCGCATTAGAAAAAGATTTTTATGGCAGACCATTAAATGCGATAGCCGCTTATTGGTGCAGTGGACTTTACAGTAATACAACTATTAAGCATATAAGTTTGTATTGCAGAGAAAACGGTATTAGTTATTATGACTTAAAGTTAATTGCTAATACACAATGGTATTTACTCGTATTACCGGAACAAAATCCTTATAAGCGGTATTATTACAACCCTCATACCGGCAAAATTTTTGAGGTTAATACGGTACAAAAACCGTCGTATTACAAAAAAGTACGTAAGTATTTGATTGAAAATCAATATCGCAAGTAATAAACCGAATATCACGATAACCGTTCCGATGGGTTTGCGGTTAATACAAGCCCATCACCAACCCTTATGGGTAAGCAAAATAATATTTTAATACTGGAGGTAAAACAGTGAATTGTTTAGACAAAAATATGATTAACAAGTTAGCGAAAATATATTTTCCTAATAAGTTAATACCTGATGTTCCTAATACCGAATCAGACAGTGATAATAGCGAGACTTCAGACTTTTCTATTACAGAGGTAACCGAAATACATTCTTATACTTTGGATTATGAGTTACATATAATTGTAAAATTGGATTTATACCTTGACTCATATCCCGAAGAATATATAACCTTATTCATTGATAACGTAGGCTCACTAATTATTGATAATAACGACCAGTACGCTTTTATACACGCTGACAGTCAACATTGCTTTATTAGTGATAACAATAAACATCTTGTATATGATTACAGTACCGAAATGGTAATGCCGTATCAAGACTTTGAATCTTATCACGATTTAAGCAAGCACTCATTCGATGAATATCCGTGGTAATGAAGGACAAAATGAATAAGGCGTATATAATTTACTATAAGGATATACCTAACAACAAAATCGTTGCATTAGGAACGATACATCCGAATTTAAAGGACGCGCAAAAAGCTATGCGTATATCAATGACAAGAATAAGAAGCAAATACGCAAGAAAACACGATATGTATAAACACGATATACAGATAATAGACTTTTCAACAAACGCGGTCGTAATGCTCGATAAAGAGTACGGATACAAAAAAGCAACCTAACATTCTATATAAATATCGTATAGAAGAATTACTATTATATTAAGCGAGGTGATTACTATTATCAATAGAGACGCTGAAATATCGTACTTCGATAACGAATATAAGGTAATAACAGTTAATCGTAATAGGTACGGTCGAAATAAGGATTTTCATAGAGCGATATGGACGTTAATGACGTCAATATTCTCGACAACATCGGTAAATACAATAGAGGTTTATTACGCACAATATAAAAAGTCTATACTCTTTAAGAGGTCTGACATAATAGACGGCGTATATAATATCTCATCATTAAATCACAAGAGAGGTTATAATTACAATGAATGAGTACGCGGTATTCGTTGAACACGAAGGTAAGCAAATAATGTCGGCGGTGATTAAAGCGACCAGTGAAGAAAATGCTCGTAATAGATTTTTAAAACGGCTTTCAATGGTCGGAATTACATTTAATGATTATTCCGATATTTATATCGAAATAATATAACATTTCATTTTTTCTCTTTTTTCTCTTTTCCCTTTAAAGGTAGGGCGGATATCAGTATAATACTCGCCCTACTGACATCGGGCTAATAAAGTTTGTGGCTCGTACCCACTATGCCCGAATTATAAATAATAGAGAGAGGAGAAAAATGTTATCGCCTACAACAAGGTCAATGCTCGTTACACACTTTGATATTATTTGCGTTAATACAGAAGACAAGTCGCTCGTTACTATACCGGCGCATTTACTTGGTATCTATGATACGCATAAGAAAATATTACAAGGTGTAAAAAAGCAATCAATAGTATGCACTCCGCTATTGGTACGCCGAATAACAAATATAAGGCGAGTTATTGAGCAGAGAAGTATGAGTGCTAATGAATTTTATAACAAATCACAATTACAAAGGAGTTACGATTATGTCGAAGGAATTGAGAATCAAAGTAGTGGAAGTAAAACCCGTAGAATTGCAAGACGGTAAAAAGTTTACCGCATATAAAGTCCTTACAAAGGACGGTAAAAAGATGGATTGCAAGTTTAGGCAGGAAGTAAAGAACACACCTACGGAGCCGTGTATAATGATAGTTGACAGTGACAAGTGCAATGTATCAGCTAATAGACAGTATCCTGTGTTATGGGTGAGTGAGATAAAGAGTCTCGAAGAATACGAACAGACCTCTAATAGCGAGAAGTACTTCGAGTAAGCTATAAAACCCCGACACTCTGTCGGGGTTATTTTATTATAATAGGAGGTATTAAATGGCAAAACTCACATTTGAGCAGCGTTCTCAAGCCGCCAAAAAGGGCTGGAAAACGCGTCGCGCTAATATGTTAAAAGCCGGAAAAATGACGGCAGAACAATATTTTGACATATACGACGAATTGCCGGATAGCTATCATTTATATGATTACTTTGATAGCGATGAAGATAATACCGAAATTGACGAACCCGACGATTATGATAATAGTGATGAATATGTAAATCTTGGTGAGCTTATTGATAGGCGTATTACAATTACCCTTGAACGGTGCGTTAATGGCGTTCAAATGGCTAATTATATCTTAAATATTCTTAACGGTTTAAAAGAAAGAGACCCTCAAGAGTATTACAAAAATTTAATAGCTCATCAGGATGACATAGATAATCATTTATTACCGTTTGAAAGAGACTACGATATAGGCGAAATGTACGATAGTGGTATTAAGATATTAGACTATGCTTCCGGTATTACCGGTTATAGTGCGATGTACGAAGCAGCCTTTAAGGACGCACGTAGAAATGACGCTTTTAATAAGTATCACCGTGAACATCCTAACGCTAAATATAGAGGTCGCCGAAAGACCTATTAAATGGCATACCGGCGTAAATATAAGATATACGTCGGTGATTTTGAGACTACATCTTATGAGGGTCAGGATTACACAGAGGTCTGGGCTTCTGCGGTAGTCAAATTATTTACCGAGGATGTAAAAATCCTTTCGTCAATAGACGAGACGTTCTCTTATTTAGTATCGCTGAATGATAATATTATTATATATTATCATAACCTTAAATTTGACGGAGCGTTTTGGATTGATTATCTGTTAATTCAATTAGGCTATAAACAGGCATTAAAGAATAGGTCTGCTAATGAGTATGATGTCGAGTTTATGGATGATTCGGAAATGCCGGATAAGACGTTCAAATATCTCATATCAGATAGAGGTCAATGGTATAATATAATAGTAAAAGTCAATGGCAAATATATAGTGTTTAGGGATAGTCTTAAATTATTACCGTTTTCAGTACGCGAAATAGGAAAGAGTTTTAAGACGATACATCAAAAGACGGAAATAGAATATACAGGATTTAGATATGCAGGCTGTGAAATAACTGAAAAAGAACGCGAATACATAGCGAACGACGTTCTCGTTATTAAAGAAGCACTTGAAATAATGGTGCAACGCGGTCATACTCGTATGACTATCGGTTCGTGTTGTCTGTCAGAATTTCGCAAAACGATAGACGACGATTGCTGGAAATTCTATTTTCCTGATTTAAGAGATTTCCCACTTAATAAGGACGAATATGGTTGCTCTAACGCTGAACAGTATGTTCGTAAAACGTATAAAGGCGGTTGGTGTTATTTAGTTAGCGGTAAAGAAAACATACCTTATAAAGACGGTTGTACCGCTGACGTTAATTCGCTTTATCCGTCAATGATGCACAGCGAAAGCGGAAATGAATATCCGATAGGAGAGCCCCATTTCTGGAAGGGCAATTTTATTCCCGAAGAAGTTACAGAAAACAACTACTATTATTTCATAAGAATACGTACACGTTTTTATTTAAAAAAGAACAGATTACCGACAATTCAAATTAAAGGAAATTTTCTATATAAGTCAACTGAATGGCTCAAGACAAGCGATATTTATAACGATAATATAGGCAAATATCAGCGTTATTATATCGGATTAGACGGAGAACAGACAGATAGCAGCGTAATATTAAGTTTAACTTGTACTGATTATCAGTTATTATGCGACCATTATATTTTAAAGGATTTTGAAATCCTTGATGGATGTTGGTTTTATACTGTTGCCGGCATATTTGATGAATATATTAACAAGTATCGCAAGATAAAAGAAAATAGTGTAGGCGCCGAAAGACAGTTAGCAAAACTATTTCTTAATAATCTTTACGGCAAATTAGCAACAAGCCCGATATCTGACCAAAAAGTGGCAATAATAACAAAAGACGAGACCGTTGCTTTTGTAAATATACAGAGCGAAGAAAAAGACCCTGTTTATATTCCAATTGGTTCGGCTATTACGAGTTACGCTCGACGGTTTACCATTACTGCAGCACAATGCAATTTCTATGGCAAGGATAAACCCGGATTTATATACGCAGATACCGACAGTATTCACTGCGATTTATCAAAGGATAAGTTAAAGAACGTTCCTATTCACGACACGGCTTTCTGTCATTGGAAAATAGAAACGGAATGGGATAAGGCAATATTTGTCAGACAAAAGACTTATATAGAACACGACAAAGCTGTTAATAACGAAGAAAATAAGGAGGGAATTGATGAAGAGGAATTTGAATTAAATAAAAAGAAAAAAGCGTATATCGTACGGTGCGCGGGTATGCCCGAAGTATCAAAGCAGTTATTGCTTTCGTCAATGGTCGGTTATACTCAAAAACAGTACGAAAAATATTCGGAAGAAGGGAAAGCGTTTGTTTCGGTTAATAGAGACCTTACAGATTTCAAAATAGGGTTGACAGTACCTGACAAGCTATTACCTAAAAGAATTAAGGGCGGTATAGTCCTTAAAGAAACAACATATAAAATGAGGTAAAGAATAATGAATTTAACAAGACATAATTCATTAACCGTAATTGTAATATACAAGGACGGTAATAGTTATACTATTAACAACGTAGTAAAAATCGAAACGTTCTTTAATAAAAACTCTCAGTTAGCGCTCCGTATTTATTACGAAAGTAATGTTGATGGTTGCGTAGTTACCGTTGTTGTTTATGACGATATAAATGTTATTCTATTAAAAGGAGAAAAGTAATGGAATATTTAACTTATAACTCACCATTTGGCGAGCATAAAGTCTATATTAAACTCGGTCACTATGCCTATGATAATAGTCTTTCAATATTGCTTGTATGTGAAGACAGCGAGCCGTTTGGAAGAATAACCACTTGTATCCCTGACAATTGGACAGATAAACCGGATAATTGGGCGTATGTCGATATAAATAATATGCCACAAGCGTTAGACTTTATTAAAAAATACAATCTCGGCAAACCTGTTACAAATGTTAAAGGGGAACAGGTAATAACATTGTCCGGATATGTATTTTACCCATTATACAATTTTGATATGAAGGAAATATACAAATATATGAAAGGTAATAGTTATTATGATAATATCAAATATAAAATGTAAATGTGGGTGTGAAAATGTTTATTTTATGGTACAGCCTAATAGGAACAACGTAATAGGTATTTATTGCGTTAGTTGTGGAGGCTGGATAAAATGGGCTAATAAAAACGAAAAGCGTCTATATGAAAGGTCAAAGAAAACAGAAAAGGGAGGTACAAAATATGGATATTAAGCCCTATGAATTAAATAGTCGTATTAAAGCCTCTTCTTACGGCATATATTTTGAGGATTATTATAATTACTTATTCGATTTAACACAACGTATTTTTAAACAAAATTTAAATTCCATATATGGAAGAAAAATATTTAATAAAAAGGAGAATAAAACAATGACAAATTTTCAGTGGATTGCAAGCAACGAGGAGCGCACAAAAGAATTTATTAAGGACGCCGATAATCAATACTTTCGTGATTTCTATAGCAAATACGGTATAGAAGATAAGCACAAATGTACAGTATCTGACGTTTTTGATTGGCTATTAAAAGAAAAAACCCCTCCCAAAACAGAGTGCTATGACCTTTATAAGTTAATCAAATTCGTGTCTAATCCTGCGTTATTTTCGACCGATGAGACGACCGATATACTCTTTTATATCGTTAAACTGGATAATTTCCGTTACCATAAAGGCTACGGCGAGTATTCTGTTGCCGTTAAAAAGGATAATGCTATTGACATAATATTTAACGGTAAATTAAGGGCTAATCGTAAGTCATTAGTCACGGAAAAACTCAAAGATTTACCGGTCATAAAACTCGACCTTAACGACGCGGCTCGTTCGGTATAATACTATGACAAATCTTTATTACATATTAAGTCAATATCATCTTTTCTATAGATTTTTTGAATTGCTGGGTAAAGGTGATTGGGAAAATATACGTAAAGAATACGGATATGACATCAATTCAGGTAAACCGATAGCCGATTGGTTATTAGAGAATAAGTATGATTTTGATGTAGATAAATATCTTGATGACTTAATAAATCGAATAGGAAAAGCAGCAATGAAGGACAAAAAGTTATGAATATATACGAAGTATTGCCTATAGCGTTAATGGCATTTTGGGCAGGTCTATTTTTAGTCGCTTGTCTAATTAACTATATCAAATATAGGTAAATTATATTTAAAAAGAGCCCCGAAATCCATCGGGGCTCTCTTTTGTTTATATCATACTGTATGAACGTATAAACCGTATAGCAAATACGAAAATAATCACGGCACTATATTTCACGTGTGCTTCCCGTGTATATCGAGTATACGAAACATACATAGATACCTTATCTTATTGCCAGCAATTTAATAATAGCCTTTTTCGCTCTCAAGTCTCTAAACCTGAAACATCCTTGCTGGAAGTAATATCTCATATTATAGATGAACGTATTATTCATCTGTAACATAACATAGTTAATATTATGGTCTTCAGTAGTAACGGCGATACGTAAAGGAAACGAGTAATCGGCTCTATCATCACAATAGATAATGCCGTCCTCTGTAAATTGACGAATCGCGTAGTCTGTTCCGTCGCAGCGTATTGTAGCAAGATATCTGCCTCGACCGCTTGGCTTCTCTATAAAAGCCTTATTATCGTTAAGATATACACCTTCAACGGCGTAATTCCTATAAGCATTATTCTCGAAGGCTTTCATAAACCCACTTTCGCTCTGTAATTGGGCAGCACTTTCAACATATCCCTGCTCCAACACATATCCGTTTCCTTTAAGAAACTTTGTGTTTTCAGTTAACCGCTCAGATATGCCCATATCTGCGTAATACGGATTAAGTATTGTGTAAGGGTTCCCACACATTATTACGGGAACATATCTTACTTGTTTTCCTCCGCCTCTCGCAACCGAAGTATGTACGCTCATAAGTTTTTGTACCTCGTTTGCACAATATATGCCAGTCTCAGGCATAAACTCGTCGAAAAACATACGTGTAGTATCGGCGAAAAAGTGAGACAACTTTTTTATTTGCTCAGCTTTGTTAAGTGCTATAGCGTATCCACAAGGCTTTCCGTTAATATATATTTCAACGTAAACATCTCTATTCTTATTTTGTGATGTCATTACGTATTCCGGGAAGAAAAGCCTTTGTATCTCTTTAAAGAATTTATCGTGTATATCACACAGTTCATAGCCGTATCTATAAACGAGCATAAACTTCTCGTTATATTTAAGAAAACGATTAACGAGATAACGCGCAAAATAGGTAGTTTTACCGCCGTTTCTGTTTGACGTACATATAAAAATTTCGGGCGTTTCTCCGTTAATATCTTTTAAACTTAATAGTTTGGTTCCGTCGTAAAATGCCAAAATCTCACCTTCCTTTTCACTATTATTTTACCATTTTTGACGTTAATTTATCAAGTAACAAGATGTAAATAATTTGTTAATTATACTAATTAACTATTGATTTGTTAATAATTAAGTGGTATAATTATTATAGTAAAAAATAAATAGGACGGTGATATTAAAGCTATGATTAAAGCACTTGAAGCGGTCGCTAATAATCCGCAAGTTATTTCTTCAGTTGGAGCCTTTATTGGCTCTGTAGGTTTCCCGGTTGCACTGACAATAGGATTATTGTATTATCTATTTAAGGTACAAAAAGAGCATAGAGAAGAAGTAAACGCTTTAAAGGACGCTATTAACAATCTTAACCTAAATATGAGTGCAAACAATAAAGAGATTAAAGATACTATCGCGAGTTTAACTCTCGTTATAGATAAAATTTTAGAAAGGATATAAGCAAATGAAGCAGAATGAGTTTATCTTAAAAGCGAATAAGGCTCTGAACGCACATACCGTTTATGGTAGTGGAGCTTTCGGCGCTTCTATTGGTAACTTTACTGACCAGCGTGAGAGATACCGTAAGAACACTCTCAATAAATGTGGCGAATATTACGCTAATAAACTGGTAAGTGAAGCTGCCAAAAAGCCCTGTTTCGCGTTCGATTGTTGCGGTCTCGTCAAAGGTCTTATATGGGGCTGGAACGAAAACGCTAATAGCGTATATGGCGGTGCCGTCTATGAATCCAACGGCTTGCCCGACCTCGGCGCTGGCGGTGGCACTAACGATTTGATATCGTATTGCAACAACGTAAGTACCGATTTTTCGACTATTATTCCGGGCGAAATGCTTTGGATTGACGGTCACGTCGGAATTTACATAGGTGACGGATACGCCATCGAATGTACAACCGCGTGGAAGGACGGCGTACAGAAAACAGTTGTCACGAATATACGTCCGACAAAATCAGGCGAATACGGACGCAAATGGACAAAACACGGTCGTCTTCCGTGGGTCGAATATACCGAAAAGCCTACAATAATCTGCCCTTGTTGCGGAGCAAAATTTGTACTTGCATAAAGAAAAGGAGATGGTGATAAATGGCAGTAAGAACTATCGACGAAGTAATGACGAGCCTCCGTAATAGACTCGGCGAAGCCGCTGACGATGATACGCTTGGTCTTATCGAAGATATAAGTGATACACTTAATGATTATCAGCACAAAACCGAAGATAATACGAACTGGCAGACGCGTTACGAAGAAAACGATAAACAGTGGAGAGAGAAATACAAGGCTCGTTTCTTTAATCCTAAATCCGATGAAGAGCCTGACACTAACACGTCAACAGATGATGAGGACGAACCCGCCGTTCTCACATTTGAAAAATTATTTAAGGAGGGCTAATATATGCCTAAGAGAATCGCAATTACCAACCTCAACGCGCGTACCATTGACATAACAAATACGATACGCGCAAACGCAAGTCCTCAGTATAGAGACCTCGTTCCTATCGCTGAGACCGACCACGATTTGCCGAAAGTAGGTGAATACGTATGCGGCTATCCTGCTATGGCAAACGAATACATTACCTCTCTCGTCAACAGAGTGGCGTTCGTTAAAGTACGCTCTGCCGTCTTTAATAACGCTTACGCTAAGTGGAAGAAGGGATACCTTGAATACGGCGAGACCGTCGAAGAAGCGTTCGTTCAGATTACGAAAGCGAGAGCCTTCAGGGTTGACAAGGCTGAACAGCGTGAGTTTAAACGCTCAATACCCGACGTCAAGACCGCTTTCCACATAATGAACTGGAGAGTACAGTATCCTATCACTATTCAGAACGACGACCTGCGCAGGGCTTTCACCTCTGTCGGCGCTATGGAAGATTTCATCGCAAGAATTATATCTGCGCTTACCACCGCCGCTGAGTATGACGAGTATCTGCTCTTCAAGTATCTTCTCATCAAAGGCGTCAATAGCGGTGCGATAAAGGTACAGCCTGTTACCGGCGACGACAGCGATATGGCTATCGCGTTCAGAAGTGCTTCCAATAAACTTCCGTTCCTTTCGGGTGAATACAACGAAGCCGGCGTAATAACGAACACGCCGAAGCGCGACCAGTATATCATAATGGATGCTGCATATAACGCACAATTCGACGTCAACGTTCTCGCCTCTGCGTTCAATATGGATAAGGCAGAGTACATCGGTAAGCTTGAACTTATCGACGACTTTACCACGTTCGACAATGAACGCTTTGCTGATATAATGGCAGAGAGTGACCAGCTTGAAGCGATAACGGCGGAAGAACTTCAGAATATGGCGAACATCAAGGCTATCCTCATTGACTCCGAGTGGTTTCAGGTATATGATAACCTCACGGTTATGAGCGAAAAGTACGTTGCCAGTGGTCTCTATTGGAACTACTTCCTTAACATATGGAAGACCATTTCCTACAGCCCGTTCTCCAACGCAATAGCATTTGCGCAGACAGTTTAATAAGGAGGGTATGAATTATGGCAGTAACGATAACGATAGATAAAAGGCTGGATGTTACCGTTGACGGCGATACTTATCCGACCGTTATACTGACCGGTATTCCGGCAGATTCTTCGAATCCTGAAGATGTATATGAATTCGTACAGACACAGGCTTTGACTGAAGCAGGAATAGCCGTAAGACCCTACGGTGCTATTGTAATACCGAATAAGGTAGGTACAACCCAGCTTACGTTCGTGCTGAGAAATGCGGTGACGAAAGCGACAGTAACGATGGCGGCGACCGCCATTAACTCAATGGTAAGAGGCGCGACTATTAACGTCGCAGGAGGTTGATTATGGCACTTATAACGACCGCTCCTGAGACTCTTACCGCGACGATAGTGAGTATCTTTTCTTCTGGTAAACTGATAAGTACCGAAGAGGGCGACAGGACAAATATCGTTCTTGCGTTCGAGGTTGACGGTGTTAAGGCTGTATATACAGACGAAGCGAATGATATTCCTGCACTCATTACACAGAAAGAATACGGCGTTTTCTTCGGCGTCGGTGAAGCAGACCTTACGTGTGAATATATGGGCGAGATTTACACGGGCGCTATTACGACGCTCGCCGTGGGAGAAGAAATCACATTTGAAAAGGAGGTATAACGCATAATATGCTTATTACTGTCCCTCTTTCGCTGAATGCCAAAGTGATAAAAAGTTTTATAGAGAATAATAAAATATTCCTTGTATTACAGTTTTACCATAACGGCAAACAGTTAGACGGAATAAAAGCAGTATATACTAACGAAGAAACACAGATACCTGCGTTTTCAACTCAAAAAGAATACTGCGTATATTATAACCCACCTAAAGACGGAAATAAATTCGTTATTAAGGTGGTCTATGGTAATACACTTTATTCCGCATATATCAAAGATAATGCTACCGACATTTTAAACGGTAAATCTGAAATAATTTTCAAAATTGACAAAGGGAGGAAACCTATGTATTTACATAACATAAATTTCAATAACATCAAATATCACACCTCTGGTTCATATACAATAGATTGCGAAAATAACATTACCACGCTTATTACCGACGACGAAACGCCTATAACCGATTTAAAGGTATTAGCACAATATCTTATGGATAATCTTTCTTCTACCAATGAGGAAATATCAATTCCACTCTCAGGAATATTTCTGTATTCAAATTCTGATTATACGGCTCGCAATATTGTAGTAGCCAATAAAATGACAGCCACTTATAATTCGGGTTCGCCCATAGTCAGAATAACCGGATATGATAGCGTTGCAACCGGAGATACCCCCGTTGTACAACGCACTATGACCGTATATAATAATGGCGCTTTTAACGATAGTTATTTATCGGGACAGTATCTCAAGCTGACAGACGGTGTTATAGAAATATAATAAACACTCGGCGTTATAACTATAATTAAAGTTATCCCCGTCCGCTAATGTGGCGGGCGGGGAAATTCTAATAAGAAATGAGGTAATAAAATGGCATACAGAGAACCTTGTTCCTCTATTTTCCTTTTCAAAGGCTGTCCTTGCGATAGGTCTTACAATAATACGATTTACTTTGAGGATAGGACTGCTCAATGGGTTTACTTTCGCGACCATTACTTTAGCGCAGACCGCTCTAAATCCTACACGAATCAGTATTATCAGAGATACGGCAAGGGAACGCTACGTATACAGGAAAAAGCGGACAATCTATATGAGTTCAATTATATGGCGTTCTGCAATGATAATGGATTTAATCCTCTTGTA
>JAEIGA010010479.1_pt1 | contig 14049 bp, 15 predicted proteins | sample 9270691 | NCBI WGS metagenome assembly JAEIGA01 (sample SAMN17057246, study PRJNA624740) | gut metagenome | biome: biome; isolation source: fecal sample | host: Bos grunniens | place: China: Xizang | collected 2019 | reverse complement strand
CGTGGATTTTGGGTGTGCATCTCTTATCCGCCCCGTCAAGGTCTATCGTGATAAATGCGGACCCGCCCAACGCATTGCAATTCTTCATACGGTTGTTTTTGAACACGAGATTTCTAATCCTTCCCGATTCAAACCAATATTTTGCAAGGTCTTTTGCCAAAAGAGCCGACGTTGCGCATTCAAGGGCGTTGTTTTCTATCAGAATCTCACCGCCGCCGGAAATTCGCATATTGGGATAGTGGTAAAAATTGTTGGAATGTACGTGAACGTCGGGCATTCTCTTCGTGTTTTCAAGAAGCTCGCCCTCGCAGATCCGTCCGGAAATAAGCTCTGCTTTTATTTCTATTTCCTTGCCGTCGTTCTTGACAGAAGAGGAAATGACACGCGCTTTTCCCGTATATTCAAAGGTTTGCATATCTACTGCGTCGAGAACGTCGTTTTCAAGGTACGGATTGAAGAAATATTGTTCCTGATGACCTATTTTTACGGTAATCAGATCATTTGCGACTGAAATCACTCGGGTATACATTCCGTGAATGTTTATCACGTCGTCCTTTGTGTAAGAAATTTCGGAATCGTGTATATCAAGCTTGCCCGAGCAGTTGACGAAATGCAACGCGTCTGCGGTGAGTGTCACGCCCTCACCATGAAAGCTTTCGTCGGTCTTGAAGCTGTTTATTTCAATATTTTCGGTTAATTGAGCGATCACGCCCATGCCGATGCCTCGTCTGACCTTGACGTTATCTATTTTGACGTTTTTTGAATGTGACAAAAGGATAACGTCGGTTTTTCTTCCGCCGTCAAGCGTTGAACTGACCGTTGTTCCTTCGGAGAAACGAATGGGATATACGTTGTTGCTTCTGTATTTGAAGAACAGTCCATCGTCTCTTTCCTGCGCGTCTGTGAGCATAAATTTTGCGGGCAGATTATCGTGAGACGATCTGCAATCGCCGGTAAAGAGATATTGAACTCCCCAGTTTTCCGTGTCGATCAGGGCGAACTTTTCGTCTATTCCCGAGCGCTCTCCGTTTTCTCGCTTGAATATAAGGGCGCCGTTTTCGATGCGGTACGGGGACTTGTTCTTATCTATTTCAAGGTAGAAGCCTTCCTCGCAGGATCTTCCCACACGGAAGGTGCCGACAGGCGTGATTCCCGTGTCCACGCTGAAGCCTTTAAGCTCCACGTTTTCGCTTCCGACAACAACAAAAGGGAATGTGACGTCGTGGAAAACAAAGGAGGAGCCACAACCGTCAATGGTGATATTGTTCATATTGATGATTGGAAAGACGATGTGCTTGTCGCAGGCGGAGTTGTTGCTCACCGCCAAAAACTTCGTCAGCGATCCTTCCTTGTAGAAGTGGTATTCACCGCTTTCGAATTTCAGGCAATCGCCGTCGTTCAGCTTTTCTAAGGCCTCTCTAACGACAGGCGTGAAATTTGTATTTTCCTTTGGTGAGATTGTCAGTATCATTTTTACCTCGAAAATTCAATGCGGGTGATCGTTTGAGTGTGAATAGGGGACAGTCCGAGTCTTGCAAATTGTTACTCATATTATAACCGACCGCCATTTGCTTGTCAAGTAAAAACAGGCCTTTTTCTTGACAATTTCAGGGGAAAATGCTATACTTTACAAGAATACAATCGGGAGGCTTTATTGTGGATTTATCGTTGCGATATTTGGATAAAACAGAGTTTGACGGATGCGGTCGGAGGCTTTTTGAGCTGATGTATCATAATATGAACCCCATTGCACCCTTTAAAAACGACTACGAGACCGAGTGTGCCGATTGGCTTCGCTTATACGGCGGAGCGTTCAAAAACCGCGCGGAGCGAAAAATTCTGCTTGTGACGGCATCCGACGGCGAGATAAAAGGCTTTTTCGGTTATTGCGCGCACGGCGAGGCTTTTGACATGGAGGAGATACAGTTTTTGCCCGAAATTCAGGGGCAAAACGGCATCTTCCGCCGACTTTACGGACGGGTTTTAAGTGACCTGCCCGACGGCATACAGTACGTTGAGGCGTGTGCCAACAAGGAAAACAAGAAATCTCAGGCAATTCTGGCGCGGCTCGGCTTGAAGAAGACGGGCGAGGACGTGGAGAAGGGGATTTTCTTTTTCCGCGGCAGGCTTGCCGACCTGCTGGAATGGTATCAAAAATAAAAAAGTCCCGACGTCGTCGGGACTTTTTTATTTGCTTTTATCCTCGAACGCGGAAAATCCCGTTGAGGTCTTTATTTCACCGTCCGGGAACGTCCAAAGAGCCTCGGCCCCGTCGATGGAGTCGATCAGCGCCGCGCCATCCTCGTATGACATACAAAAGAGCGCGGTGGAAAGTGCGTCGCCCATGCCGCTGTGACGGCAGACGATCGACACCGACAGATATCCCTGTGCGGGTTGAAGCGTCAGAGGATCAATTATGTGGTGATAATTCTTGCCGTTCACCGTGTAATACCGCTGGTACGAGCCGCTGGTGACTACCGAGCAGTCGGAAATTTTCAAATATTTGATATAATCCGCCTCGGACTCGATTCCGGGGTTTTCGATGCCCACCGACCACTTCTCGCCACCCGGCTTTGTGTCGACGGTGCGGACGTTTCCGCCTACGTTTATAACGTAGCAGAAAATATTCCGTTCCTCCAGGTATTTCGCCGCCATTTCAACGGCATAGCCCTTGGCGATGGCGCCCACGTCCAGCTTCATTTTGGGATCGGAGATAAACACCGTGGAATTTTCCTCGTCGATGATGAGGTTGTTTATATCCGTGTGCTTTGCCGCCTCGTCCAGAAGCTCCTGTGGTGGCAATTCTGCGTTCCAAGGCTCGTCAAGACCTGCAGTGCGGTAGTCGTGCCAGATGGAAAGCACGCTTCCCATGGCGATATTCACCTTGCCGTCGGTCAGCTCGTACATCTCCTTTGCGTAAAGAAGCAGGTCGATGATCCTGCGGTCTACCTTTACCACTCTGTGCTCGCCGTCCTTCAGCTCGTTGACGGTACAGAGGTTTTCAAGCCCCTCAAAGCGCTTGTAGATGTTAAAAAGTCGGTGGTATTCGCCTAGCAGAGCGAGAAGCTCGCCGCTTACTTGATCGAACTGCTCCTTCGTCTGCGCATAGCCTGTGATAGAGGTTGCCGTGTCGAAATAATCCAGGGAATAAGCCGTGAATTTTTCGGTGGCAGGGGCGCAGGAGGGAAGACAAGCGCACACAATGAGCGCAAAAGCCGAAAGCGCGCAGAACAATTTTTTCTTTATTTTCATTTGTTCCTCTGTGAGAAAAAAGGGAGGCGGACCTCCCTTTTTTGTTTTGTTTTAAATTAGCCGAGCTTTGCAGCAGCCTTTGTGAAGCCGCCAACGAGAATTGTGCAGCCTGCAGCCTTAAGATCTGCTGTGCCGTAGCCGTCCTCAGCTACAAAGCCTGCGATCTCAGCGGGAGTCTTGCCGATAGCAGTTGCATCAAATGCAGCAGCCTGCTCGAACCACTCCTTGGTAGCGCCGCCGTAAGCGACCATGCCGTAGTTGGTGCCCTTTTCCTTCTTGGAAAGAACCTCAGCGGTAGCGTCGAAGGTGGACTTACCTGTTGTGTCGAAGCCGAATGTTACCTCAACGCAATCGGAGGAAGCGGCAACAACCTTGCCCTCAGCGTCGAGAGCTGCAGCGAAGAGTGTGGAGGAAACCTTGTTGGAGCCATTCTTTTCCTCGGTAGCGTCAGCTGTTGTCTGCTCTGTTGCGATGCCGAGCTTGAGAGTGTTTTCAGCGGTTGCGTTGGACTCTGTTGCGTTTGCGATAGCCTTAACAACAGCGTTTGCGAACTCAACGATAGTGATGGTGCAGCCTGCGGAAATAACCTCGTCTGTACCCTTGTCGCCGTCAACTACGAGAGCCTTAACCTCATCGGAGGTCTTGCCTGCGATAAGTGTGCAGAAAGCGTCAGCCTGCTCGAACCACTCCTTAGCGGAGCCGCCGTAAGCAACCATGCCGTAGTTTGTGCCCTGCTCGTACTTTGTCTTGAACTCTTCAACTGCAACAGCCTTGCCGTCGAGAGTGTAGCCTACCTTGTTGTCAGCGCAGTCGATAACTGCCTTTACGATCTTGCCTTCAGCGTCAACGAGAACAGCAGCTGCTGTAATTGTTGCCTGACCCTGACCGTTCTTTTCCTCGGTAGCGTCTGTAGCGGATGCCTTTACGTAAACGCCGAGGCCGAGCTTAAGTGTCTGTGCGGGGGTTTTGCCTTCTGTCTCGGGAGCGTCGTTACCATTGTCGTCCTTCTTTGCGCAGCTTGCGAGAGCAAGAGCAGAGAGAACCATTACGAGAACAAGAAGAAGAGATACTAACTTTTTCATTTTTGTTACTCCTTTTTTGTTTTATTTTTTCTTTTTTGGTTTAGCCGATGAATTATATCATACGTATATTATTTTGTCAATACTATTTTTGAAAAAACTTTGTTATATAAACTTTTTTGACAATCTTTTCACAAGATAGGCGCCGCAAAGTCCGATAAACACGCCGGAAACGGTGCCGGTTACGGTCAGAACGATCATGTAATAGGCGATCTGTGGGGTATTTAGAAGCAGCATTGCCACAAAAATCTGTCCCAGGTTGTGCGAAACTCCGCCCGCAACGCTGACGCCCACCGCTGATAGCTTGTCCGTTTTCTTCAATACTATCATTATAAGAAAACTCAGCACCGCACCCGCCGCGCTGTAAGCGAACATAACGGGGTTGCCGAACAGGAGCGAGGACACGCAAAGACGGACGAAGGACACCCCTGCCGCCGCTTTTACGCCAACGGCGTAAAGGACAAAAAGGATGATTACGGTAGGCAAACCAATTTTGATGCCCGGTACTGCCGCGAAAAACGGCGGCAACAGAAATTCAATATAGGACAAAAGGAGTGCCACGGAGGCGGAAATGCCAAGAAAAGCGATGCTTTTTGTTGACGAATTCTTTTTCATGTGACCTCCTTAAGCTATGATGTCGGGCTGCTCGTCCGACGACGAATGAACCTCGATGACCACCTTGTTGGGCAGACAGATAATGCTTTCACCGTCATGCTTTACGGGCTTGTGGGAGGAGCAGATGCCATCGGGACAGCTTGCGTTTTCAACACGCGCGTGCCCGTCCTCAATTACGAGGATGTTATAGCCGTCGCCTTGCTTTATCTCTATTGTGCGGTCTTCGGAGAGCGAATATTCTCCAAAGAGCTTCCCATCCACCGTGACGGTGACAAGATCACCTTCCGAGCGGAACAAAATAAGGCACAGTGCGGCGATTCCGGCTAAAAAGAGAAGAACGGCAATAAAAATAAGGTCGTTCTTCTCTTTTCTCCCGCCTCTTGTCGAGGCGGGAGACGTTGTGTTGTTTTCAAATTTTCGCATATTATTCGTTCCAGACAAATCCTTCGGGAAGGTCGGGGAAGGAAACGTCCTTCAGACATCCCGTGGGACATTCCTTTGCGCACAGACCGCAGCTTGTGCACTTTTCGTAATCGATCACGGCGCAATTGTCAACGACCTTGATAGCGCCGGAAGGACAAGCCTTTTCACACTTGCGGCAAGCGATACAAGCATTCTTGCAAGCTTTTCTCGCGTCCGCGCCCTTGTCCTTGTTGTTACAGTACACAGCGGAGGCAACCTCCTGGGGAACCATGGAGATAAGGTGCTTGGGGCAGGTCCTTACGCACATGCCGCAGCCTACGCAGCGGGAGGTGTTGATTCTGGCGATTCCGTCCTCGAAGCAAATGGCATCCGAAACGCAGACGGAAGCACAGTCACCGCAGCCAAGACAACCGTAGGTACAGAGCTTGGGGCCGCCGTACACCTGACTTGCGGCACTGCAGGTCTCGATGCCCTTGTAATCAGCCTTTGCGGGCGCTGCCTCGCAGGTTCCGTTACAGTGAACGAACGCGACGAAGTCCTTGGGCTCCTCTACCTCAACGCCCATGATCTCGCCAAGCTGCTTTGCGACAGACTCCGCGCCGGGAATACAGAGGTTAGGCTTTGCCGTGCCCTTTGCCATAGCCTCGGCGTAGTCGTTGCAGCCCTTGAATCCGCAGGCACCGCAGTTGATGCCGGGGAGTATCTCTCTTAATTTCTTTGCCGTTTCGTCTTCCTCGACACCAAAGAACTTGGAAACGATAGCGAGCAGGATTCCGAAAAGGAGTCCAACCGCTACGACTACGGCGAAAGCTGTTATAACGTCAATTAACATACCGTACCCCCTCTCATGCGAACAGATTGTCCACGATTCCCGCAAGTCCCATGAAGGCAAGGGAGAGGAAGGAAGCGGCAATCAGGGTGATGGCAACTCCGCGGAAGGGACGGGGAACCTCCGTCTCGTCAATACGGGAGCGAATTCCGGAGAAAAGCACCATGGCGAGAAGGAAGCCGAGACCGCAGCCGAGAGAGCTGACCATGGACTCGATAAAGGTGTAACCGTCGGTGATGTTGTTGATGGCAACGCCAAGCACCGCGCAGTTGGTTGTGATAAGGGGAAGGTAAACGCCCAGACCCCGGTGAAGCGCGGGTGAGAATTTCTTCAAAATCACCTCGAGCATCTGTACCAGCGAAGCGATTACCAGAATGAATACGATAGTCTGCAAATATCCGAGGCCGAACGCATCCAGAACGAAGTGCTGGATGGGCCAGGTAACGAGAGTTGCAAGGAGCATTACGGCCGTAACCGAAACGCCCATGCCTGCCGCCTGGTCAAGCTTCTTTGAAACTCCCAGGAAGGGGCAGATACCAAGGAAGCGAGCCAGAACGTAGTTGTTGACCAGCACCGAGGACAAAAGTATAACGACGAGACTCTTAAATCCTTCCATTTACGCTTCCTCCTTTCCCTGTGTGCAATCGGCCTTGCCGCAGAGGTGCGCTCCGGGGCATCCCGCACAGGAGAATGATTTTTTCTTGGGCGCCTTTCCTGCGGTTGCGAAGCTTACGAGAGCTATAAGCAGACCGTAAACCAGCAGACCGCCGGGAGCCTTTACCAGAAATTCGATCTTATAGTTTTCAAGAGCGGGGATAGCGATGCCCGCAAAGCTTGCGGCACCGAACACCTCGCGAATCGCCGCCATTGAGCAAAGAGCCAAGGTGAAGCCGATGCCCATGCCCAGACCGTCAAGGGCGGACGCGCCGATAGAATTCTTGCTTGCAAACATTTCGGCACGGCCGAGAATGATGCAGTTTACAACGATCAGCGGCAGGTAAACGCCCAGCATGTTGTAAAGGTCGGGGAAGAATGCCTGCACGAGCATCTGGACGATGGTTACGAATCCCGCGATGATTACGATATAGCAGGGGATACGAACGTTGTCGGGAATGATCTTTCTGAGCAGGGAAATGAGCATATTTGAGCAGATGAGAACCGCGAGCGTCGCGATGCCCATGCCGAACGCACCGAACACGTTAGTGGTGGTTGCGAGAGTGGGGCAGGTACCGAGGATAAGCACGAGCGTGGGGTTTTCCTTTATGATACCGTTCATGAAAACGGAAAGAGCGCTGTTCTTTTTCATCCTTCATTCACCCCCTCGAATATCTTTACGGCGCTGAACGCACGTTCAATGGCCTTCTTGTAGCCGTTTGTTGTAAGAGTTGCGCCGGAAATGGCATCGATCTCGGTGTAATCAGCCTCGGTCTTGCCGTCGAACTGTCCGTAGAACTTTTCATCGGCGCAAGCGTCGCCGAGTCCCTGCGTTTCCGCCTGGGAGACGGTGAAGCAGTCGATGATCCTGCCGTCGGCAGTGATGGATACGCGGACAATGATATATTCGCCCGATGCGGGGTGATATTCGTCGCCGCCGGTAATGCCGTAGCCGGCCGCCTTGATTTCAATGACGTAATTGCCCGTTGCGGTCTTGCTTACCTGAACGAGCTGAGAGGGAAGTCCCTCGTAAGCGCTGAGGTCGACGAGCTCCGTTGTGGTGGCATTGACAGTCTCAACGGCGGTCTTTACCACCTGAGCCTCCTCGGCCACGGCCTCGGTCAGCGCGTTGCCGTTGTTGTCAACTCCGATAAACTTCTCGCCGATGACGCAAACGTAGCCTGATTTGTTGTCAGCCTCGTACATAGCGTCGATGCCCTCGACAACCTCAACGAAGAACGTCTTTGTGAATATGCCCTCGGCTGCGGGAAGTGCACTTTCCAGGTTGTCCTGAAGGATCTCCTCCTCCGTGCGTGTGTCGATAGACGCACCGCCAAGAATGAGAGCTGTATTAAGAGCGTCCTTTACTGCCGAGCGGTAAGCCGCCGTGGTCTTTGTGGCACCCGAAACGATCTCGACTGCATCAATGTCCTCCGCGGTCTTTCCAACGACGTTAGGAGCAAAGGAATCCGCCGCCGCACCGCCGATGGATGGGGTTTCGGAGGAGGATAAGAGCTTGGAGCCTGCAACGGTGCCGTCTGCGTTGACGCCGCACATGATGACCATGCCCGAAGCGTATCCGGAGGTCGTCATCTGAACTACACAGCCGCCGCTTGAGGCCTTGTAGACCGCGGTGACGGTAGAGGGCAGGGTGTAAGCGGTCATGTCGACCGTTTCAAAGGATCCGCCGTCGGGCAGAACCTCAAGAAGCGCGGCGTTTGCCTTGCCCGCTTCGTTCTTTTCTATAATGGGAGCCGTTACGGAATTGGTCAGAGCCAGTGCGATAGAAACCACCGCGCAAATGCTCACCAAAACTATGATACTTCTGATTGAACTTTTCATTTCTTCTGACCTCCGAAAACCTTAAATGCTCCGAGCTTTTCGACATACGGAGTCAGTATGTTCATGAACAGAATAGCGAAGGACACACCCTCGGGGTATACGCCGAAATAGCGGATAAGGAAGGTGAGCAGACCCGCACCGAGAGCAAATATTACCTTGCCCCAAGGTGTGGGAGGAGACGTTACGTAGTCGGTCGCCATGAAGATCGCGCCGATGAACAGACCGCCCGAAAGGATAAGAGCGAGAGCCGTGGTCGCGCTTCCCTCAATAGCAAGGGAGAGCAGGAACACGGAGCCGATATAAACTACGGGAATGTGCCAGGTGATGACACGGCGGATAAGCAGATAAACGAAGCCTACAAGAAGCGCTGCCGCGCTGACCTCGCCGATAGCGCCGCCGCACTTGCCCAAAAACAGGTCGATGAGCGCGGGGGTCGTGCCCTGCTCAATCTGCATGAGAGGCGTTGCGCTTGAAACGGCGTCAACGTTTTGCGGGAAAGCTGCCTTTGCCATGCTGCCGAATGCAATCAGCATGAAAACTCTTGCCGTAATGGCGGGGTTTACCATGTTGCGTCCGATTCCGCCGAACAGGCATTTAACCAGCACGATAGCAAAGATCGAGCCGATAACACACTGCCAGATCGGAATGCTTGCAGGCAGGTTCAGGGCGAGAAGAAGTCCCGTAACGGCGGCACTCAGGTCGCCGACCGTCTGATCCTTCTTTGCGATGATGTTGAAAAGCGCCTCAAGGAGCACGCAGGATGCAACGCATACCGCAACCACGAGCAGAGAGCGCAGACCGAAGATGAGCGTTCCCGCGACGGTGGTGGGAAGAAGCGCGATAAGAACGTCGCGCATGATGGCGGCAGTAGAGCGGCCGCTGTGGATATGAGGGGACACGGAGAGTGTCAGAAAATTATCCATTCTTTTTTTCCTCCTTTGCTCTTTCGTCGCGCAAAAGCTGCTTGGAAAGGGAATTGGTCTGAACGAGGGGGCGGTTTGCGGGGCAGATGAAGCTGCAGCAGCCGCAAAGCATGCAGGTGTCAACAGACAGACGGTTCAGCGCCTCGGTGTCATTCTTCTTGTATGCCAGCAGAATCTCTGCGGGGTTAAGACCGAAGGGACAAGCGTTTGTGCAAGCGCCGCAACGAATGCATGCCGTGGTCTTGGGAAGCTTCGCTTCCTTTGCCGTCAAGGCGATGATCGCGTTGGAGCTCTTGAGCACGGGAACGTCTGCATTGGGGACGGCAACGCCCATCATGGGGCCGCCGTAAAGTATCTTTTTAGGCTCTGCCTTGAATCCGCCGCAGAAGTCAAAGAGGACGGAAAGAGGCGTTCCGATAGGAGCGATCACGTTCTTGGGCTCGCTGACGGCTCCGCCGTCAACGGTGACGCACTTTTCGACCAGAGGCATACCTGTTTTCAGGTAAGAGCCGATAGCGGCGACCGTGGTGCAGTTGCACACGATGCAGCCTACGTCGATAGGCAGCATGCCCGCGCCGATCTTCTTGCCCGTGGTGTGATAAACGAGAACCTTTTCGCCGCCCTGAGGATATACCTGAGGCAGTACCCTTACCTCGCAGCCCTCGATCCTGGCAGCCATTTCTTTCATTGTCTCGATAGCCTTTTTCTTGTTGCTCTCGATGCCGATGATGATGCGCTTGAGATCGAAAAACTTCTTGAGCGCAAGAATGGCGTATTCCATATCGTCGGAACGCTCCTCCATTGTAAGAGAATCGCTTGTGATATAAGGCTCGCACTCCGCGCCGTTAATGACGAATTCCTCAATGCGCTCAGGCTCGACGTTCCACTTGACGTAAGTGGGGAAGCCTGCGCCGCCAAGGCCTACCACGCCGCTCTTTCTGATCGCCTCGATCAGATCCCGGCGGGAATTTACCTCGGGAACAGTAATATTTTCATCGGGAGTCATTTCTCCGTCCGATTCGATGATGATTGCAGGGCAGGTCTTGCCGTTTGACGTGAGCACGTCGGTGATCTTTGTCACCTTGCCCGATACGGACGAGTAAATGGGAGAGGAAAGTGCGCCCGTGCCGTCGGCTACGAGTGTACCTACCTTGACTGTGTCAGCCACCTTGACTATAGGTGTGGCAGGCGCGCCGATGTGCATCTGCATGGGCAGAGTGACAGTTTTCACTTCAGTGAGACGCCGAGCGGGCTGGTTAGCAGTGTTCTTTCTGTGCGGGGTATGAACTCCGTGTAAAAAAGACATTTTGATCTTTACCTTTCTGTTATATTTTTAACGTAAAATATATAATTTTATATAGTATAGTTTGTCAGATTATTGTACCATTTAAACGCGTTTTTGTCAACAGTAATTTTATCGCTTGACGTGTTGACAAAATCAGGTATTGCGGATATAATAAAGACGTAAAAACCACACGGGTGGAGGAAGAATAAATGAATGCATTGCATCACATCATTGAGCTTGTACTTCCGTATATGATCTCCGTGCTTGAGATCATCGGTATTATAATCGTTTTCTGGTCGGGAGTATACGAATTTTGGCAGTATTTGAAAAGCATACTGACGGGAAATGAGGTTGACGTTCATTCCGACCTTGCACACGGACTTGCAATGGGTCTGGAATTCAAAATGGGCGCGGAGATTCTGCGAACGGTGCTTATCCAGAGCTTGAACGAGCTTTATATGCTCGGTGCGGTAATTCTGCTTCGCGCATTGCTGAGCTTTCTTATTCATTACGAGATAAAGCACCCCAAGAAGAGCAAAAAGAACGGTGCCGAGGACGAGGAGTAAAGACCTCAAGGTTAAAAATTAACTGTGCGAGGCCAATATTTTTGCCAAATAAGAGGAAATATGAAAAAGAGAGAGCTTTTGGTTTTTGCGGGACAATCGAATATGATGGGCGCGGCGGTATATCCGCCAAAAATCCCCGTAAACTGCCGCGATTCATTTGAATATAAGCATAAAGAAAAGCGCCTTTTCGGCGCGGGAAGATTCGTTTCCGCTGCGCACCCTGCAGGAGAGTTTTCCTACAATAATCTTGCCTACGCTTACGCTCCCGAGAACGTAAAGGACGGCAAGAGCACGGTGAACGAATACCAAAAAAACACCTGGTTTATAGCGGCCATCAATAACTTCAAGGGCTACGACACAAAGGAGCTTCGGCAGTTTGCGGAATATTCCGAGTCGGATTTCCCCGCAGGCGTGTCTCTGCCGCCACTTTTTGCTATGGAATGGGAGGCGCTGGGCGGCTCTTGCGCTTATGCTCATATTGCAAAGGGAAGTACCTCGATCCGTCATTATTTTACGCTTGAAATGGGTGAACGGTACAAGGAGAAAATGGCCGAATTCAACCGTGAAAACGGAACGGAATTCGACCCCGATCTGCACCTTGATCCAAACTATCGCGGCGCGTCGAAATATTTTGAGGAAAAAACGCTTGATTTCTTTTCCGAAGCGCAGGAAAAATTCGCGGGCGAGGACTTGTCCGAGCGAATTTTCGTGTGGCTTCAGGGCGAGAGCGATTGGAAATATTCCGCTCAGGAATATAGGCTGATGCTGAACGTTCTTTGGGAGAAGCTGAAATCCCTTGGATTTACGCGGTTCTTTATGCTCCGCGTTGACTTCTTCGGAGAGCCTGCGCTGGTCAACGTAATGAGGGCGCAGGAGCAGTTTTGCGATGAGAACGAGGATTGCTATATGATGAGCCGTATGCTTTCCTTTATCTCGATTCCCGATGAAAAAATGAGGGAGATCAACGCTGCTTTGCCCCGCGAGCTTGACGATTGCCGTGATTGCTTTTACGGTTTTTCAAACTGGCATATAAACGAAAAGGGATTTTCGCTTGCAGCAAAGAAAATGGCGGCGAACGCATATCGAATTCTCCGTGAAAATCTTCCCCCCGAGCTTGAGGACGAGCTTGTTCCGGGCATATAAAAGAGGACCGAAAGGTCCTCTTTTTATGTGCCGTAAAGATTCGTTACGGGGTCTTGAAAAAGTCCGATGCGGGGTGTGCAGAACGTGAAAAGCACGAACGCCGCGGCAATCACGCAAAGGGCGGCCAGCGCAGATTTTCCCGATTTGCAGACGAGACGCTCGGAATTAAAAAGCCGCGTCTCAAAAATATAGACTGCCGCCGCCGAAACGAAGAAAATGGTGATGTTCAGCCAGTCGGGCGATTTGCCGACCGCGCCGTTGTAGGTGTAAAACAGAATGGGAATGAGCGCAAGGCCGAGCAGCGTCCCGCGGAGCTTGACGCACCAGAAATCCTTGCGGTCGGAAAAGAAAAAGCGCTGCACAACGGCAAAAATAAAAAGCGGCCAGAACAGCAGCTTCATGTGCTCCCAGGTGGACTCGTTCACCGAAGAAAAGGGTGCCGCAAAAACGCTCTCTCCCGTCCAATCGTATAAAAAATGGAGCAGGGTTCCGCCAAGCGACGTGATGCCGAATCCCGCCCATTGCCAAAGTCCGATAGATCTTTTCATATAGCCTCCGATGATGCTTTTTTGAAAAGTATATTCAAAAGGAGGACTTTCTATTCATTTGCACTTGAAAGACAGGCGGATGTGTGGTAAAATGAAGAAAAAACGGAGGGACGGCATGAACACACTTGAAGCGATCGCAAAAAGAAGATCAACCAGAGCGTACAGAAACGAGCAGATAACCGAGGAGGAGCTGAGCGTTATTCTGAAGGCGGCGGACGCGTCGCCCATCGCCATGGCAAAATACGAAACTCTGCATATTACGGTGGTGCAGGACGAGAAGCTCATAAAGCGTATAAACGACCTGACGTCCGAGATGTTTTCGCGAATGGCGGGCGAGAAAAGGGACGTGGATTACGGTGCGAAAACGCTGATTTTCGTTTCTGCGAACGGTGAGGGACTTCCTCCCGAAATGACTTATGCAAACGTAGGTATCGTCGTTGAGAACATGGTGCTTGCGGCAACGGATCTGGGCGTTGACAGTGTGATTTTGGGCGGATCTCCGAGAGTGATGGTAAACGATGCCGAGCTTATGCGCGAGCTGGGGGTTCCCGAGGGGTTCAGGCCGGTGCTCGGCGCGGCGTTCGGCTACGCGGCAGACGAAGGGGCACCGAGAGAACACGGGTTTGCGAAGAATAGGGTTTGAGGCGGCTGACAAGATTCTGAACTTTAGTTCGCGCTAAAGTCTTCGGTGATGGTCGGCTGACAAGGTAACTTCGCTGCGCTCCGTTATTCCCACGCTCTGCGCCTGACAAGCGAGCTTGTCGATCTCCGAGCGGGGAATGCGAACTTGCAGTTGTTGCAGGGCAACAACCAAGGCGAATTTGCATCTTAGCCAAATAAAAACGCAGGGGTTATCCCCTGCGTTTTTATTTGGTCGAGATGACAAGATT
>JAEIGA010010477.1_pt1 | contig 14049 bp, 12 predicted proteins | sample 9270691 | NCBI WGS metagenome assembly JAEIGA01 (sample SAMN17057246, study PRJNA624740) | gut metagenome | biome: biome; isolation source: fecal sample | host: Bos grunniens | place: China: Xizang | collected 2019 | reverse complement strand
GATTATCTCAAAGGCAGAAGAAGCAGTTAAAGTCAAGAACGATATGCAGGATGCTATCAAGAAGATAGAGCTTAAGGATGAGCACGACGATTGGGATAGTAACGCAGAGAGAAATAAGGCATGTATAAAGATGGCAACAGATACAGGAATTGGTTATGCTAAGGTCTATGGTCCTGGTCTCGGAGTTGAGATTGGGGGAATGATTCTCATTGGTATGAGTAAGGCAACTGATAGAAGAGAAATTGCAGTTGTATCTGCAGCGCTTGCATCTAAGGCAGCTGAGTTTGCGAACTACAGAAAGAACGTAAGAGAGGAACTTGGAGATCAGAAGGATGAAGAATTCCTCTTAGGAAAACCTGAGAAGATTGTCACAACAGACGTGGAGACAGGTGAGGTTAAAGAAGAAACTAAGAAACCAGACAAGCTTCCTGACCATTCATTCTTTATGGATGAGACAAATCCTAACTACGATAGCAGAGGTTTCAGTAATCTCGAGTTCCTGGAGGACCATGAGAGATGGCTGAATGAAAGATTGTGGCAGGAAGGATATTTGACAGAAAATGAAATCCGTAAGGACGTTCAGGCACCGGCAGACCCTAGAGCAGAGGGTTATGGCATCACAGCTGTTGATGAGAACGGTAATAGGAATTATATTTCATTTGGTATCCAGAGAGATACAGAACGTGCAAAGGCATTCAGAGAGGGTACAGAGAAGTCGTTCCTGGTTATCTTGAGTAATATGGAACCGAATGTAATGAAGAAGTTGTACAGATTAAATAAGTATCACAAAGACGTACGGTTAGCGTAAATTATATTTTTGAAAGGAGAATCACCATGAGTGGATTAGTTAAGGTATTATTAGGAGCAGGAGTTGTAGCAGTTGCTGGAGCAGTAGCAATCGCAGTAGCAGAAAAGAGCGAGGAGAATGCTGCAGAAAAGGCAGTTGAGTTTGCAGTTGATGACAAGGTTAAGCAGGAACTCAAAGATAAGGAAGAGGAGCGTAAGGAAAAGTCCATCTTCTGTCGTATTAAGAAGTATGTACAGAAGAAGGTTGTAAAGTTCTTGGCGTTCGTAGCTCTTCATATGGAACAGATTGAAGCAGCAGGTGCAATTATTGGTCTTGGTTCAACAGTATTAGGTATCGTTGGTGCGGTCAGAGATTTCAAGAGAGGTAATGACCTTAATGCAAAAGTTAATGAGATCGACAATAAACTTGAGCATTACTTCCAGGTTTACGACTATAATAGAGGAGTAGACAATAGAAACGCGCAGTTAACTCTTGATTACACAAGGAGCTGCACAAATCGTGTTCTCTACAATCAGAACGTTCTTGGTTATGAGCTCGCTTCTGTTGCTGATAAGGTAGGCGTCGACATGGACAAGGTTGCTGATGAAATCGAAGAGACATTCGGCGCACCTGAGGAGAAGATAGCATGAGTCCAGAAAATGAGGAGCGTATCAAACAGATAGACGCGTGGATTGAGGGTTTCGAGTCATTAATTCGAGACCTCAAGAACACACGTAACCAAATTATATTAGACATAAAGGAGAATCACCATGAATAAAATAACATGTGCAGCGCTTGGTTTCTCAGTAGGCGCAATCGTTGGTTTTACACTTGGTCACTTCATTATCATCGAGAAAGATGAAGTGCATGAGAACAAAGTAACAGCAGACGACCTTAGAAAAGAAAAGGTTGAGGAAACACCCAAAGTTAAGGTTGACGTAGTAATAACTGACCCAGCAGAGACTGAGTCACCTAAGGATGATGACCCCGACCAGTTCATCTCATCAGGTCCAGCGCACATCGCAAAGCCTGGACAGCCTGGAGTGAACTATGCAAAGGTCCAGCAGATTGTTAAGGAGAACGGTTACACCGACCCTGAGGATATTCAGGAAGTAATCGATGACCCAGAGAATGCAGAAACTTATGAGGAAAGAATGGAAAGGGAGCAGATAGAGATGTCACAGGCTATGGCCGAATATCGCAAGAAGAACAAAGACAAGATTGTGCCCATTCAGAAGGATGATTGGGATTCCGACTTCAGAGAAGTAGATTACGAGAAGAAGGACTTATATTACTTCACCACAGATGATGTCCTCACAGATGAGGAAGGTAATCACCTGGATGAAGCTGAATACATTGGTGTGAAACCAAGACAGTTCGGTTGGATGGCGAACGATGAGGAGAAGATTTATATTCGTAACAATCCTAAGGAAACGGACTATCAGGTTTGGAAGCAGAGATGTGCATCATCTGATTGGTGGGCATGATTATGGTAAGAGAGTCGGATTATTATATTTGGCTCCGTGATTTAGTCGGTAATCGTCAGGGGTATTCGAAATTGCTTGAGCAGCTTGACTCAACAGAGTTCATCTGGATATTTGCATTAGACGAGAACAGAGCAGCAGGCGGAATCAATTTAAGAAGTAGATTTGCATATGAGACCAGTACGGATGAGGATGATGTTCGTACTGGTCCTTGTTCTGTCTTGGAGATGTTAATAGGAGTTGCTGGTCATATGGAGGATTTACTTGCATGTGACATCGAAACTTGGTTTTGGGTATTGATTGATAACCTTAGCCTTACCAAATCCACTGACGAAGACTATGACCCACGAAGAGTTGAATACATCATTAATACCTGGCTCCACAGGGAATATTGCAAAGATGGAGCAGGTTCATTATTCCCACTACAACACTATACAGGAGATTGCCGTAATCTTGATATTTGGTCCCAGATGAATGCATGGATCAACGAGAACTACCCACCAACAGTTGATTGGTTAAATTAAGTGAAAGGGGGAGATTAGGAAGTGTTCGACTTTCTAAAGGTAATAAAAGATTATCGACAAGGACGATATCACTACAAACCCACTTTCATTGCCAAGCCATCAATCAAAGATGTAATGACAAGAGGTGGGATGTTTTATGCTATCTATGATTATGAGTCAGGTTTCTGGACGAAGTCTAAGCCAAGAGCAATTGAACTTATTGACCAAGAAGTCAGGGCCTATACATTAAAAGATAGCGGTGAGGAGTCCATGAATGACCCGATACATGGCCCTCATATCATCTCAATGGCAGATACAGCCAATCATCTTATAGAGCAGTTCGATAGGTTCTGTAAAGCTATGGGTGATAATTGGCACGCACTTGATCAGAAGATGTTGTTCTCCAATAGTGACATCAAGAGGACAGACTACGCATCTAAGACTTTGGATTATCCTCTTTTGGAACAGCCAACTCCTTATTATGACGCGTTATGTGACGTATTATATTTGCCTGATGAGCGTGAGAAATGGGAATGGGCAGTAGGTTCCATGATTACTGGTGATAGTTCGAAGATTCAGAAGATGTTTGCATTTTATGGCGAACCTGGAACAGGTAAGTCCACCATCATCAGCAAGATATTTGCAGACCAGATATTTGGTGGTATCGAGATGGGTTATGCAATAAAGTTTGAAGCAAACAACTTATGTGGTGGTAACGAGTTTGGTACAGATTTCTTAGAGAACGATTCAGTTCTTGTCTATGATGACGATGCAGAAATGGGTATGATAACTGTTAGGTCCACGCTTAACAAGATTATATCCCACGAGCAGATAAGGGTTAACGCTAAGTTCAAGTCACCGTTCATCACCAAAGCGAATTGTATGATATTTGTAGGTTCGAATGACCCAATTCAGTTAAGTCCTAACTCCGGTATGAAGAGAAGGTTAATTGATATTCGTCCTACAGGCAATCTGTTAACAGCGGAGTCATATGATGAGTGTATGGAGCATATCCCATTCGAGAAGTCTGGTATAGCTTGGAGATGTCTTCAGACTTACAAAAAGCTAGGTAGACATTATTATGACCATTATATTGCCGAGGACATGATGGCAAGAACTTCACCGTTCCATAACTTTGTTATAGAGAACGTAATGGAGTTGAAAGATGGTATAAGTCTGGCTAATGCATATGATTTGTATCTTAGGTATGCAGATATGTGTAAGTTCAAGAACGAACTCGTAAGGTATAAGTTCAGGGACACAATGAAATTATATTTCGAGAAGTATGAGGACACCAAGTTCAGTGGTTTTAGATGGGAGAAGATTGGACAGAAGAAGCCAGAAGAGATGGTAATCGAGAAGAAGTCTTGGTTGGAATTTAATTGTACACGTTCAGACTTCGATGAAGCGTTTGGTGAGCAACCAGCACAGTATGCAGGTATTGAAGGTAATCCTCAGCGTAAATGGGAGAACTGTAAGACAAAGTTATATGAGCTTGACACTTCAAAACTGCATTGGGTTAAGATGCCATCAGATATCATTTGTATTGACTTCGACATCAAGGATGAAACTGGTGAGAAATCTTATGAAAAGAACTTGGAAGCTGCATCTAAGTTTCCACCAACATATGCAGAACTTAGTAAGTCTGGTTCAGGTATACATCTACATTATATTTACACCGGCGGAGACCCTAAGGATTTAAGTAAGATTTTCGATGATAATGTGGAGATTAAGGTATTTACAGGTAATGCAGCATTGAGGCGACAGCTTACAAGATGCAACGACATTCCGATTGCAGAGTTGAGTTCTGGTTTGCCTCTAAAAGACGTGAAAGGAGGCAAGAAGATGATTGATTGGGAAGGGTTTAAGAATGAGAAGAGTCTTAGGAACACAATAATTAAGGCTATGATGAATTCTGGTGACCCATTAAACAATCCTAATTATGGAAAGATTTATCCTAATCTTGATCCACACCATAAGCCTACAATAGATTTCATCAACAAGATTCTTAATGACGCTTATGCATCGGGTTTGACTTATGATTTAAGAAACGATTTAGCTGGCGATGTCTTGGCATTTGCAATGTGCAGTAATCATAAGGCAGATTATTGTGTAGACTTGGTAGCTAACATGAGGTTCTGTTCTAAGGATATTCTTGATGCAGAAGTACCGGAAGATGTCTATGTTGATGATGACGCACCAATAGTTATATTTGACACAGAAGTTTCACCAAGCTTTGATCAGTATATTAAGTATTGCGAAAAGAACGGCATACCTTACAATGTTCTACAATATCCTAAAGGAGTGACAAAGGATACACCAGCTCACTTCTTGATATGTTGGAAGTTCTTAGGTGAAGGAAAGTCCGTACAGAAGATGCTTGATCCAAAACCTGAGGATGTTGAGAAATTGTTCAAATACAATCTCATAGGTTTCAACAATAGAGATTATGACAATCACATGATTTATGCAGCTGCTCAGGGTTATACACCAAAGGAATTATATTCTCTCAATAACCGTATTATTGGTGAGAAAGATAAGTATGCTAAATTCCCATCTGCAGTTAATATCTCTAAGTCTGATATTTACGATTTTGCTTCAGCAGGCAATAAGAAAAGTCTTAAGAAATGGGAGATTGAACTTGGAGAAGACCATATTGAATGGGATAGACCTTGGTATGAACCTATTCCAGATGACAGGTTGATTGATTGGTGCAACTATTGTTCTAATGACGTTGTCTCAACCGAAGCAGTATTCTATCATCTTCAAGAAGATTGGGAGTCAAGGGAAATCTTGGCAAAGCTTACAGGTGGCACAACAAATGACACAACCAATAATCTAACAATCAAACTTCTTACACATGGTATTGACGACCCTCAGTCTCAGTTTATTTACACAGACCTCTCAACAATCTTCCCTACATACGAACATCATCCAGAGGGAATTCCAAAAGAAAGATATTCTACAGAACCAGGAACAAAGATTTCCACAAGGAAGTCTATTTGTCTTGGAGAAGATCCATCAGAAGGTGGTTTCGCAAATTGTCCAAAGCCAGGAGTATATTTCAGAGTTGGCTTGTACGATATTGTCTCAATGCATCCACATTCAGCTATTGCATTAAAGATATTCGGCAAGATTATTACAGCTCGTTACGAGAACTTGGTTGAGGCAAGAGTTAGTATTAAACATATTAGGGAGATTGGGGATGAAGCATATAACGAAGCACTTAGAAGACTCGATGCTATTAAGGAAGGTTCTTCTGAAATTATTAAGGAAATACTTAAAGGATTGTCTGGTAAGGAACTCAAGAAGAAATGTAAAGCGATTGCTGGAGCTCTTAAGACAGCTATCAACTCAGTCTACGGATTGACATCAGCACCATTTAAGAATGCACTCAAAGACCCAAGAAACATCGACAATATTGTAGCAAAGTATGGTGCTTGCTTCATGATAACTCTTAAGCATGAAGTACAAAAGTTAGGCTATACAGTCGTTCACATCAAGACAGATTCCATCAAAATTGCGGATGCAGACGAGAAGATAGAGAAGTTCATTATGGACTTTGGAAAGAAGTATGGTTTCACATTCGAACATGAGGCAACTTATAGCAAGATGTGTATTGTAGATGATGCACAGTATATTGCATATGAGGTTGAAGCCGATGGTGAGAAATTAGAGGAACCATTCTGGACAGCAACAGGAGCAAAGTTTGCAGCACCGTATCTGTTTAAGAATCTGTTCACACATGAACCAATTGAGTTCAACGACCTTGCAGAAACTAAGTCTGTCTCAGATGCAGCTATTTATATTTGCAATGATGAGAAAGAAAAGTTTGTAGGTAGGGTTGGTTCGTTTGTAGCAGTTAAACCTGAGTTTGGTGGAAAATTGATGCGCGTTAAAGGCGAGAAACGCTCCGCAGTAACAGGTACAAAGGATTGGTATTGGAATGAAACCAGTATCGTAAGAAATCATCCAGAATGGGTAGATAAAGATTATTATCGTAGCCAGTGTGATGATGCAATAGAAGCAATTAACAAGTACTATCCGTTTGATGAGTTCGTAGGATGTGACCCAATGGACTTCATGTTTATCGAAGAGAATGGTGAACTTGAGGTTCCATTTGAGCAATGTATGAACGCACCGGAAGTAGCATAAAGTGAAAGGAGAAATTATATTATGAAACTTACAATTGAAAGAAGCGGAAGAGCAGAGACATTAATGATTGAGGGAGGAAGTCAGCAGGATATTCTTCCTGGAAACTTCAGGAACTTCAGAGGTGAGAAGAGAAAGTCACCACAGGGTAAGATTGTTAACGACGAGGGCAAGAGGAACTTCAATCTTGCTCTCAATTTGCCTGTAGAGGCTTTGGATGAACTTGCAGGTCTTGGTCTCAACATCAAGGAGCAGATGCCTAAGGATGATGAATATGGTGATGAGCCTCTTCGTTTCGTTAAGGTTAACGTGGCTTTCGGAGGCAAGTATCCTCCAAACTTATATTTGGTAACAGGTAAGAAGATGAAGGAACTTACAGAGAATCAGCTTGCTCTTCTTGATGCTGCAAGATTCACCAATGTTGATCTCATCATCAGAACATATCACAAAGACGAGGAGTCAACCACTTTATATTTGCAGAAAGGATACTTCACAATTGAGCAGGACCCAATCAGTTCTAAGTATGCAAACATGGAAGTATCAGCTGATGATGGTGAGGACTTACCTTGGAATGAGGGTTAAAGGATGAATACTGAACTATTTCCATGGCAAATAGATGCGGCCAGAAGGATGCATAATGGCTGTGTATTAAATGGGAAAGTCGGTTGTGGTAAAAGTAGGACCGCTCTAGCTTATGTGTATGTCGCAGAGCTAGGCGGTTCTCTTAAGATTAATGGTAAAGGTGTTAACAATAAGCCAACCGTTAAGAAAGATATTTATATTATCACAACAGCAAAGAAAAGAGATACTCATGACTGGGAGAAAGAGGTTGCATACTTCTGTCTTCAGAGAACCAACACAGTGGTTATCGATAGCTGGAATAATATTAAGAAGTACCAGAACATTTATGGTGCAATATTTATATTTGACGAGCAAAGAGTTGTTGGTAAAGGTGCATGGGTAAAAGCATTCTTAAGGATTTCACGACGTAATCATTGGATTCTCCTTTCCGCTACACCGGGTGATAAGTATATGGAATTCATTCCAGTATTGATTGCTAATGGTTACTACAGAAGTAGGACTCAGTTTGAGATGGAGCATTGTGTGTTCAAGCCATTTCTTAAGTTTAAGTCCATTGACCATTACGTCAACACCAGACGACTTGACTTTTATATCTCTCAAATCATGGTAACTATCGATTACGAGAACAAAGCACAGAGGCATTATATTGATATTCTCTGTGACTACGATAAAGCCAAGTATAAGTTGATTATGAAGGACCGATGGAATCCATATGACCAATGCCCTATCGAGGAAGTGGGAAAGTTGTGTTATCTCTTAAGACGTGTAAGTAACGATGACATTTCAAGGTATGTAGAATTGGAGAAGATTATTAAGAAGAAACAAAAGCTGATAGTCTTCTACAATTTCACTTACGAGCTTGAAGGTCTCAGAGCATTCTTTACGAAACACGGATTTAAGATTGGGGAATGGAATGGACAAGTACATACGGATTTACCAACCGGAGAAAGATGGGTGTATCTATGTCAATACCTCGCTGCCAGTGAGGGGTGGAACGCGACCACGACAGATACAGTCGTATTCTTCTCACAGAATTACTCTTACAAAGTTACAGAGCAAGCAGCTGGTAGAATCGATAGAGCGAATACTCCATTCAAGGATTTGTACTATTACCATTTCAGAAGTCACTCACCAATCGACATCGAAATAAAGAGAGCTTTGGACCTGAAAGGCAAGTTTAATGAAAAGATGTTCTTAAAGGGGGTTGCAACAACACGGAACCATGTTCAAACAGATAGAAAGGCATCCTAAATATATTGTGTCTGATACAGGCGCTGTGTATCGGAAGCTTCCTGGTAATGGCATGACATATTTATATCCAGATTACTCAAATGGTTATGCGAGAGTTGATCTAGACGGTGTAAAAGAATCAATTGGTAGGTTGGTATTAGAAACTTTTAATCCTCCTAGGGATTTATCACAGAGAGTCTTCTATATAGATGGAGATACAAGAAACAACAATCTAGATAATTTGGTTTGGCTTACACCATCAGAGGTCCAATTATATTCTCAGTACACAGTTGAGTATAGAAGGGAAAAATTAAATAGGGGCGCTAGATAATCTAGCCCTCTATTTTTAAAGTTCCCCCACTGGTCCCGTGAAAAATACTATCCCTATAATAGAGAGGAAGGTAAGATGTCGCATCTTTGACAAAGGTGTTCAAAGTAGGCATGTTAATCTTCCTCTCTTGTCTTTTGTGAAAGGGGGACACACCAATGTTAGAAAGGGATTATCAAAAGTACCTCGTCAAGAAGTTGAAGAATACTTTTGTAGGTTGCGTTGTAATTAAGAACGATGCACAGCTTAAGCAAGGTATTCCAGACCTATTAGTTCTATTCAAGGACAAATGGGTAGCTTTAGAGGTAAAGAACTCGAAAACAGCACATCACCAACCGAATCAGGATTTGTATGTGGAGCGTATGAACAACATGTCATATGCTTCTTTTATTTTTCCTGAAAATGAAGAGCAAGTCTTCAAGGAAATGAAGGAGGTGTTTGGATGAGCTTCAAATTCTTCGACCACAGCAAAGATGTTCCAGCTGGTTCACATGCAATTCTAAGCCCATCTAAATCTCATTGGACGAACTACGACAGTCAGGACAAACTCTATGACTTAGTCTATGCGTCTTATGCTCAGGAGATTGGGACACTTCTCCACAAACTTGCAGAAGTAGCAATTAAGTACAAAGTTAGGATACCAAAGATTGCTGCTAGACCAATGATTCTTTTATGGTTGCTTGCTAATGGCATACCAAGAGGAATTATAGACGTTGATAAGTATGTTTCCAACTTCGTTTCATACGTCAACGATGCAATTGGATTCGATATGGAGCCTGAGGTTGTACTCAAGGTTTCAGACAACGCATATGGCACAGCAGATGCTATTCGTTTTAACGAGAAAAAGATGCAGTTACGAATCCATGATTACAAATCAGGTGTGACTAAACCATGCTTAAGACAGCTTGAGATTTACGCTGCTTACTTCTGCATGGAATACAACATCAAACCTAAGGATATTCAAATTGAGTTGCGCATCTATTGGCAGGATGACGTTATTGTTGGCTTGCCTACACCTGCAGATATTGTGCCACTCATAGAAAGGACCATCGAATCAGATAAATTCATAAAGAGTCTTAAGGGGGAATGAGATAATGGAAAACTATTTGATGCATTCAGGTAAAGCCCATGATGAAAATCCTCCTGGACGTGGTTCGGGAAGGTATCCGTGGGGTTCAGGCAATCGTAAGCACCAGCATTCCTGGGACATTATGTCAAGGATTGATAAGATGCACGCAGAAGGTAAGACAGATAAAGAGATTGCCAAAGAATTAGGTTGGACCATGGAGCAATACAACAAGGAAACTGGCAAGGTTGAGACTGTTGGTAACACTTCAAGGTACAAAGCAGAGAAAGAAATTGCAGTTCATGAGGTTGCAATGGACAAACATGACGAGCTTGTGTGGTATAGAACTCATGATGACCCAAGAACAGGTAAGCCTTACACTACATCAGAGATTGCAAGGTTGATGGGATTCCCTAATGAGTCCTCTCTTAGGTCATACGAGAAGTCATCTAAGAACTCAGCAGACTCACCGTTGTTCATAGCAGCTGATAAAGTTAAAGAAGCTTGTGCTACTACAGGTTATCTCGATGTTGGTAAGGGTGCCAATTTATATTTGGACATCACTGAAGACAGAATGAAGACCGTTCTCGAAGTTTGTAAGCGTGAAGGTTATGAAGTTGCTAATGACGTGCATTCACAGCAGCTTGGTAACGCAGACAATTACACAACAAGAAAGATTCTGGTCTCTCCTGAAGAGCTTGCAGCTAACCCTGATAAGTCAGCAATGCAATTGGCATATAACGCCGTTAAGACTAACAAGGTTGAGCGATTCTATGATGAGACTGACTTCGAGCTTAACGCTCAAAAGGATGGCACAGAGCAGCATTACGACCCTGTAAGAATCAGTCCTTCAAGGATTCAGGTAAAATATGCAGAACAAAACGGTGCTGCTAAGGATGGTGTAATCGAGATAGCAGCTAAATTAGACAAGGATGGCAATATCGTTCCTCGTAGTCCTGATTTATGCTTAGGTTACAGACCTGATGGTGAACTTGCACGCTATGCACAGATAAGAATAGCTGTAGATGGCGGTAAAGAACTTGCAGGACCAGAGAACCCAACAGGTGGTAAGTATATCAAAGGTATGGCAGTTTACAATTTGGATTTACCAGAAGGTACTGATATCTTGGTTAACTCCAATAAGTCAGAGTCTAAAGGATTGGCTAAAGCTCTTAAGAGTATGGAAGAAGGTAAAGAGAACCCATTTGGTGCTGCTACCATTCAGCAATGGTATACAGACCCTAAGACTGGTGAGAAAAAGTTGAGTGCCATACAGATTGTAGGTGCTACAACTATGGATGACCATGATGCTCACATCGAAGGAAGATGGGCCCAATGGTCTAAGAACTTGCCGGCTCAGTTCCTATCTAAGCAGAATCTAAGTTTGGCTAAGCAACAGCTTAAGACAGACGTTCTGAAGAAGGAAGATGAGTTTGAATCTATCATGTCCATACAGCAGCCTGTTGTTAAGCGCCAACTTTTGATTGATTTCGCAGATAGTTGTGACAAATCAGCAGAAGAACTCAAAGGTGCACCATTACCTGGACAGAAGACTCACGTAATGTTAGCGTCTACCACACTCAAGGATAATGAGTGTTATTGTGCAAACTATGATACAGGTACAACAGTTGCTCTTATTAGATTTCCACACACAGGACCTTTCGAGATTCCTGTAGTTAAGGTTAACAACCGTAATAAAGAAGTTAGAGAGATGATTGGTAAGACACCTCTTGATGCTATTGCGGTTAATAAAAATGTTGCTGACAAACTTTCAGGTGCTGACTTTGATGGAGATAACGTTATTGTTATACCAATGTCAAGGAAGAATGCTGATGGCTCGTTCGATAAGACCGTTAACATTAAAGCACAGGAAACACTTAAGGCTTTACAGAACTTCTCAGTAGAAGAGTATGGTATCGATAGTCCTAGATTCAAGGATATGGTCGGCAGAGATGGTAAGCCAACTTACAAATACCCTAAGACCGAGAAAGCTAAGGGTACTGAAATGGGCAAGATAACCAACCTTATCACTGATATGTATGCTGCAGGTTGTGATGATACAGATGAACTTGCACGTGCAGTTAAGTATTCAATGGTTATCATCGATGCTAAGAAGCATGAGCTCAATTACACTCAGGCTTATAAAGACCTAGGAATCAAGGAATTGGAAAAGAAATACCAGACTAAGGAGAACGGCAAGTCTGGTGGCGCAAACTCTCTCATTTCTAAGGCTACTTCAGAGATTGAAGTACCAAAGATGGAATGGAGATACGGTGACATTGACGAGGCAACTGGTCGTAAGGTCATGACAGCACCTCAGCAGACAACCAAAGTTGTAAGAAAGCCTGTATATGCAGAAGCACCAGCAGATTACAGATGGATAGACAACGAAGGTAATCCTCATAAGTCTAAGTATTTCAAGGATAAGGACGGCAACAAAATAGTTGAGACCTATACAGGTAAGGTTGAGAAGACTAAGGATGGCAATTACAAGTATGTTGCGGGTGATGGTAAGCAGAAATGGGTAGACGATAAAGAAGTTACTCGTACCATGAAGGTTACAAGGATGGCTAATGCACAGGATGCATCTGAATTGCTATCCAAGAACCCTTCAAAGATGGAGCTTACCTATAGAGACTATGCTAACCACATGAAGACCATGGCTAACGAGGCACGTAAGGCAGCTGTTGGTATCGAAACCAGTTATCCTTTGGACCCTAAAGCAAAGAAGGAGTACGCAGAAGAGGTAGCATCCCTCAATGCCAAGCTGGTTAAGGCCAAGAAGAATGCTATACGTGAGAGACAGGCACAGTCCCTAGCTACATCCAGGGTCAATGCAGAGATGGATGCGAACCCAGGTATGTATAACGATTCGGATGATAGAAAGAAGCTTCGTGACAGAGCTTTAAAGCAGGCAAGATTCGATTGTAATGCTCAGAAAGACAGGGTCACATTCACCGAGAAGGAGTGGGAGGCTGTTGAAAGGAAAGCAGTTTCTGCTACAACTCTTTCTGAATTGCTTAGGAATGCTGATTCAGTTGAGTACACAAGACTTGCTATGCCTAAGAGTAATACGATTTCTACTGCTAAGCGTTCAAGGATTAAGGCTCTTGCGGCACAAGGGTATTCACAAGAAGAAATTGCTAAGATGGTAGACGGTGTATCCACATCATCTGTTAGTAATATTCTTGCTGGAGAATAACAATTCAAGGATTTGGTAAAGATTCTTTCCCCCTAGTTTTTTATAAATTAATTACAAATCAAAAACTAGGTATTTAGAAGTACACCCAATCGCTGAAAGCCGCATAAATACTGAGTTTCTTACTCAAAAACCTCAGACACTTTCAAAAAACTGTTAACGAAATTATTAAGACACATAGGAGGATTCAAGGATTGGTTTCTGAGAAAAAGAAAGACTTTTGGATTAGCTATGATGAGAACCCATTTGATCCCTTCACACAGTTTGATGATTGGTATGGGTTTGACATGGCGTATGGCCGTTATGGTCATGAAAAGAATGACATTTGTGGATTGATTGCTCGTTTTGCTCCGACTTCTGCAGAAAACTTAACAGAAATGGAAAACAATGAGCTCATAGACGAGGCTATCCACCTGGTCATGGATAAATATGAAGAAAAATACAAATTGAAACTCGTGTTTGGCGTTTGGAAGTGATTGATTGTTGGCTTTTGTTTGTTGATTTCACAATGATTTAAAAATTTATTGTGTAACAAAGCACAACGATTACTGATTATGCCACACAAAACGAATTTTTATGTGTATTATTGTTTTAAGATTCAAGGATTTGTGATTTTCTTATTCATTTTCTATTGTTTGGCGACCTCACAGTACCCTAGACCAGTCGAAAATGCTGACACTAGGGGAGGGGGTCGCTAAATAATACCCCCCCTGTGCAT
>JAEIGA010010476.1_pt1 | contig 14049 bp, 13 predicted proteins | sample 9270691 | NCBI WGS metagenome assembly JAEIGA01 (sample SAMN17057246, study PRJNA624740) | gut metagenome | biome: biome; isolation source: fecal sample | host: Bos grunniens | place: China: Xizang | collected 2019 | reverse complement strand
TCAGAGGCGTTATTTTGAACTCCATTCTTTCATCTCCTTTTTATTGCCCGTTTTGGGCGTTTTTTCGTTTTAGCGGGTATTTTATCGTCTTTCGCGTTTTCGCGCCTTCTCGGTCCTTGTAGGCCGCTCTCCGCGCCTGATTTGCGTCAGATCCTCGGAAGAATCAGAGGAGGCCGCTCATTTCTCTCGAGGTAGCCCGCGAACTCCATCCCGGCTGCCATGAGCTCATCGATGTCATCCTCGAAGTCTTCCCTCTCGATCTGGTATTCCTTCGTTACCTTGAAAACGTCCCCGTCGTCGTCCCACTTGAGCTGCGCCACGCAGACCGCAAACTCCGCGCCGGTGATCGCCATGTACCACTCGATCTGCGCCTGGTAGTTGTACGGGATCCGCCCGTCCCATTTCATCTTCTGGGCTCCGCTCGTGATCGTCGCCGTCTTGATCTCAAGGATCCCGAGGCGGTCGTCCTTGTCAGTGATCAGGCCGTCGACGCTTGCGTGAGCGAAGGGATATTTCGGATTCACGATCAGCGCGTTCGGTTCGTGCCAGACCGCGAGATCCGGGTGATCTAGCTCGAAAAGCCTCCGGAGATATTCCTCCGCCTCCTGCCCGTATTTCACGAGATCCGAGCTTCCGACGTCCGGTCGCTGTCTCCGTCCGGTCTTGATTTCCCAGAGGTCGACGTTCGTCATCCAGGGATTGAGGCCGACCAGCGCCGCACATTCAGACCCGCCGATCCGTTTGCTGCGTAGCTTCAGCCATTCTTCTCGATCCTTGCCATGTAGGATCTTGTAGCTCATTCTTTTCTCCTTCCTTGATCGCGTTGTATGCCTCCGGCACGTCCGCGATCCTTACGATGTGCCCCGTGACGTTGTTCGTCCGGGTGCCGTTTTTCATGTAGTGCGTGATGGTCATCTTCTCGATGCGTCCACGAAGAGCTCGTCGATAGTCTTCTCCGGCGCGAGAATCGCTTGAACCTGGAAGCACTCGTCGATCTTCCAGTCTCGTTTCCCGTTCATCTTCAGACTGAAGGCTGCTTTTGAGATTCCGATCTTGTCGGCGAGCTCTCCTGCCGTGATTCCCTTCAGGACCATCGCGGCTCTGATTTCTCTGAACATTTCCGTCCTCCTTTTTTAGATTTTTGTCTCGCAAACACAAATATTTGTGTCGCTGTCTCTAATATATCCCTAAGTATTTGGTTTGTAAATACCTAAAAAACAATTTTTTATTTCTTTTTCAAAAATCTGCTTTTTCTGTTTCTAAATGCGAAAATTCGTGTTATTATAGAATCCCACCCATGAACGGCAGAAAGGTAGGTTTTAGAAATGGCATCCTTAGAAGAGCGGCTTCAGTCTCTAATTTTATCCAGGTATCCGACCATGAAGGCCTTCGCCGAGGCCTGCGGCATCAAATATTCGACGATGCTCGCCATCTTTTCTCGTGGCCTTAAAAATACCGGGGCGCAAAACATCCGGGCGATCTGTGAAACGCTCGGAATAAGCGCCGACCATTTGAATCGCGGCGAGATCCTTCTTTTTGATCTCACCCATGAAATGTCGAGCTTCCGCGCTGAGCAGAATCGTCTTTATAATCTCATGCTGGATCATAAAATCGAGATCGACGGGATCTGCCTCTCGGACGACGAGATGCACCTAATCGACGATATGATCAGCGCCGCCGCCGATATGGTCCGAAAGCACCGCGAGCGCCATGTTCCGCGCTGGACGGACGAGGAGGATGGAGAATGATTGCGCTATATTCCCGCGTCTCCACCCAGGAGCAGGCGACGGACGGATATTCGATCGGCGAGCAGCAGGATCGCCTCCGGGCGTTCGCCGCGTCCTTCGGGTGGAAAGACGTCAAACTCTACACCGACCCCGGCTTCTCCGGCGCGTCTCTGGACCGTCCCGCCATGCAGGAGATGATCCGCGACGTGAAGGCCGGGAAGATCCAGAAGGTCGTCGTTTATAAGCTCGACCGACTCTCCCGAAGTCAGAAGGACACGCTCGAGCTGATCGAGGACGTCTTCCTTCCGAACGGATGCGAGTTCGTCTCGATGTCGGAGTCCTTCGATACATCGACCGCCTTCGGGCGCGCCTCCGTCGGGATCCTCTCCGTGTTCGCCCAGCTTGAGCGCGACACGATCCGCGAGCGGATGACCGTCGGAAGGGTAGGCCGTGCGAAGTCCGGGCTTTATTCCGGGAGCGACCGCGTCCCGATCGGGTACGACTATAAAGACGGGCTCCTCGTCGTGAATGACTTCGAGGCCGCCCAGGTGCGTGAGCTCTTCCGGCTTTATCTGGCCGGAAAGCCTCTCCGCGAGATCCTCGATATTTTCAACGAACGAGGTTATCGAACGAAGACGGGAGTCTGGCAAAGAAACACGATGCTTTCGCTCCTTCACTCCCGGACGTATATCGGCGAGGTGAAGTTCGCGGGCGTCTATTATCCCGGAATCCATGAGGCGATCATCGACCGGGAGACGTTTGACGCCGTTCAGGATCTTCTCGAGAGCCGCCGCCGTGATTATTCCGAAAAAGGGACGAAGGTCTACGGCTCCGACTTTTTGCTCCTCGGCCTCGTCTATTGCAGACGGTGCGGCGCCCGGTTTTCCTCGAAGGATAACGGGAGCGGGATCGTTTATTATAAGTGCCGGAGCAGGATCAAAAAGAAGGAGGCAGCCGCGAAGGGTATCGTCTGCGACGCCCCTCCGATCCGCCGCGAGGCTCTCGAGGGACTGATCCTCGACCAGATCCGCCAGCTCGCCTTCGATCCCGGCTTCCTCGAGGAAATCAAAAAGAAGGCGGAAAAGGAAAACCCGGACGAGCGCCCCGCCCTCCGGGAGGAGATCGAAAAGCTCGACCGGAAGATCTCCCGCCTGCTCGATCTGTACGCCGCCGGCTCCTTCGATGCGGATGAGCTGACGAAGAAGACGGAGTCCTTCCGTGAGGCGCGTCAGAAGCTCGAAAAACGCCTTGAAGCACTCGAGGCAAGGAATCCGTCGCTTGCGCCCGAAAAGGTCGCAGAATCGCTTCGTGGCTTCTCTGACGTCGTGGATCGCTTCGACCGTGACCGCCTCCGCCTCGTGATCCGCGGCCTGATCCGCAGGATCGAGATCGACGGCGATGATGTCTTTATCTACTGGAATTTTAATTAGGCGCTTTTGCATGGTCATTTGAATGACCGTTTATAAGTCCCCAATACGAAAAGCCCCGGATCTCTCCGAGGCTTTTCGCGTTAAGAGGTAAATATGAAAAAATGAAGAAAACGTCGTTATTTCCAGATCGCGATCCACTTGTAGGTTCTGCCGGATCTCCAGTATCTCGAGGAACTGTTCGAGTACGGGTAGAAGGCTGACGCCGTCGCCCAGTATCTGTAATAACCCGTTGAGCCGCTTCCGGTATCGTCGGAACCATACTGGATCTGCGTCGATCCCAGCGTCGAGCCGTTCGATGTGCGGTAGATATACGCCGCGAGAGCGTATCTGGTCGCGCTTGTCGAGTAGGGATAGCCCGCGCCGTTCAGCCGTTCGAAGTCGATTAGCATAAAGGCCGTGTTACTATTCGCCGTGATTCCGCTCGCCGACGACGTGTCGGTCATGACTATGATCGCCGGCGGGTTCGTGTGCGAGTTCGCGAAGCTGATCGTCGGCTTTGCGATGTTGTTTCCGGGAGTGTAGGTTCCCGTCTCACACTCCAGAGCCCCGGTCAGGGTAAAGGTCGCTGCAGCAGGATAATAGCCCTTCGGAGCCGTCACTGTCAGGCCGCTCGCGGTAAGATCCGAGCTCGTTCTCTTCGTGAGCTGGAGAGATCCGCTTCCGGAGACGGTGACGTTACCGGCTGTTCCCGCGGAGACATAACCCGCCACGACTGCCGGCGTGATGCTCTTAGAGCCGGAAGCCGTCGCAGAGATGAGACCGTCCGCGTCAATGGAGACGGACATCGACGGCGTGATCGCGGTCGAAGGCGTGGTCGCTGATCCGAGGTCGACGTCTTTATAGGCCGCTGACGGATAGAATCCGGCCGGAGCCGTCACTGTCCTTCCGGAGGCTGTGAGGTCTGCGCTCGTCCGCTTCGTCATCTGTTCCGTCGCTGATCCGGTGACCGAGACAGTTCCCGCCGTTCCTGCGGAGACGTAGCCTGCGACCACCGTCGGCGTGATGCTCTCTCCGGTGCTGACCGTGGCCGTGATTTCTGCCGTCGCCGGGTCGATCGTGATCGTCGGGTTTGCGACGATCGTCGTCGTCGGTGTCGTCGCCGATCCTGAAGCCACGGTGACTGTCTTCGTTGCCGCTTCCGGGTAGTAACCAGCGGGAGCCGTGACGGTTGTCCCGCTGGCCGTCAGATCCGCGCTCGTGCGCTTTGTGAGCTGAAGGGTTCCCGTCTTCGAGACTGTGACCGTTCCCGCGGTGCCTGCGCTGACGTAGCCGGCGACGACCGCAGGGGTGATGCTCTTCGATCCTGAGGCCGTGGCCGTGATCAGAGCGTCCGCGTCGATGCTGATCGAGAGCGAAGGCGTGATAGCCGTGGACGGTGTCGTCGCCGAGCCTGCGGAGACGTCTTTATAGACCGCGCTCGGGTAGTAGCCCGCAGGAGCCGAGACAGTCGCGCCCGAAGCCGTGAGATCCGCGCTCGTCCTTTTAGTGAGCTGAAGCTGTCCGGTCTTCGTGCCTCCGTAGACGTAGCCGGAGGACTGAGTCGCCGTTGCCGTGACGAGCGCGTTTCCGTCGATGGAGACGACCGGAGTCGCCTGCGTGGCGACGTTGACACTCTTCGAGACGGCTGAGGGATAATATCCCGCCGGCGCCGTGACGGTCTCCGCGTTTGCGGTGAGATCCGTCGAGTCTCTCGCCGTAAGCTGAAGCGTTCCCGTCTTCGTTCCTCCGGTGACGTAGCCTTCCGCCTGCGTCGATGTGGCCGTGATCAGGCCGTCGGCGGCAATCGAGACGGACGGCGTCGCCTGGGTCGCCGTGGCGACTCCCTTTCCCGCCGTGCTTTCATAAAAGCCAGCCGGGACGGTGACCATCGCTCCGGAGGCCATGAGATCCGTCGAGTCTCTTCTGGTGATTCCAGATCCGACGTAGGTCGAGCTGATCGCTCCGACCGTGACGTCGACTTCCCCGATTCCATCGTAGCCGCTCCCGGGCGTGATCGTCTCAGTCTGCTGGCTCTCCGTCGGCGTGTAGCTCTTCGTTATCGTTTCCAGCGTCGGAGATCCGCCTCCTCCTGAGGCTTGTCCGACCGCCTTCGACCCGTCGGCGATGTAGGCCGTTTTTGGGCTGACGATCGTGCTCGCGTCCGCCGTCGCGTCCGTCAGGTCGAGGATCGTCGTCCCGTTTATCGTTACTTTTGCGACTGCCATGTGATCCTCCTCCTTTATGCGTACATCGTGAAGCCGCTTGGCGTGGTCAGCTTGTAGACATCGCACTTGAACGTCCCGTTGATCGTCCCGTAGGACGCATTATAACGGCTGTATATCCTCACGTAATGGTTCGAGCTCGTGTAATAAAGCCGGTATGCGTAAACGCCATACGCCGACGCGACGCCGGTGTAGGCTCCGTCAGCGCTCACATAGACAAGCTCGGTCGGTCGGATGCTCAGCGCGTTGGTGTTGTTGTTCGCAAGCTGCCAGCTTAAAAAGATCGTGTCCGATCCGTAGAGGTAACCGTTCCTCTTTCCGGCTTTGTCGCGGATGTGCACCCAGATTATGTCCTCTTTTCCGTAGTTGTTATTCGGGAGCTGGATGTCTCCGACGGACGTGTTCGAGGTGTTTTCCGTGTTGACCGTGAACTCCTGCGAGGCGAGAAGCGTCCAGTTCGAAGCGGCAAGCTGACCCGTGATCGCGTTTCCCGCGGCGTCGTGCGCCGTGTAGCCGCTCTCAAGGTGCGCCGCCGTGACGGTGTCGTTTGAGATGTCCACGCCCGTGATTATATGGTGGTCTCCGCCTCCGGGCAGTGGGACGACGACGTCCGAGAAGGCTCCCGCGCCTCCGGAGCCCGCTCCGATGCTCTGGTCTCCGTTCGCCTTGAAGTAAATCTTTCCCAAGGCGACGTCCGCGTCCGTGGCAGTTGTCGGTGACGTGTCGACGAAGCGAGCCTTACCTCCGCCTTCTTTGTTGAGCAGGACTTCCGGGACGTTTGACCAGTCGCCCTTGATGATTACGTTCTGAGCCATGCCTGCCTCCTTATGCGTCCACGATCGAGAGCACCCCGGTCTGCGAGTTCTGCGTGACGATGACGTCGCTCACTGTTCCGCTCTCCGGCGCCGGCTCGATCTTTTCGACCATGAGGAAGGTCGCGAGGTTGCCTCCGTAGTAGCTCCCCGCTCCTCCGACTGTCCGGCAGGCGAGCCAGAAGACGTCGCCCGCGCTTGCCGTGACGAGCTTCGCACCCATGCAGAGAGCGCCGGGAGCCGCCGAGCTCGCCGTCGAGACTGCGTCAGTCGCACTCATCTCTTCCTGGTCGTGTGAGACGGCGTCGCTGAACGTGTCCGATGCTGATCCGTGGTAGATGTGTATCGTCTTCCTGGTCACGCCGCTCCCTGAAGAGACGCCCATATAGACCGCGCCCGAGATGATGTAGTGCCCGCTCTCGTCGACCTGGATCCCGCCGTCGGAGATCGAGAAGCCGCTTCCGACCGTGATCAGCTTCGCGTTAACCATCGGCACCTTCGTCATCGTGTCCGCCGTTGTTGCCGTCGCCGTGTTCGACTCTCCTGCTGCCTGCGCCAGATTACGGAGCGCCGCCTTCGTAAGCGCCGCCACTTTCGCCGCCTCGAGGCTGTCTGCCGGGGTGTAGTAGGAGACTGATCCAGACGGCACCGTGGAGCTCGTTGTCGGCTCCGTGTAGGAGAATTTCGGCTCGACGTTGTAGCCGCTGCCGTCGAAATATTCGCAGACCTCAGTCACACGCGCCGCCGCTTCGATCCCGTAACGGTTGCGGACGAGGACGATGTCGCCGAGAAGATAATCTGTCCCGTATTTGAACGTGACGTCCGGGACGATCTCGCCGTTGAAGCTCTTCACGTCTCCGACGGTCAGGAGGCTCTCCTCTCCCCTCGCCGCGAGCCATCCGTAGTATATAATATCCCGGTAGCGGATCGGGTCGGAGCTGGCCGGAGCCGAGGCCCGAAGGTCGGCGATGATGACGTCATAGAGTTTATATTGTGGCTTTCCGTCGAGGCTTGTGCCCCACGTTCCGCCTGGATAGTTGAGATTCAGCCAGGCGACCTGGTTGTCATCGAGCGCCGTGACGTAGAGGGTGTGCATTTTGTACACCCAGCCCGTACCGATGACCATCTCGATGTAGCCCGTCTCCCCGGCGTCTCCCAGCGGGAAGGCCGTGACAAGCGCACCGAAGGTCGCGTTTGACGAGATCGAGTCTGCATCGACGAAGAGCTCGCGCCTCGCCACGCCGGACGAATATCCGAAAATACACTTTGCCCGCGTCGCTCCTTCGCCTTCTCCGGCGACGAGTGCGACGTTCTGGTCTTTCGCCTGGTCGAATTTGTAGTCCGTTTCCGCGAGGTTTTCGTAGTCCTCGGAGAAAACCACGGAAGAGCGGAGATCCCGGCCTGCGTAGAGGCTAATCTGGAGGGTTGAGCCGCTCTTCCCGGTCTTGATCCCGAATCCGAAGGTTTTCTGGTATTCACGGATCACCTCGGCGAGATTTCTATAGCTGACCTGGCACGTCATCGTCGCGGTCATGCCGATAGCCGCACCGAGCGAGACCGCCGGGAATGTTCGCTCCGTCCTTGCCGGGCTGATCAGGTTGTCCGTGATCAGCTTCCGGACGAAGGTCTCGACGCTTCCGTGGCAGTTCGACGTGTCCCAGATGATCCTCTGCTTTAAGATCGCCGTCGCGTCTTCTCCCGTGACCGTCAAGTAGTCGCCGTCCTCGTTCGATGTCGTGAGCTCCACCTTCGTGATCCGGCAGATCATGTCGTCGTCCTCCCTGAGCAGGAAACGTCCAGGAGTGAGGAGAGAGACAGCCGCCGCCGACGCTGGGAGATAAATCTCGCAGTCGCCGTCCGTGAAGAAGCGCTTCGTCCAGATGAGGCTCTCGTATTCCTCAACGAGCCCCACTTTCGTGAGGCCGTTTGAGTCGAATGTGTAGACGTTTACAATGTCCATTTTACACTCCTAAGTATTTAGTCCTCCAGCTCGCCGAGGAGTTGTTGTTGCTGAGATAGCTCTGCGCGTCGCTTTGCCCGTAGTAATTGAGGACAGTTCCCACTGTGACCCCGGGGATCCGTGACGGCGCCATCTGATAAAAGACGGAGTCGTCCGTGATGTAAGGGAAGAGGTTCGTCTTTGCGCCTCCTCTTGTAAGCCATGCGCTCTTCTGTCCGTCCACGGTGCAGATGTCGATCACGTCGTTCGCGACAAAGGGATAGACGATCGTGAAGATCTTGTCCGGGACGGTGAGGGCCGGGACGTCGTTGTCCAGAAGTCCGGGAGTCCCGGAGACGATCGAGCTCGTCCCGCTGGACGAGGTGGAGTTGCCTCGCAGACTGACCTCGCTCGTCGTGTTTGAGACTGCTATGTGAAAATTAAAGCCCTGGCCGAAGTTCGAAGCGTTCGTGACGCTGAACGAGTAGCCCGTCGCGCTCGACTCCGCCTGGTCGTAGAAGTAGGGATCCGGGCAGATGAGCGAGATCTGCATCGTCTGCGGGAAAGTGAACGGATTCACCTCCACCGTGTCGACGTAGGCGTTCGTGTAGACGCTTTTCGTGTCCGTCTCGATCTCGATCCTGAGGATCCGCTTCGGGACGAAGATGTTATAGAGGAGCGCCCGGTTCGCGTTCGCGTCTCCCTTGATGGCGAGCATGATGACGATGTTCCGCGTGTTGATATATTCCGAGTTGAAGCGCGCACCGTCAAAGCCTGCGAGCTGTGTCGTGTTGATTCTGCCGACCGGAGGATTCAGCCCGCGGATGTTCATGACCTGCCATTTGTCCTCCCGGTTTGTGATCTCCTGCGTCCCTCCGAGCGGAGAGCTCGAAAATATAACCTTGAATGATAGCGCCATTATGCCCTCCCCGTCGTAAGCTCCAGAAGGTTCTGCGTCTGCCGATAGATCTCGATCCTTGACGGCGCCTTCGGGCTGTTGATGATCTGCGTGTAGTTGTTCGTGAGGCTCCTCCGGTTGATCGTCGTGTTTCCTCCGGTCAGCTCTCTCACCATGTCGTCAGCGACCGCGGAGACCCACTGCTTGTTGCGATCCAGCGGGACGACCGCCTCGGCGCCGGATCCTTCGAGGAGGCCGATCTGGCCGCGCTTTAAGACGCCGCCCTGGGCGAGCCTCGGGAAGCTGACCGTCGAGATCTTATTGACCGATACTCCGGGGATCATATTGATCAGTCCGATCGCCTTGTTAATCGTTCCGATCGCCGTGTTGATGACCTTCTCCATCCGGGAGATGATGCCGTTGATGCCGGACTTCACCGCGCCGCTGATTGCGTCTCCGATCTTCGTCCCGAGGGATGTGAATTTATCCTTGACCTGCGTCCAGATGTTCCCGAAGAACGTCCCGGCCGCGGAAAACGTGCTCTTGATCGAGTTCCATGCGACCGTCGCACCGTTCTTGATGCCGTTCCAGATGTTCGCGACTTTCGTCCCGAGGTCGTCGAAGAAGCCCTTGATCCGCTGGATCTCCACCTGCGCCGCGTTTCCGATGTCCTTGATGATCTGCGCCCATGTTTTCAGGATGCCGATCACTTTGTCGATCGCCGCAAACGTTTTCTCCAGCCATTCTATGATCTTTGGCAGATATTCCGAGATGAACTTCGTCACGAAGGCGCTGATCTCGGGCCCGTGCTTATCCATGAACTCCCCGAACGTCTCGGCCGCCTGAAGTTTCAGGTTTTGAAGCGCCAGTTTTGCCTTGTCGGTTCCGTCCTGCGTCGCTTCGAACGTGTTCTCGACCGTCCCGGTGAAGTCCTCCAGCGTGAGGCCTAACTCCTGAAAGCTCAGGTTGTCGTCCCGGATCGCCGTGGCGAGTGCGGGAGCTGCTTTGTTTCCGAAGTATTCCGCGGCGATCTGCATCGCCTCTTGCTGTGTTTTCGCGCCTTTGATCTTCCCCTCGAGATCCTTCATCACGTCCCCGAGCGGTTTTCCTTCCTTCGTCGCCACCTGGAGCGCTTTTTTCAGGCCTGCGAGCGCGGTCGAGGAGTCGACGCCGTTCTTCTCGAAGTTTGCGAGCATGAAGGCCGCGTCCTCGATGGTGAGCCCGAGCTCTTTGAAGTTCGTCGCGTTCGTGAGAAGCGCCGCGTTGATCGCGTCGACGCTTGTTCCGGTGTCCTGGCTCGCCTTTGTGATCATGTCAAGGTAGGCGGGCGCATCTTCGAGCTCGAGATTCCAGGCAGCCATCGCCGCCTGGCTCGAGTCGATCGCGCTCGTGACGTCCGTCCCGTTGATCTCCGCAAACTTCATGTATTTAAGGGTCAGATCCTCCAGATCCTTCCCGTTCACTCCGAAGCGCGTGTTCACTTCTCCGATAGCGTCTCCGATCTCCTCAAAGTCGCCGACGATCTGGCTCGCCACGTTCTCGAAGCTCTTGTTCAGGGCTTTCGCCGCCTCTCCGGTTGCTCCGGTTTTCTTGATGATGTTGTCGGTCGCCGCGTCGTAAGATTCCCATGAGCTATAAATCCCCTTTGCGAGATCTCCGAGCGCCTTGACCGCCTGCTTGATACCTTCGGCGGCAAGGTTCGCAAGAGCGCCCTTGAGAACTGTGAAGCCCTTCTTTGAGTCGTCGGCGGCTTTCCCCGCGTTCTTCGTTTCCTTTGCCAGATCCTCCGCTCCGTCCGCCGCCTGGCCTTCCTCTTTGTCGAGTCCGTCGAGGCTCGTCTTGTAGTGGTTGATCTGCTTTTCGGTGTCTTTGACCGCCGCTGTCTGATCGAGGACTTTCAGCTCGAGGTCTTCGACCGCCTTCGCGTTCTTTGCCTGCTCCTTCTCGGTCTCGGTGAGCGCTTTTTTATATTTCTGATATTCTTCCGAGGTCTTGTCGATCCCCTGGTCGGCGAGATCCTGGAGCTTCTTCCTCAGCTCCTCGGCGCGTTTGCCGTTCTCCTCATAGGCGTCTTTGTTTCGCTTCAGCTCCGCCTCGTAGGCCGCGAGGATCTTTTTCTGCGCCTCGAGCGTTGTGTCGAGCTGTTCGAGCTTCTTCGAGAGGCCGTCGGCGTCCTTGCTCCACTTGTCCATCCCGGCTGTCTCGGCCTTGAAGGTCGCGTTTGCCTTCTTGATCTCTTTTTGCGCCTGGTCTATGTTCTTTTTGAGGTCGGATATATCAACCTTAAATTTCGCGGTGAATTCTTCCGCCAAAACGACCACCTCTTTCCGTTGTTATTTACTCAAAACCACGAGTCACCGGCCGGCCGCCGGACGATTCTCTTTCCGTTTCTGTTGATGACTTCCCCGCCGCCTGCTTCTTCCGACGTCTTCCGGTCGTCGTGCGTCCGGAGCCTTGAGACCAGAAGAAGCACTTCGGAGCATTTCTCGCGCCTGATCCCGAACGGAGTCAGCGCCGGGAATCGCTCCGACAATGCAATCTCCAGCGAGAAAAAAAGCTCGTAGAGAGGGAGATCGCTCGCCTCTCCGCTCAGTTTTTTGGTGAGTAAAGCTCGAGCATCGCGAGCGTGTAGCGCACGACGTCAACGAGGACTTGCGCCATTTCTTTGACCGTTGCGCCCCGCAGCTCCTCCTCCGTCAGCCCGTCGAAGATGTCCAGGAAGAGCGTCTTCACGGTGCCGAGTGAATGAAGAACGAGATTCATCGCCAGCTTGATGATCTCCGTGTCGCTCCCGGTCGTGAGCTTGTCGAGATCCAGCGCCCCGGCGACGTCTTCGCACGTCCCCCAGAGCAGATCGTAGGTCTCCGCCGTGTATGTTTTAATGACGGCCTTCCTGCCGTCGATTTTTCCGTAAATATGTAGTTTCATGAGATCCTCCTTCTTCGAGTTTGCGGGTAATCCTGCCGGAGGAAGGAGATTGAAAAGGAAACTCCGAACAGAAAACCCGCCCGCCCGGCTTCATGGCCATCCGGGTGAGCGGGCTGTCCCCGCGCATATTTATCAATGCACCGAAACGACGGTCACGTTTCCGTTCACCGTATGCGTGTTTCCGCTTACGAACGAGGATCCGTTCACGGTAACGGTGCCGCCCGTGACGATAATGGTCAGGACGTCTCCGGCGTAAATGGTCGCACTGTTCGCAAGCTCGACGCCGTTTCTCTTAACGCTCAGGGTCGTGTTCGCGCCCTGCGTCTTGGTCAGCGTGTAGCTCTGATTTGCCGCCAGCGTGTCGGGCGTGGTTACGGAGCCGAAGAAGGTCGAAACGTCCGCCACATTCAGGCCGGTGTCCACGCACATCGCCTTGGCGCCTTTGCCGGTCGCGGTGAACTTGTGGGTCGTCGCGATGCCCGTATAGGTCAGCGTCTGGCCGTTTGCGCTGGTGCTGTTGTCCTTCGTCGTATTCGTAAGGTCACCAAGCTGGAATTTCCCCTTGTAGCGCCAGACATAAACCTCGTCGCCGTTGGTCTTCTGGGTCTTATATCCGACCGCATAATAGGACGGAGTCGCCTCTTCTTCGACCAGAGCGCCCTTTGAAGTCAGATAAGTCTGCCCGGTGATCTCCGCCACGACGTCCAGCGGAAGCGCAGACGCGCTGATAGTCAGCGTATCTGCTCCGACCGAATCAATGACGATTGCGGGCATGTTGTCGTAGTAGTGAGCCTCCGAGCTCTGCTCGACGGCTTTGGAGATCTCCGCCACGCCTGCGATCGCGAACACGTCGCCTGTCACATAACCATGTCCGGCTTCGGTGCTGTTATCGTCGACGGTGACTTTTGCCGCGACGAGCCCTTCGACGCCTCTATACTCAACGATTTCGTTGAGGCTGGAAGGTAAGCTCATTTAGTTGTCCTCCTCGTTTTATTTTAGATTGTGTCGTCTGTCTGGTCATCGTTTCCCGGTGTCGGATCATCTGGATCTGTCGGATCATCTGGATCTGTCGGCTCTTCCTCCTCGACCGGGTGCTCGATGAACGTGCAGTCGAACGCCCGCCCGGTGTGCGTGGGTTCGTCGCTTGCGGCGTCGTAGCCGAGACCGTCGATGATCCAGCCGTTCGCCTTGAGCAGCGCGATCGCGCTCCGGGTCGTGGTGATTACGTTCGAGGGACTGACCGAGAAGAAACAGACGGTGAAGTCCCAGATATAACCGATCGTGTCGTTGTCGTAATGATCCCAGTCGGTCGTCTCGTTGTTCCAGATCGTAAAAAATGAATCTGGATAAGCCTCCGCCGTCGCGAAGGATCCTTGAAGCCGCACCGGGTAGCCGAACGACTCCAGAAGGCCTTGCAGCGTTTCTCTCATGTCAGTGTCCCTCCTCTGTCAGGATCGCTTCCCAGATCGCGTCGGCGATCTCGGTCTGCTTGTCCTTCATGTATTTTTTCGCTTTGTACATCCGTCTCAGTTCCGCGTCCGGTCTCATCTTCGGAGTCCCGGAGATCAGCCATCCGCCTGCTCCGGGCTTGTCGAAGTCGAAACCGCACGGGATAGATGCGACGCCTCCGTCCCATTCGACGCTCGGGTTTCGGACGACCGCCTGCTCGGTGTCGCCCCTCGAATATTTGCCTCCGGCGGGCAGATTTGCCTTCTGGACGGCTTCGATCGTGTCGGTGGTGATTTCCTTGCCGACGGCTGTCAGCTGCTCCTCTACGACCTTCTGAGCCTTCTCTACGCCCATTGTCCGCAGGAGCCTCTCGAGCGCCGCGTCGAGCCCGGTGGTGTCGAGCGTCATCTGGTTCTTCGCCATTTTATGCGCCACCCTTCACCCGCCGGACGCGGATCCTCAGATATTGATGTCTCTGCTCGATGTCCTCCGGCTCCCCGATGATCTCGTAGGTCGCCGAAGATTCCGCGAGCGCCAGCCGGCAGTCCGCCTTGATGTCGGGACGAAACCACGTCTCAACGATCGCGGTGTCTTCTACGGAATAAACCCCGTTGACGTCTCGCTCCGTCCCTCCGTAGCTTTTGAAGTTTCCGTTGATCCTGATC
>JAEIGA010010475.1_pt1 | contig 14051 bp, 9 predicted proteins | sample 9270691 | NCBI WGS metagenome assembly JAEIGA01 (sample SAMN17057246, study PRJNA624740) | gut metagenome | biome: biome; isolation source: fecal sample | host: Bos grunniens | place: China: Xizang | collected 2019 | reverse complement strand
TTTTCAGCATAACGTATTATACCTAATTTATAATCATGCTCAAGCATATTGCGGATTGTTCGCTGGGAGTTGGTTTCTTTATAAAATATTTCCGCCGCATCACCTGAAAGTGATTTTGAGAATTCTGCAAATGCTTCAGAGATATAACAAGCTCTGGGAACAGAAATAGAAAACTCCTGTTTTTTAGCTGTGCCTTTTTTATAGAAATCCTCAACCTGCTCAATCTGACCGAGAATTCTTTTGGCGAAGTTTATGAACTGCTCTCCGTCAGGAGTAAGCTCCATGCCTTTGGTGGTTCGTTCAAAAATAGATATACCAAGATCTGCTTCAAGCTCTTTAATTGAACGGCTTATGTTTGGCGTTGCAATAAGCAAGGTTTCAGATGCTTTACCCAAAGAGCCAAGCCTTGCAACCTCAACAGCATATTTCATATGCAACAAATTCAAACCCTATCACCCCTTTAATTTATACAATTATATCACCGTGTTTTTCAAAAATCAATAATTGTAAAAATCAAGTTTCGTATTCTTTATTTATGTACGGTAACTTTTTGATGCATAGATAATAGGTTTACTGTGCCTAAAAGCGTTTGATAATGCTGTTTTTATGTATACAATAAGAATATGACCTCACCATCAGCAAACACAAACATAATTAGTGAAAAAACATTTACTTTTTTGTGTAAAATTGTTATAATGTTCAATGGTCGCAATTAACGCCCATTTAGGAGGTTTACTCTATGAATTATGATGTAATTATTATCGGTGCCGGTCCCGGTGGCATTTTCGCTGCATATGAATTAATGCAGAACAAACCTGGTATGAAGGTTGCTGTATTTGAATCAGGACACGCCTTAAACAAACGCCATTGCCCTATTGATGGCGATAAAATAAAAACATGTATCGGTTGTAAAAGCTGTTCTATTATGAGTGGCTTTGGCGGTGCAGGCGCTTTCTCCGATGGTAAATATAATATCACCAATGACTTTGGCGGTACCTTATATGAATATATCGGCAAAAAACGCGCTCTGGAATTGATGCATTATATCGATGAGATTAACCTTAAATATGGCGGTGAAGGAACAAAACTCTACTCAACCGCAGGTTCACAATTTAAGACTATATGTGTTCAGAACGATTTACATTTGTTAGATGCATCTGTTCGCCATCTTGGCACAGACATTAACTATATCGTTCTTGAAAATCTTTATAAGTATTTAGAGGATAAGGTAGACTTCTACTTTGACACTCCTGTTCATACTATTGAAGCAAGCGATAATGGCTATGTTATCAGCGCTAAAGATTCAATCTACAATTGCGAAAAGTGTATTGTTTCTGTTGGCAGAAGCGGTAGTAAATGGATGGAAAAAGTCTGCAAAGAGCTTGATATTCCTACTAAATCAAACCGCGTTGACATCGGTGTTCGTGTAGAATTACCTGCAAATGTTTTCGCCCACTTAACAGACGAATTATACGAAAGCAAAATTGTATATCGCACAAAGCAGTATCAGGACAAGGTTCGTACTTTCTGTATGAATCCTAAGGGCGCTGTTGTTAACGAAAACACCAATGGTATTATTACAGTTAACGGACACAGCTACGAAGACCCTGCTATGCAAACAGATAACACTAACTTTGCTCTTCTGGTTGCTAAGCATTTCACCGAGCCGTTTGAAGATTCCAACGGCTATGGTGAGTCAATTGCAAAACTTAGCAATATGCTTGGTGGTGGTGTTATTGTTCAGCGTTTTGGCGATTTGATTCGCGGACATCGCTCTACTCCAACTCGTATAGAAGAAGCTTTTATCACCCCTACCCTTCAGGCAACTCCCGGTGATTTAAGTCTTGTTCTTCCTAAGCGTATTCTTGATAGTATTATTGAAATGATTTACGCTTTAGACAAGATTGCACCGGGCACCGCAAACGACGACACACTACTATACGGCGTTGAAGTTAAGTTTTATAATATGGAGGTTGAGGTTAACGAGAAATTGGAATCACGTTATAATGGTCTCTATATTATTGGTGACGGAAGCGGTATTACACATTCTCTTTCTCACGCATCTGCAAGCGGTGTTCATGTAGCAAGAGATATTACTAAATAAGACCTGTCGCGCATTTAAAGTGTTTCACATAAAATCCTAATATCATAAAACCCTCGTTCTTGCGAACGAGGGTCTCTTTTTATTTATAATATTCTTTTTTTCTTTCGTACATTCTATTATCAGCTGAGGTTAGGTATTCTTCTATGTGCTCTGTATTTCCTGCCCACGAAACGCCTACAGATACGCTTATATCATTCTTTGAAAAGCCTCGAAGAACATCTTCTACACGGTCATTGAATTCTGCTTCATCAGGGCTTTTTGCGATAACTACAAATTCGTCTCCGCCTATTCGGTATGTCTGATTAGAGAAAACACCTTTTATTACTTTTGCAGAATCTTTAATAATTCGGTCGCCTTCAACATGGCCTTTAGTATCGTTTATCAGCTTAAGACCATTAATATCGAAATAGGCTATACCAACATTATCAAGTTTTAAGATTTTGAGGTTCTTAACATCGTGGTTAAATTTATTCCTGTTAAAAACCTCTGTAAGTGTATCTTCAAAGCTGAGTTTCTCTAACATTGTATGGCTTTCTCTGCGTTCGATACCATCCATTATAAAAAATGTAGCAGAAGAAAGCAATGAAAGGTCATTATAATTGATTTTAGGGTTATCAATACCAAGAAAGCCAATTATTTTTTTATTTTTCACAAGAGGAACAGCTATAAGGCTCTCGATTTCTTGCATCTCAAGAATCCTATATGTATCGCTATCCTTATCAACATCTTTACCAAGGCTGGAAATATAGAATGTTCCTGTTTCTTCAAACATTTTTATCCAAGTATCAATAACATTGAGCGGTACATCCTGCAAGACATCAATTTGTGGCGTTACACCATCTGCCGCATATTCGTATGAATTAGAGGTCGTTTGTTTTTCGTAATCAAACTCAAAAAGATAAGCTCTGTCGCCATTGAAATAATCATTAAGAACTTTAAGAAGCTTGTTGATAGCCTTATTGATATTCTGCTCTTCGGCAAGAATTGTAATACAGTTAACAAGAGTATCTGATACCTGAAGTTGTTTTGCTATTGACTTCTCACGCTTTCTTGTAGCATTAAGGTTGAAGGCAACTACAATAATTATTGCGCTTACAATTATAGCAAAAGAGAGAGTAAGAACATTTACCTCTTTTTTATTAACCTCGCCCAATTCATTAAGAGCTGTAAACTCAAAACCAATAACGGCAATTATAATAGCTATAACGGCAATACCTGAAGCAATTATAACTGTATTATTTTTTAATATTTCAGGAACTCGGTTTTTCTTCACAGTATCACCTCTTTTGTTAAAAGTTTATCATAAAAAATCTCGTGTGTAAATATATATATACATTTAATTTACTATTTATTGATTTTTAATCTCACAATTGATATACTTTAATAAAACATAAAATCATATTTGGAGGCAAAAATGCCTGAGCTTAAAGATTATATAAAAAGAATTTTTGAAAACGATATTCAAAAAGCTGTTTTCAGTAAGCCTGTTAATAAGGATAGCGAATTCAAGAAAATTACTGTCAGCAGAATGCCTAAATTTTTTCAGGTAGCAAAATTCACCGAAAAACAGGTTTTTCACGAAAACATTGATTTCAGTAAGATTGCAGAGCGTTGCATTCAACTTGCTCAAAACTGTTTTTTGCAGGTTTATGCCCGTTCAAGCAGCAAAGAATTTAATATATTAATATCTAAAAACGGCATGGTTTCTTTCAAGGAAAAAACTATTGCATCAGAAGCTGTTGCACCTGCTGAACACAATCGACACAAGCAATATATTATTCCCGAAGGCAAGGTCATTGAGCCACTTGTTGATATGGGTATATTCACAAAAGAAGGCAAGGTAATAAATGCTATGTATGATAAATACAAGCAGATTAACCGCCTTATTGAGCTTATAGATGATGCAATAAAGCAGAATGACTACAAGAGCCTTAATATTATAGATTTTGGTTGCGGTAAATCTTACCTTACATTTATTGTTTATTATTATCTTACAGAAATCAAGGGTATTGACGCTCATATAATCGGCTTGGATTTGAAGAAGGATGTTATTGAAAAATGCAACAAAGCATCCCAGAAATACGGCTACAAAAATCTCCGCTTTGAGTTAGGCGACATTAACGGCTACAAATGCCCTTTCGACGTAGATATGGTTATTACTCTCCATGCTTGTGATACAGCTACGGATTTTGCACTATATAACGCTATAGAGTGGGGTGCAAAAATGATTTTTTCCGTACCCTGCTGTCAACACGAGTTAAACAAGCAAATTAAAACAGATAACCTTTCCATACTCACACGCCATGGCATTATTCAGGAGCGCTTTTCTGCTCTGCTTACAGACTCAATTCGCGGAAATCTTCTTGAATACTGTGGATATAAAACTCAGCTTCTTGAATTCATTGATTTTGCCCACACACCTAAAAATATACTTATTCGTGCGGTGTTAAGAAATACTACTCCAAAGGCAACGAAAGAAAAAGCCTTGAATGAGGTTAACTCTGCAATCAAGGAATTTAATGTTGAGCCCACATTATATAAATTACTGTTAAATAAGGATTAATTTATGAAAGAAAAAACATCTTTAGTTTTTACAGGTGATATAGGCTTTGACCGATATATGTTCGGCAAATGGGATGACCCCGACTTAATTTCACCCGAAATACTCAGCTTTCTTCATTCTGCAGACCACGTTATAACAAACGTTGAGGGTCCCGTTGCAAATGCGGAGCAAAACACCACCACAGAGGGTGCGGCACAGCTTCTGCACACAATTGACCCTCAGGCTATAAAGGTGCTTCGTAACATGCACGCGGATATATGGAATATCTGCAACAATCACATTATGGATGCCGGTGAATACGGTATCAAAAGCACTTTGGAATATGCAGAAAAGGATGGCGCTCAGACACTTGGTGCAGGTATGAATATCCACGAAGCACGAAAGCCCGTTATCCTTAACGAAGCAGGCGGAATAGGTATGATTGGCGTTGGCTACCAGCGCGCATGCCGTAAGGCAGATGAAGGAAAGGCGGGCTGCTACAGCTGGAGCGACCTTGATGAAATCCAGAAGAGTATTGATTACATCAAATCGAAATGCCGTTGGTGCATTGTTGTTGCTCACGCAGGCGAGGAATTCACTCCGCTACCATCTCCATACACAAGAGAGCGTTACAGAAAATACCTTGAAATGGGTGCAGATATTGTTGTGGGCCACCACCCACACGTGCCTATGAACTACGAAACAGTTGGGGATAAAATAATTTTCTACTCTTTAGGTAATTTCATTTTTGATACCGACTACCAGCGTTCTCAGTTCAACACAGAATTGGGTATACTCGTTAAACTGAATTTCACGGAGGACAGCTTCACATATGAGCCTATGGGACTTGAAATTGTGCGTGGCGATGAACATATTGTAAAAGCAGATTTGCCTGTTATTTTCCAAGATGTACAGGAAGAAGACTTCGATCTTCTCTCTCCCCTTTCTGCAAAGATGCATATCGCCGCAACAAAAAGGCAGATGACGTACCTTAACCCCACAAGATTTAAAAATGCAACAGAGGAAGAATGGGCAGAGCATTTCAGAGAGCCATTAAGAACAGGCAGGGTACCCGGTGAAACGCTTGATTTCTTTATTCTCGTACCTTTAGCAGAAAAAGCTGAAAAAGGTGAGTGGAAAAAGAGCAAGAGAGATGATATAAAGGATTACATTTTAAAACAGATTTAAAAAACCACACACAGGTCATTACGACTTGTGTGTGATTTTTTATTTATACATAAATTCATTATTTATCTCAGTTTCTAAAAACTCTTTTATTTTAGCCTTATCTTTAAAAAGAGAATAGGCAATAAGAAGTTTTGCGTATGCAGTTTCCTGAGTTGTACCATAGAGAAGGTTTATTTTTCTTTCTCCGTGATTCACCATAACTCTTATGGTATCGTAAAACTCCCCTACCTGCCTTGTAGGTGTAATATAAGCATCAACGTTATTTTCTGCACATTTATCCAGCATATAAAGAATTGAGTGATTGCTATAGTTTTCTTGTTCTTGTGTTTTCTCTACGCAAGCGGTTCCGCAATGGTATGAGCCATGTAAAACTGCAGAAAAGCTATCATAATTATATATAGAATAATTAATACCTACATATGGATTAAGGAGCAAAACACAATCAGATAAAATGATTTCACCATTTATATCAACCATATTCTTTTTGCCAGATGCAGAATATTCTGTTTTCGACTTTTCGTTGAGAACATTAAAATCAGCCTCTATGAAATCTGTTATATCTATTGCTCCTACGCTGTAGAAATCGTCTGAATAGTTTTTGCACTGCTCAAGACAGGAGCCAAGGTGGAGATACATTCTGTCATCCGATATATTTTTATAGGGCACATATACATTGGGGGCAAAGCCTCTGCAAATGCACTCAACTGCACACCTGAAGTTCTCGTTACCATTGGCTGTAGGTGTATCAAGTCGAGCGTTACTTGATGCAAAAAAAACGGGGATTTTTGTATCCGCTAAAAGCATTGAAAAAAGAGATGCGCTATAAGCTAAAGTATCTGTACCATGGGCAAAAATCACGCCGTCATATTCTTTTTCTGAAACTGCCTTTTTATAAGTTTTTATAATCAAATTCCACTTATCAACAGTCATATTCTCGCTGAGAATACCGAGATTTTCGCTTGTAGTTATATTAACTCTATCTTTATATGGCGAATCAGAATCCATAAAGCCCTGCACAAGCTTAGTGCCCGCATTACTGCTTACAGATAATGTACCGTGTTCTGTTAGGGCTGTGCAGATTGTGCCGCCTACTAAAACTAATAATATATTTTTCATAAATACCTTTAAGAATATAGCGGAAGTAAATTTGTTACTTCCGCCACATTGTTTAATTATTTAAGCTTATTTTCAAGAAGCTCTTTAATCATAGCAGGGTCGCCTGCACCGCGAAGCTCCTTCATACAAGCTCCGAAAAGCGCCTGCATAGCTTTAACCTTACCATTTTTAAAGTCTTCAACTGCCTGAGCATTATTCTCAATAACCTTATCAATAACGCTTTCAATTGCAGAAGAATCAACCTTTCTGTCAAGGTCCTGCTCCTTGCAATATGCAACAGGGTCAACACCATCTTCAACAACTGCAATAAGAATCTTTTTACCTGCGTTACGGTTAATTTTACCCTCATCTACCATTTTAATAATAGCAGAAAGTGTTTGGGCAGACAATGTAAGGTCGTTAAGAGTTTTACCATCCTTACGAAGAACACCTGCGCAGTCTGTAAGAATCCATGCTGCAGTATCCTTAGGATTACAACCGAGAGCAACAGTATCGTCAAGAAGCTTTGCAACCTTATGGTTTGAAATAAGCATTTCAATTTCTTTTTCGGAAATACCTGCTTCTCTATACTCCTCTGCCTTTTCGTCTACCGCAACAGGCTTATTTGCCTTGATTTGTTCAAGCCACTCGTCGTCGATGATTATAGGCATAATGTTTGCATCAGGGAAATAGCGATAATCTGCCTCTGTTTCCTTATTACGCATAGCCATTGTTTTGCCTGTGGCATCATCGAAACGTCTTGTTTCCTGAACAAGCTCCTCAAGGTCAAACTCGAGAGCATCTATATGACGCTGAGATTCATAGCGTATAGCCTTTTCAATAGCTTCAAATGAGCTCATATTCTTGATTTCTGTACGAACACCAAACTCCTCGCTACCCTCAGGACGAACAGAGATGTTAACGTCGCAACGCATTGCGCCCTCTTCACACTCTGAAATACCGCCTGAACGGAACATTGATTTCAGCTTACCAAGGTATGCAAGAACCTCTTCTGCACTACGGAAGTCAGGCTGAGTAACAATCTCAATAAGAGGCACACTTGTACGGTTAAAGTCAACATATGATGAGTTACCGCTGTGAACAAGCTTACCTGCATCCTCTTCCATATGAATCTGCTTAATGCGGATATCTCTTGCACCTTCACTTGTTTTAACTGTTACACAACCGTCTGTACAGATCGGGTGATTAAGCTGTGTAATCTGATATGCGCAAGGAAGGTCAGGATAATAGTAGTTTTTCTTATCGAAGGTTGTATATCTGCTGATGTTACAGTTGAGCATAATACCTGCAGTTACAGCAAGCTCAACAACGCGCTTGTTCATAACAGGGAGCATACCCGGCATACCGCTACAAGCAGGGCACACGCAATCGTTTGCTTCCTTTGGTGATGAATGACCACCACATGAGCAGAATATTTTTGATTCGGTGCTTAACTCAACGTGAGTTTCAAGGCCGATGACTACTTCATATTTCATATTCATTCACCCTTCCTTTCAACGCTGTTAGCAAGACTGAGAAGTGTGCTTTCAGAGAAAGCCTTACCCATAAGCTGAACACCACCGCTAACAAGAGCAGGTGTACCTATAAGGTTTGGAACAGCTGTAAATACGCTTTCTTCAAACACTTTACCGAAAGCATCGTTAATATCGTAGCTTTCATAAGAAGCCTTACTGCAAGCAGGAGTGAGAATTGCATCGAAGCTATCGAAAATCTTTTCAATACCCGCTTTAACAACTCTACGAACTCTTAATGATTTATCATAGCAATCCTTGTAACGATTCTTTGATAAAACATCTGAACCATAAAGGATAACTGCTTTTGTAAGGAAGTTAAAGCCTTCTGTTCTTGAGTTTACATATAATTCGTCAATGTTTCTGTACTGCTCGGCTCTGTGTCCGTACTTTACACCATCGTATCTTGAAACATTGTTGCAGGTTTCTGCGCACATAAGAATCTGCCATGCAGTATTTGCAACTGTGAATAAATCGCAGGAAATTTCTTCAACCTCAACACCATTTGCGCGGAGAGAATCTGCATAAGCTTTTACATTTGCTTTTACATCGTCATCTGCTTTATCAAGAAGCTCTTTTACAATGCAAACCTTTTTGCCCTGTACAGCTTCATCAACAGAATACTCATAGCTTTCTGCTTTAAGGCTTGTGCCATCTTTACTGTCGTGGCCTGCGATAACGCCCATTATCTCCTTAATGCCTTCTGCATTTTTTGAGTAAACACCAATCTGTTCACCTGATGCAGCGCAAGAAATAACGCCATAACGTGAAATTGTTCCGTAAGTTGCTTTAAGGAAATCAACACCGCTAAGAGCAGCAGCGCGACGAGTTGAACCATTCATATCTACGCCGAGAGCAGCTTTAACGCTACCATCTGCCACAAGCTCTGCAGCAGCACCTTTAAGAGCGCCCGACTGAGCGTTGTAGTATGAGAATTCGCCTACAAGGTCAAGGCCGAACTCACCAACGTGAGCCTTACCTGCAATTTCATAGCCTTTTGATTCAAGGCGTGTTACTGCTTCTGCACTGAACAAAGGCTTGAAGCCTTCTAATATACGGGAGCCTGCAGTAGCTTCAACATCTTTTACAAGAATTGTATCATCAACTGCTACAGTTCCCTTATCGCAAATTTTTGCTGAAAAATAATTCATACTGCACACCTCACTTTACAAGTCTTGGTACTTGCCAGCTATCATCACTGCGTTCAGGAGCACCTTTAAGAAGGTCCTCTCTTGCAAATGGCTGGTTGCGTACATCTTCGCGTAATACATTTGTCATAAGCATAACGTGAACCATCTCTTCAACACCCTCTGTATCTATAGCCTGAAGAGCTTTTTCACTTTCGTTCATTTTTGCGAATATGCCCTGCATAATTGATTCTTCATCATCTGTGAGAGCAAGCTGGTTAAGCTGCTGAGCATTTGAGAATGTTGAGCGTTTGCCCTGAGCCTGCTTTGAAGCAGAGCCTGAGCCTGCAGAACGCTGAGCAAGAGCGTTACCGTTACCTAAAAGGTGAACATCCTCTAACTGCTGATTTGTTACCTCACCGGGAGCACCGAGAAGTAAATCCTGAGCATTACCGTTAAGTGGGAATGCAATAACATCGAGAATCTTTTCTTCGTCTGTAAGAAGCATTACCATACGGTCAATACCAGGTGCCATACCTGCGTGTGGTGGTGCACCATACTGGAATGCGGTATAAAGAGCATTAAATCTCTTTTTAAGCTCTTCTTCATCGTAGCCTGCAATGGAGAATGCTTTTTTCATTATTTCAATATCGTGGTTACGAACTGCGCCTGAAGCGAGCTCGATACCGTTACAAACAAGGTCGTACTGATATGCAAGCACATCGTTTGGCTCTTTAGTAAGAAGAGCCTCCATACCGCCCTGTGGCATTGAGAATGGGTTGTGGGTGAAGATTGTTTCACCTGTTTCCTCATCTTCCTCAAACATTGGGAAATCAACTACAAAGCAGAATTCGAAAGCATCGTCATTAATAAGGTCAAGCTGTTCCTTCTTAGCAAGCCATGAACGAATCATACCTGCTTTCTTCTCTGTAACATTCTTTTTATCGTCGCAGATGAAGAACAATGTTTCGCCCTCTTTAACGCCTGTAAGAGCTGTAATTTCTTCTTTCTGAGCGTCTGTAAGGAACTTAGCAATAGGGCCTAAGAACACACCTTCTTTAAGAGTAATGTAACCAAGACCACCAAGACCAACCTCTGTAGATGTTGCATATTTGAGAGAATCCTCAAAGAACTTATTTGATTTACCTGAGCAATCTGCAACAATACCTCTTACAGGTCTGCCCTTGAATGCAGGGAAGCTAACGCCTGCAAAGAAGTCTGTAAGATCGCAGATAACAAGTGGATTTCTGAGGTCAGGCTTATCTGAACCATATGTCATCATAGCATCTGCGTATGTGATACGGCGGAAAGGCTTTTCTGTTACCTTTTTATCTGAGAAGGTTTTGAATGTATCGTAAATAACATCTTCACAAACCTCAAGAACCTCTTCCTGAGTTGCAAAAGCCATTTCAAAGTCGAGCTGATAGAATTCACCAGGTGAACGGTCTGCACGAGCATCTTCATCACGGAAGCAAGGTGCTACCTGGAAATATCTGTCGAAGCCTGACACCATAAGGAGCTGTTTGAACTGCTGTGGTGCCTGAGGAAGAGCGTAGAATTTACCCGGATGCTTACGGCTTGGGACAAGGAAATCGCGGGCACCTTCAGGAGATGATGCAGTAAGAATAGGTGTCTGCATATCGAGGAAGCCCTTATCCTCCATTTTATTTCTTAAATGGCGGATAATCTGTGAACGCTTCACAAGATTATCGTGATTCTTAGGGTTACGAAGGTCAAGATAGCGGTATTTAAGACGAAGCTCATCCTTACTCTGCCTTGATGCTCTTACCTCAAATGGAAGCATGTTTTGGCTCTTACCTAAAACCTGAAGAGAATCTGCAAGAAGCTCAACGTAGCCTGTTGCAATTTTTTCATTAACTGTGTCGGGGTCGCGCTTTTCGACAATACCGCTGACGCTGATAACTGTTTCACGGTTAACGTCCTTCAAAAGCGCCTCGTTGTGAATAACAACCTGTGTAACACCTGTGTAGTCGCGAAGGTCAACGAAAATAACGCCACCATGGTCGCGCACAACATCTACCCAGCCTGCAAGCTGAACAGTCTGGCCAATGTGCTTATCACAGATGTCGTTACAATATAACGTTCTGTACATTTATAAAACCTCCTATTTTTCAAATAGAATATCAAGGGTGGGCAAGCGTATCCAAAACAGATTTTGGGATAGTATTTTCCACTCATATTTTGTTAAAATACTCGTAAACCCGTTAGGATTTACTGCGTTTTTGCCTCATCTGAGTGGAAAATACTCAATCACAAAATTCTTCGACCTTAAATGCAAGAGGTTTCGTGGAATTTTGGCCGTATTTGACTGCAGATAGGCTGATGCCTTTCAAAGGCAAATCGGGCAAAAGTACTGAAAACCCTTCATTTAAGGCTGTTTCGGATATACTTGACCCACTCTGACTAAAAAAATATGCCCCGGGAATATAAGAATATTCCCGGGACGAGTAAACTAAATTTATACCCGCGGTGCCACCCGCATTGATGCAATAATGCATCCTCTTTTATGAAATTTTAAATACTGATGAAGTGTTCCCAAGCTTACTACTCATCTCAAACGCGCTTTCAGTCGGTGACGCATTCTCCCTGACAGACTTTCCAAAAAAGCTGAGTCTTCATAGGTGGGCAAACCTTCACTCCCACGTTAACCATTATAGCAAAAATTTGGTTTTTGTCAACAAATATTTAAATGAAAATTTTAGCATTTTGCTATTCTATAAGGTTTTTACAAGCTCAAACTTATCCTTTTCCTCAAGTCCCAATAATGTTACTATATTTTCAAAATTATCTTTTGCAGCTTCAAGTGCTTCCACCTTATGTGCATCACTACCTAAATAGAATTTGCAGCCACAATCCTTTGCTATATAATACGGCCTTAAAAGAATTACTTTTTCTTCCTCGCTCATTGAAAGGGTCTTCATATTTAATTCGATTCCTAAGCCTTTTTCAGCACAATCTGAAAAGACGTTATATAAATCTTCGTCTTTAATAAGCTTTATCACTTCAGGCGTTCTACCCTTGAAAATATGACCACAGGTAAGGTGGGCTACGCCGATTTTATGCCACGGCAAATCCTTTTGTAATAGTGCATTCAATCTCAAAAGCCATATTTCTGCCGCTCCTTCAGGAGTTTCTATTTTCTTCCTTACAGTGTTTCCCACAAGGTGCATATGCGTTGTAGGAATAGTAATAAAATCAAGGCTCTGAAGAGCTTCTTCACCTACACCCAAGACGAAGTTATAGTCCATATCTGCCTCTGCGCCAAATAGGAATTCCACACCCTCAGCCCGTGGCAACGGAAGAACACTCTTAAGACACTGAAATCTTTGCATCTCATGCCATTCTGCTTCGCTCTCTACGCTTTCATCCCACAAATGATTAGTAAGGCATATTTTACTGAATCCGTTTTTTATTGCGTAATCCAAAATTGCTTCAGGCGTCTGCCCCTCATCATGGCAACAGGGCGAAACAGTTGAATGAATATGAAAATCGTGGTCAACTACAAAGCGCATAATGTTACCCCCATAACAAACTGAATTTACAACAACAGAAAAATGTGATATCATTTATGTATATAATATCACATTGGAGATAAGATTAAAATGTTTTATAAAAAAATAGGCAGACAGGTGCATTTTATTAGTGCAACAACCGACATATCAAGAAGTGGTGAAGGCTCATTTATCCGCCTAAAAAACGGCGATATTCTTTTCGGCTACACTGAGTTTAACAGCAGTAACAGAGAGGACGATGATGTTGCTCACATTTGTGCTGCAATTTCTCACAATGAGGGCGAGACCTTTTCAAAAAGCTTTGTACTGTTTGAAAAGCCCGAAAACGCCGTAAATATTATGAGCTTATCGTTTTTGAGAATGGCAAATGGCGATATAGGTGCTTTTTATATTCTTAAAAACACAGATGGAACAGACGATATTGTGCTTTCGCGCTCAAAAGATGAGGGTAACTCATGGAGTGAGCCTGTCAGCTGCATTGCAGACATTTTACCTGCTGACTACTACATTTTAAATAATGACAGAGTAGTATACCTTTCAACAGGCAGAATAATTTTACCTTTAGCAAGGCACTCAATTCGCACAAACACAAATAAATTTACTCCCGGTGAGCTTCTTTTTGTTTACTCAGATGACGACGGCTTTTCTTGGAGTGCCTCACTCACTGTGCTTAAATGTCCGTTCGAGGATAAAAACGGACTTCAAGAGCCCGGCATTTTCGAAAAGAAGGATGGTACTCTGTGGTGCTATATAAGAACGGGCGTAGGCTGTCAGTTTGAAAGCTTTTCGAAGGATAGTGGCATTACCTGGTCTAAGCCTGCACCAAATATATTTTTCTCATCCCCCTGCTCACCCATGCTTGTAAAAAGGGCACACGGCATAACACTTGCAATTTTCAACCCTATAACTGAGCATATTTTAAGAGATGAT
>JAEIGA010010474.1_pt1 | contig 14052 bp, 4 predicted proteins | sample 9270691 | NCBI WGS metagenome assembly JAEIGA01 (sample SAMN17057246, study PRJNA624740) | gut metagenome | biome: biome; isolation source: fecal sample | host: Bos grunniens | place: China: Xizang | collected 2019 | reverse complement strand
GTCTATGGCATCTCAATCTGGTTTATCGTTTGACCAATATAACGCTATATTAGCGACTATGATTGAAGTAACTCGTGAAGCACCAGAAAACATTGGTACATCAATGAAAACAATCATGGCTCGTTTCCAACAAATTAAAGAGGCTGGAACTACTGAAGAAGGAGACACAGATGTCAACGCAGTAGAAACAGCATTAAAATCAGTAGGAGTATCATTAAGAGATGAACAAGGAGTATTACGTGACCTAGGAGACGTATTAGATGAATTAGGACCTAAGTGGAATAGTTTAGACAGAAATACTCAAGCATACTTGGGAACAGTAATTGCTGGTACGCGTCAACAATCTCGTTTCATTTCATTAATGCAAAACTGGGATAGAGCATTAGAATTAACAACAGCATCTGAACAAAGTGCCGGTGCTCAGGCATTACAACATCAATTAGCGATGGAAGGTTTAGAGGCATCTATCAACAACTTGACAATTGCTTGGCAAAATTTCTTAGCCAAATTAACAAGTAGTGATTTATTCAAAGGTGTATTGGATAGTTTAACAGCTGTAGTAGGTTTCCTTTCTAGCGGTAATGTTAAAGGTCATTTATTTACGGGAGCATTGATTGCGGGGGTTATTTTATTAAACAATCATTTAAAACACACTCGTGCTTTGTTGGCCGAAGATCCAAATGCTAAAACAAATTTCTTATATCAATTAAATGAATTTATGGCAGGAAGAGGTTCTAGTGGATTAATTAATCTTTTAACAGCTATGAAAGTTGCTTGGCAATTAAACGACGTAGAAGCATCAAACTTTTTCACAAAAGCTATTATTCGTGCTCAAAGCTTGGGTAGTGTATTAAAGGATAAAGTTGTTTCTGCTTTAAAGAAAATAAAAACTTCTATCAAAGACGCAGCTAAGAGTTTTAAAGAATTTGCCGGTAAAAATCCTATGGCAATAGTTGGTATAATTACATCTATAGCATCTGCTATTGGCGGCTTTATCGATCAAGCAATCTTTGACGGCGAAAAGAAATTAGAAAAAGCCAATAAAGCATTAGATGAAACAATGAATAAGCTTGAAATAGCTACAGGTACTCTAAGTGTAGTAGAAACCAATTTGGCTACTTATCTAGAGTTGAGTAATGTTATCGGTCGTACAGCAGCCGAACAAGAAAAATTAAACAAGGCCACAGAAGCTTTGGGAGAATATGTTAAAGATGCAGTTATAGGATATGATGAGTTAGGTAATATGATGCTAGATATTGGCAAAATAGAATCTGCCAAAGAGCAAGCAGAAAAAGATAAACTAGACGCTTCAAAAGACTCTTTTGGTAACATTGGTAATTCTATAGCAGCAGATTTAGAAGCTCGTGGAGAGCAAGCATACAAAGACAAATGGTATGGAGGAATATCTGCTCAAAGTGGAGCCCTAGGTGGAGCCGCTGCCGGAGCACTTATTGGTACTGCATTGGGGGGACCTATAATCGGTACAGCAATAGGAGCAGTAGTTGGTTTGGTAGGCGGAGCAGTTTTTGCAGCACAACAAGCTATTGAAGAAGAAAAGAAATTGGCAGCAAAAGAGTATGGTAAATTATTAAGAGAACACCAAGAAGATTTAATCAAAGCTATGGACACTATTACTGACGCATATATTTCTTACTCAGATGACGTATATGAGAATGGTAAAAAAGTAGCTTCTAAAGAAGAAAAAGAACAAGTGGCATCAAGAATGCAAAGCGAATTTTTAAATCAACGAACTTCTGAGATTGGTAAAAAGGTTATGGACGGAGATTTAACATCTGACGAAGCCGCAGAAGAACTTAAGAACTTAGGCTCAGAATGGGAAGATTTAGTTATAGATATCGGAGATGCTGGTATTAATACAATTACAGCTGAGGCTATGGCATTAAAAAAAGCAGTAGATACAGAGAATAAAACTTGGAATGAAATTAAAGACCAAATGGCTACTGTATTAGATAATTTAAATATACCAGAAGAATCTAGAGCAGCCATTGAAGAAGCATTTAAAGCGTCTGTATATTCTGGTACAAGCGCCGGTGTATATCAGGCCATGAAGGATTTAGAAAATCAACAGAAGAATGCTAAAAGCGATGCAGCTTGGGAAGAATATTATAACAGTGGGGCAATCTCAGGATGGGATAAATTCTGGATCAGAGAATCTAAACAAAGAGAAGAATGGGAAAAATCTATTGATGCCGATTATGAAAAATATTGGGATATGGTTAACAACATGTCCGCTAATAAACTATCAGCATATGGTAAACTAGGAATTAGTGGCAGCAAGGATATAATGGAATTATATGACAGTAAATATAGTTCATCTTTAGAGAAATCTTTGGGAGGAACTGATACTGAAATAGCATTCGCTGGATTAGATGGTTTATATAAAATGGAAAGAGACATCAAAGCTAAGATGGCATCTATTACAGATAAACAAAGCGAAGAATACAAAAAATGGGAACAAATGGCCAAAGATACAGCCGAAGCAATTGACGAGGCTTGGTCAAATATACCGCTAGCAGTAGAAAAAACTTGGAAACAAATATTTGAGCATTATGAATCTATTACTGACAGAATTGCTAAAGTGCGCGAAACGTTAGCAGAGATTAAAGATGACGGTGGTATAGATTATGACCAGTTTAAAGAATTGGCTGTATTATTTGATGATATTAATACAAAATATATGAGCGATGAACAACTACAAAAATATGCGAAGAGTTTAAATACTATAGCTGCTAATTTGAAAGTTGTAAATGGTGAATTAGTATTAAATCAAACTGCTTTAGATACTATAGCGGATTTAGAAGGCTCACTAGCACAAACACAAATTGAAAGTTCTAAATTAGAACTAGAAGCTAAGAAAGCAGAAATGGAAGCACAACGTGACATGGTTGAGTCAGACAAGGCTTATATGGAAACTCAGTTGGCAATAGCGGAAAGTATCGTAAACGGTACATATAATGAAGCACAAGCTACTGAAGATTTAAATAATGCTAAGGTAAAATTTAATGACAACGCAGCTAGATTATTAGAAGTATATTCTGAAAACGAATCACAGGCAGCATTAGTATATGCTAATACTTGGACAACTGCTTTTGATCAGGTAGCTGAAGAATACAATAAATTAATGTATGCTAGATTAAAGGGTACAGAAGTAGAAGATACGGAAATTGTTAAAAATCTAAATAATACTCTTACACTAGATATTAAACCAACAACATCAGAAGATTATACTATTGATATATTTAATAAGATGAGCAAAGAAGACGCCTTGAAAGCTGTTGACGATTTAAAGAAAAAAATCGCAGCTGCTCAACACACAATTGATTCTTATAACGTAAGTATTGGTAACATTAATTTAAAACTAGCGTTATTGGCATCTGGTATCAAAACATTAAATGAAGGCTTTGAGGATCAAGATGCGATGGATGAGTATCTATCTAAACTAGAAAAATTCTTAGGTCTTTTACGACATATTGAACGTGAAGAAGCTAATCTAGGATTTGCAGGACAATTAAAAGAAATGCAAACTGGAGTCGCGGTAATCGAGCGTATTGGAGACGAATTAGAATATGTAGCACACTTGATTGATGATACTGACCAAATGCGTCAAAATTACGAAGATGAAGCAAATAAAGCCGCAGTGGATATTTTAAAAGGATTTGGGGATATGGTAACATTTGATCCTTGGGGAAACTATGATGTTGACATGAATGCTTATGCAAAACTAAGCGATGAAGAAAAAGATTTATTGGATACTGCATTACAGGCATACGATGAATTAATCAACGACAGGGATAAATATTACGAAGATAATTTAAAATATATTAAACAACAAATTGAACTAAACCAAGAATATGTTGATGCTTATATTAAAGCAGAAGATGAATTGGTAGAAGCTATTAAACAAAGAGAGCAAGCTATTTTAGACAATAAATTAGCCGCTATCGATAAAGAAATAGAAGCTATTGAAAAAGCTGCTGACGCAAGAAGAAAAGCAAGAGATGAAGAAAAGAACTCTCAAGAGTTATCAAGTTTACAAACAGATTTACAACGTGCATTGATGGATAGCTCAGGTGCTAGCGCATCTCAAATCTTGGACATCCAAAAACAAATCAAAGAGAAACAACAAGAAATAGCAGACACATCTTTTGATACAATGGTTGAAGATATGACTACACAACTAGAAGAAGAAAAAGACATGGAACAAAAACTATTTGATGAACGTTTGGAAGAAATGGATTGGTATTGGGATGAAGTAGATCGTATAATGGCAGAGGGTACCGACAGTATAATGGATACTATGAAATTATACATAGACGAATTTAACAAGTCATCTGAGATACAACAAGCAGAGTTATTAAAAGGATGGGCCAATACTTTTGAACAAGCTAATGCCATTGGTAAAAAAGGTGCTCAAGAGTACCAAAAAATAGTATCTGGATATCAAAACGAAGCCAATAAATTAGTTGTTGATGAAGATATTATTACAGACGAAACAATTGGTACAAAATTTGTTAAGAGACCAGACACTGGTGACAATAAGAATACTGGCGGTGGCGGTGGTAACGGTGGTAATAAAACTACTACGACAACTAAACCTACTACACCTACTAAACCAAAACCAACCGATACAGATAATAAAACAGATTCTCCAACTCGTTACATCTCTTTAAATCCTGGTAACAACAAATTAATTATACTAGAAGGTAAGGATGGAGATACGGTAACATTACCTGGTAAAGCAGACGTATCTGTAGGTTCTGGATATAGTTTAATAGGATGGAAAGATAAAGATGGTAACGTTGTTGCTGGTGAAAACGGCGGTACTATCAAAGTAAACGGAAGCACAAGTTATTTTGGTGTTTTACGTGACGAGAAAAACTATTGGCGTAACTCAACTAAGGGCAACCAATTGACAGGAGAGCTAAAAGCAACGGGAGCTTGGTTACCAGTTAAGAACGCATCCGGAGTTAAACAATTACAAAATATTTGGGAAGATACGCGTAATCCAGGAACATTCTACTTCTGGAAGGGTTCTGAAGGTAAGTATAAATTATTAAGCAGCATTGATAGCGGGCAAGCAGTTAAGCTTTTAAATGCTAACCTTAGTCAAGCTAATAACCAATACTACATGGGAGACGGCAAGTGGGAACAAAAGGCTTTATATCAACAGCACAAGAGCAAAGTTAAACACTACTTACGTGGAGGTATGGTATACGGCACTGGACCAGCCTGGTTAGATGGAACTCGTACAAACCCAGAAGCAGTGTTAAATGCAATGCAAACAAAAGCATTCTTACAATTCACAGATGATCTAGCAGCTCTAAGATCAAGCGGAAATATGACCGCAAACAATTCAGTAGTGATTGATACAATATCATTCAATGTTGATAGTATGTCTTCAGTACAAGACGGCGAAAGAGCATTCAATGCATTTGTAGATAAATTCAAAGAAATTGGAGCAAAGCAAGGAATTAGTGTGCTAGGCACTATGAATAGAAATTAATAATAGAGTATGTTCGCGAAAGCGGGCATACTTTATTTTTATTGTCTTTGGACTACTTTATAAGTAGAGAGACAAGTTAAAAAAGGAGGGAAGAATATGGAGAGACCAGTAAAAGCTGGAGAACGTTTCGTAACTTTTATATGGGATGGCATCGATTGTGCCAACATGGGTGTTTACTCAGTCACAAACGGAGGAACATATACGCACTATTTAGAACCCACATTTAAAGACGAATTACTGGAAGTACCAGCATATGACGGAAGATATTATTATGGCAGTCAGTATACTTGTCAACAATTCCAACTAAGCTTATTTGCTGATAACCTTTCTATGAAAGAATATAGAGAGCTAAGAAAGTGGTTAAGTCCACGTAAGGTTGGAAAGCTAATTTTATCTGATCAACCATACAAGTATTATTTAGTAAAATTAACAAACATTGGGACTTTGGGTAGTTACCCGCTAACAGATGTGCAACATCCAAGCCATCACTCTGATGGAGATATTGTAGAAGGCAATATTGTATACGTAGGTAGTTTTACAATCACATTCCAAACAGTAGGTTCTGTATATGGATATGGCCTATGTTATTATAGAGATGATTTAATTTATGATGCCTTAGACTATTATTCTAAAGGAGTATATCCAGAGAATTATATATATGATAGCGGGTTATTATATAAAGATATGGCACCTGCACTAAACAGACAAATACCAGCCAACGCAGTAGAGCATCCTTTGACTTGGTATAATCCTGGTACTGCAGCATCTAATCCATTAGTTAATATTATTAGTACAACTAAATATGGCAGTGATGCATATATTCAATTTGACAACACTACTACAAATGCTACAACAGTTGTAGACGTTAGTAATTTACAGGCACCGCTAGTTATAGAAACAGAAACTGAAATAGTAAGAGATGCCAATTCTATACCACACTTTGGTAGGTTTATGGGGAACTCTCTAGTAGTAGGTACACAAAACGACGTATTAGAAATTCCAGAATCTGTTACAACTGGTATTGAAGGTCCTACCATGATTGAAGAAACTAGTATTTTTATTACGAATAGTAATGGCAAATGTACAGCGCGTTTAAATACTGCGGTAGGATTAGTTGACCCTGAATGGATGGGATGTTATTTATGTATTAATGCTAATGGTGGAGCTAAGATTATTGGAGTTGATACAGTTAATAACACTTTGACTCTAGACACTAGTATGACAACTACTTATGACATTTTACCAGGGACTTTTGGTAAAGAAGGATTTAAATGCCAATATATTGGTAATTATAATGACTTTGAAACTTTAGAAAAAGTAAAGAGTAATGTAGGAGATGTGGCTTCTATTACGGAAATAGATGAATACAATAGAACACAAATAACCATGTATATATATAGATATAACACATGGGAAAGAACGCTTTTATTTGACAGCCCATCTGACTTTGAAAACGTGTACGGAGAAACAGTAGAACGCTATATTATATTTGGAGCCACTATAGTAAAATTAGAAGACCTAACGGTTACAACAAATGTACCAGCGTTTGAAATGCAAGTTGAATTCTTGCCTAGATATTTATAGGAGGTGAAAACAGATGTTAGATTTTAAAAAGATAGGAGGAGAAATTATATCTGCTCCATTAAACGAAAACTTTAGAAAACTTCGTAATGATATTAGTATTATTAATACCAACTTAGTTTTTGATCCAGAAAATTCCGTAGTAGATACTAAGGAAGATATGAAAAATCTTGAAGCTGTTAACGGTCAATGGTGCTATGTTATAGCTACCGGAGAATTATTTAGATATACAACAACTCCAGCGCCTGGAGAAGAAAACTGGTACAAAATTGGAGACTTTGGTAAAACGTTCCGCCAAGGATTCTTAAACTCAGGTTTGGTATTAATGGACGGAGCAATGTCTTGGAACAGTGGTAAAACAAAAATTAATATCCCAGAAAGTTTAATTTACTTCAAAGCTGAACCAGGTGATGAAAAGTATGTAATGGGTATGTATAGATTACCTGCCCAAACATATACTCCATCAGTTTCAGACAATGGGATTTATTCAATATTTATTGGCTGTACTGGCAAGATAACAGTAGAAAAGAATTTACCAACTAGCCATGATGTAAGTAAGGTATACCTAGGTTCCTTTACCAAGGGAGCATCTGGATGGGAGAATGATTTATATACAATTCCAGACATGGCTTATACATCAGATCGTAGCTATTTCACATATAATGGTGCTCAAGTACAAGGACGTATTATAACAAATGATAACAGTGATACAAAAATCAATCTTTCATCAGGTTTAATATATGATGAAGGTATTAATTATACACGAGGCAAATGTGATGAGTATCCAGTAAATACAACAGCGAATGCGGACTATCACATTAAAAATATTGAAGCAGTTAATGGAGCTCAAGTAAAATACATGGCCCCAGTAAATATGTTTAGTACAGCCTTGGGAAGTGCTGTATCAAAACTTGATGGTGGATATTATTATAAAAACGGAGTAAAGACTGCTACAAAAGCAGGACAATTTACAATACAAAGATATGTAGTTATGCCAAATGGAGAATGTAGAATTATATATGGTGAAAAATTGTATAATTCAATGGATGATGCTGTAGCACACTTCAACGACTTAGAGTTGTTCAATCCAAATACAAATCTATTTACTGAAATTGGTAGAATCGCAGTATGTAATAATGTAACTGCAATGAATGATCCAGCTCAAGTACAAATCGCTAACTTAACGCGTTTATCAACAGTAGGTTCACTAGAACCAGAATTTAGTGATGCTGAGTTTATGATTTATCGTGGAGATAGTGAGACATCACCAAATAAATTGTATATGGATTTAGATTTATTATCTAAAGACTCAACACAATTACCAGAAACGTTATTCCCACTAGGATTAACGGTTACAAGACATAAATTTTATGCAGGTAAAAAATATAATGCTAATGGTTCAAGCACTACAATTAGCGACTATAGACAAAACACGACAAGAAAGGCAGAAGGTAAAGACGGCTATGTATTAGCCGACAACGCTGATGTTGAATTATTAAGAACTCGTGTAGACAGTATTGAACAAGAATTATGGAAGGAACCAGATAGCAATGGCGTAGACAATCAAGGTGTAAGACGCCGCTTAGAATTAGTAGAAGATGACATGACAACAGCTAAAACAGATATTACCACACTTAAAGGTAATGTATCTGATTTAGAGAAGAATAAAGCACATGCCGAAACTACTATCAATAAATATAAATTAACAAATACAAAACAAGCAATAGACATTAAAACTGGAGACATAGCTGAAGGTAATGGTAACGGAAGTTCTACTAACTTATGGTACACAGATGCCAGAGTTACTGGTTCTACAGCAGGTAAAAAGTTAGATGCTCACGTTGCTAAAGTGGGTACTGGTACAGCATCAGATACTAATATACACGGCTTATCAACGAAAGACATAGAAGAGAAGACAAACTATCGTTTTGTTAATGATGAAGAAAAAAATCGCATTAATACTAATAAATTACCAAACAACACTAAGGATAGATTAGCAGATTTAAATGCTGACAAATTATCAAATATTCCTGTATATAAAACAGGTACCAATGGAGCTGTTGGAACTTTTGAAAAAATTGAATTTAATCCAGCAGGCGTAGGTATTAGTTTTAAAAACAATACTTACTATAAATATGAATGTACTTCTTCTTTAGCGAAAGGAAATTATTATATAACTGTTGGTGGTACAAATTATGCATTTACTACTACAGAAGCCTTAACAAACGGAGACCAGTTATTATTCAAAGGCGGAGTGATTATACAAAAGACACAATATAACACCACTCAGCTAACACCAACAACAGGAAGTACAACTGGAACAAAATTAACAATGACTTCTTATACTGATGATAATACATTGGTATTAGATATCATGGGACATCAAGACTTAACACCATATATGACAAAAGCAGAATACGCCCACACCGATGAAGGAGTTGTAAAACGAGCTAATCGTTCAAACTCTACAGATGGTATCTATGGAGTAGAGAATGCTGGTTCATTACATTATTATGGTACAGGAGTTGCTGCTGAAAATGGTCAGTATACTACAGGATTTTTCAAATTGCCTAAAGGTGTAACAACTACTGTAGAGAATGTTGATAAACCAGATGTAACTACAAGATGGAGACTAGTTCCAGAAGACGACAGTATAGAGTATGGACATTTAACTGAAGATGTCCGTAATAAATTAGACAATCGTTATCACGAAATTTACCGTAACGGGACTCAAACTCAACTAGATTGGAAAGAAGTTGACGAATGGAATTTTGGTACAGGTATAGTTGTAGATGTAACAAATCATAGAGCTACCATTTCAGTTGACGGAAAATCAGTAGATACTACAGTAATGCCAGGCTTTAACGAGTTAACCGATGTTAATATTACATATACGGGTAATAAGGGTAAGGCATTGGTAGTCAATCAACAAGAAAATGGATTAGAATTGACTACATTAATTCCACAAGACGACTTTATGACAAAAGATGTTTATGTAGCCGAAGGTCTAGATAGAACTAAAGTAAAACATGCTGTATTGGCAGACAATGCTACTAATGCAACAAATGCTACAACAGCAACTAATTTAAATGGTTCTACTTGCGATGACAATGGCACAGGAAATAAAGCTCTTTGGTCAGCAGCAAAAATTATTGCTAATACAAGCACCCAAATAAAAAATGAAGGAGTAAATACTTTCACCGGAACTTCAGCACCAAGTAATTCAACTGGTAAAGATGGCGATTTATTTATTTTAACAAATTAGGAGGTGAATTAATATATGGCAACATTTAGTCCAAACACGGTCAAGGGAGACTCGTGGTCTTCCTATGCAGAAGGTACCATAAATTGGAACTATCCGGTATTGGATGTTTTAGATGTAACATTCAATCCTAGTGCAAAGACATTAACAGTTAAATATAGTTTCTATCTTAAGACTACTCACAGCAGTAATAAAGGGTTCTATATAGCACGTGCCCAAGGTTGGATCAATGGTTCATCAATTGGAAACTACGAAGGAGCAAGTGGTAACTGGTATGATAAAGATTGGAATTATGATTCAACTGAAAAATCTAAATATTATTTGAAGAAAGAACAAACAGTCGACATTGCTTGGAATGGTAGCGCCACTCAGTCTTTCAGTATCCAGGTTAGAGCTTTATTTGACTGGGGTTACGCTAGTGACAGATGGAGCAATGACAATATGTGTAGTAATGGTAGCGCTACCGTTAATGTATCTGGATTAATTGATAACCCAACAGTTGACGGTACTGTTACCTCTAACGCTACAGGAGCAGGAAGTTATAGCTATACAGTAACTAAAGCGGGAACTGGAACTATTAATGGTCAAACTTGGACATTTAAAAATAGTTCTGGTTCAACTCTAGCAACCAAAACAGATGCATCTGGTACTGCTACTGGTCTAGGAAGTAACCAAAATATAACTTGGACATTGAGCGTAACAGCATCTGATGGAGGTACTGCATCTGATAGTGGTACTTTCTACACAAGACACAATGCTCCTTCTATAGGAACCGTAAGTGTTAGTGTTGGTACACGTACTAACAATACTTATGGTGGTACAATTAGTTACCCAGTAACATATGATGGAGCTAGTTATAGTAGCCACAGTTTCAAATATGGAACTAGCTCATCTAGTTTAACTAGCAGTGCGACGAGTAAGACTACAGGAACTTCTGCTTCTTGGAGTATATCTGGATTAGCTCCAAACACTACTTACTATTATCAAATTACAGAAACTGATAATGGTTCAGCAGCCACTACATCTGCTACAAAAACTGGTTCATTTAAAACCACAGCTTTGAAACCTACGATAGTCGCTCCTGGTTATGTAGGAAATACAACTAGCCAGATTACAATATCTTTCTCGGCTACAGGAGACACAAATGCACCAATTACTGGCTACCAAGTATATTATAAAAAGACGGATGCATCTTCATATTCTACATCAGGATCGTTAGCAGCATCAACTACTCAATACACTATCACTGGGTTGAGCGCTGATACTAATTACAATATTTATGTAGCTGCAACAAACGCAATTGGTACAACCAATTCTGCAGGTAGCATTTATTCAACAAGACTAAACGAAATTAATCTATCTTTGGCAGATCCTATAATGGCTGAAGATACGGTTAATGACGGCAAATTTACAGCAACATTAAAACCAACTGCTTCTGTATCTCCATCACGTACTATTACATATACTTACAGTTGTAATTTAAGCGGAGTATCTTCTGTTACTACTACGAGCGCTACACATACTTTTAACAACTTACCAGAAGAAACTGCAATCACCTTTACTGTAAAAGCGGTAGCAGATGCTCTTGGTAACAATGCAGTAGATACACAGGCTCAAGTAAGTAAAAGTGTTACCACAGATAGCGCACAAGCAAGAGTGCGTATGAAAGTTAATGGAGCTTGGGTACAAGGTAAATTATTTATTAAAAAGAATGGTGCCTGGGTGAAGGCTAAGAAAGTTTATATTAAAAAGTCAGGATCTTGGGTACAAGGAAAAAATCAATAGGAGGGATAAACAATGGCTATTAATCCACAAGATTTAGTAATTAAATTATTAAGAGACGAAGAAGGAGAAGCCTTTCTCCCTCTTACGTCTATAGATGCAGTATTAGGAGCTGATGGTGAAAGTTTCACTAAAGCCCTTGATACAAAAATAGGAGCATCAGACATTAAAGCTGGTGATAACATCAATGTTTCTACCAGCGGCAATACAGTAACAATTAATGCTGTAGTACCTACGGTACCAACAGTTATTAATAACGTTACAACTTCTTCTGCCGGTCAAGGAGTTTTGGATGCCTACCAAGGTAAAGTATTAAATGATAAAATACCTTCAGTAGTAAACAATTTAACATCAACTTCAACGACAGCAGCATTAAGCGCTAACCAGGGTAAAGTATTATCAGATGCTATCAATACAAAGCAAGCACAATTAACACCTGGTTCAAACATTAAAATTGCTAATAATGTTATATCTGCAGAACTACCTTTTATAACATCAAACTATAATGAGCTATCTAATCATCCAACAATTAATTCAGTAGAATTAAAAGGCAATGTTACTACAGCTGATCTAGGTATTAAACAAGTATACACAGCAGACGACATTGCTTTCAATGATGGAGAAACATTCCAAAAGAAATTTGATGATGGAGAGCTAACAGGGCCTAAGGGAGAACCTGGTACAGCAGCCAAGATTACATCAATGACCGCTACTGTTGATGCCAATGTTGGTACGCCATCAGTGACAGTAAGCTCTGGAGGTACAGACCAAAATCGTACATATACTTTAGCTTTCAAGAATTTGAAAGGAACTAAAGGTGATAAAGGGGACGCTTTTACATACTCTGATTTTACGGCCGATCAACTAGCCGGTTTAAAAGGAGAAAAAGGAGATAAAGGTGATCAAGGTACTGGAGTTACAATTCTTGGTTCATATGACACCGAGTCAGCCTTAAAAGCGGCACATCCAACCGGAGAACTTGGAGATTCATATTTAGTAGCTGGAGCATTGTATGTATGGAGTGAAACTAAAAATGCTTGGGACAACGTAGGAAACATTCAAGGACCTAAGGGAGACCCTGGTACAGCTGGAGCTATTACTGGAGCAACTGCTTCTGTAGATAGTAATGTTGGTACGCCTAGCGTAACAGTAACTCCAGGAGGAACTTCTACGGCTAGAACATTTGACTTTGCCTTCAAGAATTTGAAAGGTGCTAGTGGTACAAGTGCTTCTATCACAGGAGCTACAGCATCTGTTGATGCTAATGTAGGAACTCCAAGTGTTACTGTAACTCCAGGAGGAACTGCAACAGCTCGTACATTTGATTTTGCATTTAAGAATCTTAAGGGAGCAACTGGTGCAGCAGCACAAATTAGTGGAGCTAGCGCCACAGTAGATGCTAATGTAGGAACACCTAGCGTAACTGTAACAGCTGGTGGTTCAGCAACAAATCGTACTTTTGCATTTGATTTCAAAAATTTAAAAGGAGAAAGAGGTGGCGATGGTACGCCTGGTACAAATGCAACCATTACAGGGGCTACAGCAACAGTTGATGCAAATGTTGGTACTCCTAGTGTAACCGTGACTGCCGGTGGAACAAGTTCTGCCAGAAGCTTTGCTTTTGCTTTCAAGAATTTAAAAGGTGAAAAAGGGGATAAAGGAGATACCGGAGATAGTGGTGTATATTTAGGAACATCGCAACCAACAGACACCAAAGTGAAAGTATGGTTAAATACAGCGGGTACGGATGCAATTACAGTACCACACAATTATACAGGAACATCAACACCAGCAAATACATTGGGTGTAGATGGAGATTTATATATAATGACAAATTAGGAGGGAATATAAATGGCAGCAATATTAAAAGTTAGAGATAGTTCAGGGGCTTTCATTGATATCC
>JAEIGA010010473.1_pt1 | contig 14052 bp, 13 predicted proteins | sample 9270691 | NCBI WGS metagenome assembly JAEIGA01 (sample SAMN17057246, study PRJNA624740) | gut metagenome | biome: biome; isolation source: fecal sample | host: Bos grunniens | place: China: Xizang | collected 2019 | reverse complement strand
GCATGGGCCCTGCAGTCCGCCTTATATTCCAAATTTCCTTTCTTTTCTATCTCTCTTACCGCCTCGAGCAGGCCTCTGACATCGCCCTGCTCAACGATATATCCGGTCTTCTCAGTCACCGCTTCGATGCTTCCCCCTGTACGGTATGTCACGACAGGAGTTCCGCAAGCAATTGCCTCCATGTTTACAGTCGGATAGTTGTCCTGCCATGTAGGATTTACAAAAGCTGTCGCAGCCGAATAAAGCTCCGCCAGCTGACGGACATTCTCTGTCCTCCTTATAGCTACGATATTCTTCGGGAGCTGCTTCTGCTGCTCCTCCGAGACGCCGACCATCACGATTACCTCGTCTTCATTCAGTATCTTCGACATCTCCGCAAAATCATCCCAACCTTTCTCCTTGCTCCAGATACTCGCAAGACCGAGGATTATATGTTTGTCGCCAAGGCCATATCTTTCTCTGACAACCTTATCATCCATTTGAGGCTCGAAGACATTGAGGTCTATGCCGTTGTGAATCACCTGATATCGGCAATCTTTTAGGAAAGACTGTGACATTTCGCCTTTCATCCACTTTGACACAGTCACTATCGTCAAGGATTCCAGAGAAGTAAATGCTCGTTTCTTATCGTCAAAATTCTTTCTGGAACGATCGATCCAGATGCTGGTCGGAAATGCTTTTTTCTGGGGACACCTCTCACACTGAGAACGCCATTTATCACAGCTGACACTCGCATAATGATAGCAATGTCCCGTATACAACCAGCAGTCATGCACTGTCCAGACTACAGGTATTCCGGCTTTTGAGAGATAGTCAAACAAAACCTTGTAATTCAGGAAGTAACCATGAATGTTATGGATATGAATGACATCCGGACGGAGACGTTCTATCTCCTTCACAAACCTCCTCGTTGCGAGTCTTGAGCCCAAGCCATGCATATCGAAAAGCCTCGTCACAAGGCCATGAATGCCGACACTCAACTTAGACCCCACAGGTATCAGCTTAGATTGTGACTCCTTCACCCCGTCTCGTCCCTTGCTATAGGCAATATAATTATCCCAGCCCTCCGTCATCGCCACAGATCCTATCTCCTGAATAATACGCCCCGTCGACGTCGAAGTCCTGAGAACCGGATTAATATGCAATAGTTTCTTCATACAGATCTATCCATTTATTCATAACTTTCTCCTCCGAGAAAGTCTCCACAACCCTCTTCGCATTCTCCCCCATCTTCTTCCTCAACACCTCATCCCTCATCAGACTTACCATAGCTTCTGCCAGACCATTTATATCCCCGTCAGCCACTACCAAGCCATTCTTTCCCTCAACAACAATATCTCTCGGGCCACACTTAAAATCAAAGCACACAGCAGGAAGTCCGCAAGCCATAGCCTCTATCATAACCATAGGAAAACCCTCATAATGCGAACTCATTACGATCATTGAGCTCTCTGCGTATTCCTTTCCGATATTCCTCGTCGGCCCGTTCAGTTTTGCCACATCCTGCAATCCTCTCTCGTCGATCATCCCCTGCAGCATATCCTTCCACTCTCCCTGTCCGAATATATCAAGCCTCCAGTCCGGCATCGTCTGATGCACCTTCTCCCATGCCATAATAAGTCTGTCGAAACTCTTCTGATAATCTAGCCTTCCGACAGCGATCACCCTTTTTTCAGTACAATCCGAATACCTGTCCGCGATAAAATTCGCAGCATTAGGTATCACCCTGATTCCCGGCATCTCACCCCACATCTCCTTGTCTTCCTGAGTCAGAACTACAAATCTGTCAAACCTTCTGACCAGCTTCTCATCCATCCTTGCCCTTACCTTATCAGCCAATCCCATCAGACCAGAACGATTGTACTGATGGTGAAAAAGCTTGCTCTGATGCAGCTCCATTACCTTTTTGCTACCATCCTTCAAGCCCAGCACGAACGAGCACTCCCCAGGGTAAAAACAATCTACGACATCCGGCTTTATCCGCTCCAGCAGAGCCTTGAATCGTTTCTCATGAAGCCTACGTCTCTTGATAAAACCGAAGAGCTTCATATGAAAAGGCTTTCCGTTATCGTCAGAATAATTAACCCCGAGATCAATCATCCTAACCCCTTCCGGAAACGGATAAAAAGACGGTCTGTCATGCTGGTCAGTAGTCACAACTGTAACCTCCCATCCCTTCTCCTCAACAAAGTACCTCACCTTATTGAGGAGCACACGCTCCATTCCGCCAGGGTTATATGTCGAGTGGATCAGATACACTATTTTCATATCTTTTTTCGTATTCTTCGTTATCTTCTTTGCCTATACAGAGGAAGATCGCGAATACAAGGAAAATATCAGTCGAAACCTTGAGCCATACGATCATATTGATAGCGAGTATCAACATGAACACAGTCGCATACTTTGGGAAACGCTCCGCACAAGTCTTTGCAACTTTACAGAAATAAAGTACAAAAGCAGTCAAACCTATTACTCCAAAATAAAAGATAAAACGCAAGTAGCCGATATCTGTATTCATATAATATCCACCATGAGCCGGTCCCACATAATATGGATCCCTATAAGTCGGATTCTCGATATATCCGTCTCCTATCAACCATGTCTTAAGATTGTCTGGAAAAACAATCATATTTTTCAATATATTATTCGAATTTGTCTCCCAATGTCCTTTCTCGGCCAAAGAAAAGAATCCCTCAAACGCAAAACGAATATTATCATGGAACTGCTGATTCGTAGAATACAAATGTAAGATGATAGGCAAAGCAACACATAATAGTCCTATCAAATACTTCCATATACGAATATTACCTTTATGTATCGACATTCTGAATACACCAGAAGTCACAATCAAGTATACAACAGCTACAGCTACACCAACAATTGTAGTTCTGGCCATCATATTGCCTACAACCGTTATAATAATAAAAGCTGTGAGATACATCCACATATAGCTCTTATATCTAGACCCTGATAGCTTTTGAAGCAGCACGGAAATCATAACCAGCACAGCAGCAAAGCGTGTTCCGGCCACATCAAGGCCAGCACCTATACCATATAAACGCCCAGCCTCATCCAATCTTGCCGTATCCACGAAATCAAATCCCACCACATATCTATCTACAAGTGCTTTAAATGATGGTATATTATCTATCATTAAAGCCAAAACACACTGCCCGACACAAACTCCTATCAGATAATTACATATCAGTTCAACGGACACATACCCATGAAGCATCTTCACAATCTTCACAGCAGTATACGCTCCCCCCAACCACACAAACATCGACACTATATAGGTAGCATAAGTATAGTCATTGGTATGGTTTATTATCACAGACGCAAGTCCGCACAGTGATACCAATGAGGCTATAACAGCAATCACTAGTCCCTGCTTATTAATCTGGGGAGCACGCCCTTTCGCGAGGTCAATAGCATACAATACTAGACCTACTCCCGCCATAGCCATCTTCGTATTAACTCCCGGAAGGAAGGTAAACTCAAATGGAAAGAAGTAGAAGCTGACAGCAATTCCTGCCAACAATATCTTGATCAATTTCCACATACCCTACCTGAAAATAACGCCATAAACCAACTTATAAACCACCTTGAAATAAAGCTTCACAGCCCAGAACTGTCCCTTCGCCGCAAACCACTGCACAAGCCTTGTTCTGAATGCCTGCTGATTATTCTCGCAAATATATTTGTTTGCCTCTGGCCACCATTCCTTCCACACCTCATACTGAGCCTCATCATCAGTAATAAGGAATGGTAGCTTTGTATTCAGTTTGAAAAAAGCGATTTCTTTTTCCAAAGCATTCCCAAACTTATATCGCAGGAAATCCTCAGTCTGAGCTACATTATACCGAATATCTACTTTATGTCTTTCAGACATGGTGGCAGAATAAGCATTAGCATTAAGTTTCACATAATGATAGAATGCCTTAGGCACATATGCAACGCTCTTCGCACAGGCAGCAAGCCTGATCATCGTCATATCCTCTCCCATACCATGACCTGCTGGAAACGCAAGGTCATTGTCTGTATACAAGCTTCGTCTCACCAGCTTATTCCAGACATTGTATTTCATAATACCGCCAAGAAGTCCCACCTTAAGCATCTCGTCAGCAGTATCATACGAAGGATTTGACATATATCTCTCATTCTTCTCAAACGAAAGATAGAAGTCGCAATATACCATATCAGCATTCTTCTCTTTTGCTGCCTTATACATCTCCTCCAGCATATCCTTCTCCACGAAATCATCGCTGTCACAATGGAAAACATATTCTCCCGTAGCAACAGCAAGGCCCGTATTTCTTGCAGCAGGCAAACCTTGATTCTGCTCATGCGTCAGAATCCGGATCTGCTCCTTACGCTCAGGATATCTCTCGATACATGACTTCAAGATACCGATACTGTCATCTGGAGACGCATCATCGACAAATATATATTCAACATCGGTCAAAGTCTGCTCAAAAAGAGAGCTTACGCATCTTTCGATGAAGTTACGGACTTTGAAGATGGGGATTATAACCGAAACCTTATTTGTCATTTTTAATAACTGACTTTACTAGATGCTTCACTTTAACAAGTATCCCAAGAAAGTTCTGCCCCATAACACGTCCGATAGCATTTTTGATTTTTGTTGATTTAGGCACCCAAGACTCCGCATAATGATGAATCGTTCTCGTATTATGAGTAATCTTGAGTTCTCTGGTTACGTAGTCTATCGGACAAAAATAATCTTTAGGATATATTGTAAAGCCACAAGATTGCTGAATTGCTGAAATATTTATCAACTCCTCCTTCCTCAAATACTCTGTAGTGATCTCAACAACATTAGTTAAACGCAACGAGCCATCCTGGTTTATAAAATGAGCACGACTATAATATTCAATTAAGTCGGCAAATAGCTTATTATGTTTTTCTGCGCCGATGCATAAACCAGGAGCAACTGTTATTATATCATCGTTTTGCTGTTCCACCCCCATAAATGGGCCAGCCTGAATTATATCATCTAACGGACGTATGACTTCAACATCTGTATCGAAGTACACTCCCCCGTAGTTATACAAAATCCAGAACCTGGCATAGTCACTGACAAAAGCATACTTACCAGCACTATAGGCCTCTTTTATATATGGAATTGAGTTTACATCAAAGTTGGTCTCATCCCATCTTTTTATTTCATAGTCAGGCAAATACTTCTCCCATGATTTTATGAATTTTACAGCATCCTTCGGGAGAGGTTTACCACCAAACCAACAATAGTGTATTATTTTTGGTATCATATCAGTGGGAGTTCTTTATATTCCTCACTTCTAATAAATCGCACGCCATCCATTATTGCCCTGTATTTTATCTTAACAATATCAAAACGGCATTTAATGATGGAAACAACAAAAGCAAATGCAAATGTATATGCCAACGCAATACAAGAACCAAGCTTGGCTAATATACGTCTCTCTGGTTTTAAAATGAATCGGTGCCAAAAAATCGTCTTGAAACGGAAATCGCTATAAATCACGGTTCTTTCTTTATCCGCAGACATATTATTCCCACCATCCAAATGCTCAATACCATGATCATAATATGTCATTACTTTCTTACCCTGCAAATGCATTTTATAATACGTAACTTGATCTTCACCTAAAGGATACTTGACTTGATCCACCCATAATTCTTGACTAAGCTGAGCATTTATAAAATCCTCCTTTCGACATAGAAAACAAGCACCCGCATTTGTTTGAGATTGATATACATTTTTCCTGGGATGCTTATTGTAAGAGTAACCCGAATTCTTCATAACTTTATATCCCCACCTGTCATCATCTTGTCTAGGCATCATTCGCCCAGACAAGGCCATCATTAGCTCATTTGCAAACGGACGACTTGCATTATTAAATATATCAGGTGCTATTACATCCGCATTATGTTTATTTAGATAATCATACATTTTTGCAACTTCATCAGTTGAAAGTCGCAAATCATCATCTAAAAATAATATAAACTCCGTTTCCACCTCATTATAGTCCAATGCCCGCTGTGCCAACATTCCCTTTTTCACATAGACATATTGCTCTTTGCCAATAGTTTCCGCTGGTAGCGGGTATCCTTCCGCTATGTATACTATGATTTTGTTGGGTGCTATTGATTGATTATTAAGTGAAGCAAGCAAATGCTGGTACTTCTCACCTGCTGTACCTAAAGTTCTTATAACTGCAGAATATTCGAATTTCATTAATAGGTATTATATTATATTATGTTTAATAAAATCAGCAAATCGTTCCCTTTCAACTTTCAGAATATCATTAACCGCATAATAATCAATCCCTTTCTCCAAATCATCTTTACGTTCTTTATAATCTTCTACAGATAAAACATAGCGGTCATTTAGCCCTAAAAGGTTGAGTAAACTTTTAATGCGAGTAAATTTATCTTCCTCACCACATATAACAAAAAATTGTTTTTCAAACAAAATACTAAATACGACCCCATGAAATGAATCCGTAATAATCACTGATGAGTTTTTTATATATGTCAGCCAATGTTGTGGAGAATTCTTAAAGTAATATGTAAATTTTGAATGATAGAAAATTGGAACATCCAGTGAATCGGAAATCTGATTTACAATTTCTGTATACTGCGATCTTCGGTTTATAAAAAAAGTATAAATGCTATTTCTTGGTTTATTATCTAATATTAGCTCTTCATAATTATCTAAAGCCAAAGTAGGATCTATTAAAACTTCAGCCGTTCTATTAAACTTTGTTTTCAACAATATTTGACCTGTTTCTTCCCTAACAGATACAGCTGAGAACTTATCCAATAGCGATTTGACTTTATTGGAATATCCTTCATCCTCATGCCAATCCTGCTTACCAAAACTAGACGACAATGATATTTTCTTTATATCCGAATCAAAATCTACAAAAAAAGTTAGTTCTAATGGGGAAGTGAGGGCCCTATTCCATACCTGATCACTACCGACTACAATATAGTCCGACGATTCTATGTGCGGCATATCAAGACTATACATTTTCTTTGTGAGTCCTGAAAAATATTTACGCTTAAATCTATGGAACTGCCACTCCATTACGGCACAAAAAACTGCCCTAATACTCTTATATGATTCCTTTTGTTTAGGATTAATAATATTAATCACAGAAACCTTATGTCCATGTCTTTCTAAAACTCTGCATGTAGCATATGTCTGTAAAACAGCCCCGTATGACAATCCCCAATGAATTGTCAATAAGTTTACTTTAGCCATAGTTACTCCAAAACTTCTATTTCAAGAAAACGCGTCTTATAGACTTTTCTCATAAATTCCACATATAACGGAAAGGCATTATCTGCAGCAGGGTCAGACCATTTAAATATTATCACATCTTCATCTGAAATATATCTAGATATCTTACGATATCCTGAAATGAAACAGATAAATTTTTTACTTAGATTTTTCCTCTGCATGTCATTCTTTACAATAAATTTAAGTATCAGATTAAATAAACGCCAAGGGAAATAATACCTTAATGGCATTCTGCCATCATGAAAGCATCGATTCATCGTACTACCTAAAGTCTTAGAATAATCTTCTAATAATTCTCTCCTTTGAGCTCTATTTATCTCTGCCAATCTCTGCAACTTCTTTGGATCATCTCTTGTAATGTTAAGAGTTGCATTTAAAATAACACCATGACTTAAACCCTTTTTTAATACCGACGATCGATACTCGAATTGAAAATCAAATTTACTCCAGCATTGTACTTCTCCCGTTGGCAATAGTATTTCAACATTGTCTAATATACATGAAATGCTATTACTATAACATGAACTATTATTATATATAGCTCCTCCGACTGTCCCTGGCAAGTCCGTGAGATATTCAAAGCCTTTTATGCCTTGGGAAACCATCGTTTTTGCTAAACGAATAACTCCTGCTCCAGAATCACATACTATCTTATCATCGATTATTTCAAATTTATTATAATATTTAGTCGAAATAACAACCAACAGATTGCAGTTGTTTTTTATATATATATTTGAAGTATGCCCTACAACAATAAACTTTATACAATGTATATATAAATATTGAGCTATATCTATTAACTGTTGCTTACATGATGGGGAGATGAAAAAAGTACATTTACCTCCGCGATGTATCCAGGTTTTTTTCTTTAAATCAATATTATGTTCATAGGGAATACCCTTAGTGTCTAAATATTGCTTTATTTTTTTTTCGTCTAACATAGAACACCTTTTTCAACATTCTTAAAACATCATATGCAACATATAACTTTTTTGCTATCAATGCTGATGATATTCTTTCTTTCAGCGTGTTAGAAACCTCAGTTAATAACAATGAAGAATCTATTTGCCTCAAATAAGTCAATCGAGCTTTGCATGACAACTTATTCAAATATAACGAGTTTATAACTCTTATTGCATATCTTTTTTTAAGCCTTTTCAAACGAGTTATGGCATCAATAGATGAGATACATTTTTCATTAATTATCTTATCTACAACACCTATAACATTTTGATAACATTCATACTCAACCTTGGGTGCATTTATTCTTTTAGTTAAGGAGCCTTCAATTTCAGCGTTATAGAAATAATTAGAAACGCCTTTTACTTGTATTTGCTCTACATATAATAGATATTCATACAAAAAAACCAAATCTTCTGCAATCGGTAGCGATATATTAAAGCGCATATTATTAGTCTCTATTATACTTCTCTCATATAATTTAGCCCATGGAGATGTCCTCCAATCTAAGTCGTATTCAGAGAAAAGAGACTCAAAATTATTCTGGTCTATTAACATATCACCATATACCATTCGACTATGCTTATCCCTAAATACTGATACAGAAAATGAGAGTACAAATCCAGTTGTATCGTTTATTTGGGAATATAAATCATGAAGATAAGTAGAAGACACATAATCATCACTATCAACAAAACTCACCCATTCTCCAAGGGCATTATCGAGACCGAGATTACGTGCAGATGATACGCCACCGTTTACTTTATGAAATACTCTCACACGTTTATCTTGTATGGCATATTCATCACAAATTGAACCAGAAGAATCTGTTGACCCATCATTTATCAACAACAGTTCGAAATCATCAAACGTCTGTGTTAAAATACTATCAACACATCTACGTAAATATTTTTCAGTGTTATATACGGGGACTATCACGGAAATCATATCACAATTATTTTAAATCCAAAAAAACAATCCAATTTATTTGGTCATACAAGCGTGTTCCCCACTTACTTGATGGTTTCAGAATTTCTCCATTTATATTGAGTCCGTCATAATTATTAATAGCCACAGAACTTTTAATTTCAGGATAGGATTTATGGGTAATTATAATTTTATTTTTAAACGGCAGCTTATCAAAATTTACCATATCATCATATGTTGTAGAATGCGTTTGAACACATATAACATACAACTCTTCCATGTTCATTCTTTTGACCCTCTCTGACCACTTTTCGGCAGCTTCCTCAAAGGATTTATAATGCATAAAATGTAACTCCCACTTATTATTTAGTAGTCCTAGCGGGTATGTTCCGCCCTGCTTAGTAATATTTTGAATAGAGTATTTGCTCAATGATGTTATATTATTTAAAATCTCCACATAGTGACTTGTAGGTATCCATAAATTTACAAATGGAGAACAAAATCTTAATCCAAAATCACTCGCAACTACCCCACCTAGACAATTATTACAAATTATAGTACGGCTGACATTAGATTTTACATACATTCTTTTATAACGTAATCTAATGTTTCGGAAAAGTTGCCATACTAAGTTTTTTATTTTATGCATTTTTATGACTATTATGACATATTAGGTATTTCACGCACTAATACCATCATTTAACGTTAACGATAATAGTTTATAATATAGTTTAAATTATTGTAAAACATCCTTTATCGCTTCTAAGTATTGATATCCATATCTCATATCTGGTTCGACATAATTACCCTCTGCCCATTCATTCCATGATTTCAAAAAACATATCTTATTCTCTTTTTTATCCAATATTTCTTTTGCATCATGCAAGTGCACTCTGAACAAATCAGGTGTACTGTTATGAAAAACCAGTCCTTTTCGTCCCGTTCTTGGAGTGTGATCCCAATTAGGTATTATGGTAGGATATACCTTCTCATCTCCATCTTGCTCATTTATGAAATACTTAGAAACATTTTTATAAGCATGTATTATAGGTGACTTAAATACTTTATGTCTTATTTTTCTAATCAATCTATCCCATATCTTCGCCTTATGGTCAGAATAGGCGCCAATACGGACTGTGTTAACTGCGTCAAAACCCAAAGCCATTACTCGGTCAACAGTCTCTGTTACACTAGGATATAGCTGCCCAACAAAATGAATTCCTTCGAGACCATTCCTTTTAGCCAAATCACGCCACAAATCAATAAATTGCTTCGCATTCGGCAACTCCAATGGTCTATAAATCATAAATAACGGCTTATTCTCAACTTTAATGTAGCGTGAATCCTTAAAAGCAGGCAACAAAGCATAAAAATGGTCAATAAAGTCCTGTTCTGATGGATATTGCTGTTCCATAAGCACTTCTCGCCCATTCACCCCATGCCAAAATCCCTTCCAGGATTCATTCGCCCAGGCTAAGCAAAATGGAAAGTCTGGCTTTCCTGATTCTAACACTTCAGTAAACGGTCGTTCCAACAATCGTTTTCCATTACCAAACCAATAATGCCAATAACAAAAACCTTCTATCCCGTATTTTTTTGCCATTTCAGCCTGAGCTTCTCTAGACTCAGAGCATCTTAAATCATAATATCCAAGATCTGCCGGAACTCTCGGCTGATAATGCCCAAAGTACAACGATTTCGCCTTACCAACATTTGTCCATTCCGTAAAACCACGTCCCCACCATTTATCATTTTCTGGAATCGGATGGAATTGGGGTAAATAAAATGCAATGATTCGATTTTTACTCATATTTTTATTTATTTGTATTTCCATTGTATCAATCTACTATATATTATTTGTTTTAAGTATTTTTTCTCCCCTTCTGTCAACCCAAACAAAAACACTAAAAGACCAAAAGTAAACGACGAAATCAGCAAAGTCACAACAACTCTATAAATCCCATAATCAACTATGTGGTTAACAATATTATAGGTTATTATTGAGGTAGATACTATAAATAGTATTGATTTTAATACTACTCTAAAAAGAAATTCACTCACCATAAACCCTGTATATTTTTTTATTATATACAAATCCATAAGCATGGCTATAGGATATACCGCAACCATCATTACATAAGCCACTTCTGGCGATGCCCCAGACTTAATAGCAATATAACTAATCGGCAATATTGTCATATAAATAAACGAAGAAGTAATATTAGGTAATTTCATTTTACCGACTGCATGTATTCCAGTCCCTATAGGGAAATCCATAGATTGTATCAAAAACTGAATCAACGTTAATCTTGTAAAAACAACAGTATAAGCCGGAACCTCTTTTAACCATATCTGTAGAATAAACTCCATTTCCAAGAATAATGGAATTCCCACTATACCCATCAAATATGAGGAAAACTTTGATGTTTGAGCAATAAGATTATTCATCGCCACATAATCTCCTACTGCACAAAATTTGATAATTTGAGGACGCGATGCCATTTGGAAACCTTCCACAAATTTATAAACTATTCCTGAGGCACTTCCAGCAATACCCCTTGCAGCATTTACGGCTGTACCGAATGCACTCAGAAGAATCGTAATACCTTGACCATTCATTGTAAAAGCTAACGATCCTACTGCATTCCAACCAGTATAGTGAAAAATCTCTATATATAATCGCTTATCAGATCTTAAAATAATAGAGCGGCATTCATTAAAATGCCTTCTACTATAGAATCGACATATCATTGCTGTAATGATTCCAACAATGAAAAATAATAGTGAATATAATTTAAGTTTATCTACATCTATTATTGTTAATATATAAACAATAGCCAATTTTGCAACAACATCCCAAATGCTAATATATGCATATACACCCATGCGTTCATGTGCTACTATTACAGCATTATATGGAGATTGGATTACTCCTATTACTGATCCAATTAAAGACAACTGAAATACAAATTGAGCAGCACCTAAACGATCTACTGGAATATTAAGCCGGTTTACAAGTAGCGGACCGACCAATTCCCCTAACAACAAAATTATAAGAGCAAGAATCAAATGGATTGTAATAGAAGCTGAAAATGTATGTTTTAATTCCTCTAAATTATTCTTTCCTAACGCAATAGTAATAAACCTAGATGTACCTTGGGACAATAAAGACGTCACCATTCCCATCAAACCGACTACACCACCCACCAGATTATATATACCAAAATCACTCGCGCCTAAAGTATCCAACACAACTCTAGTTGCGTACAATGACACTACCATGCTAAACAGCATTCTGATGTACAGCATCAATGTATTTTTCGCTATGCGCTTGGTATTTTCAGAATGATCTTGCATTGTCTCAATTATAGAATATCAGTTTCAATTACCTACTTAAAACCATATTAATAACATCATCTAATCTTGCTATTATTGGTCGAAACATTCTCTGCCTCAAATTCTCAACAATAAATGCAGATAAGAATATCACCACGAACCACACAATACAACAAATTAAGACTTCTTTAGGTCCATTGTTATATGATTCATTAACAGATTCATAAATCCAACTTGAAGCTATAAAATCCTGAATAAACAGTGCGGCTACTACTGTCGCAGCAATAGTATTAATTATTTTTGACCGCATTTCAAGTTGACAAAAACAAGAAAACATTGCTACCGAGGCTAATACAATCAGAGGGTTGTTATAGTAATAAAATCTACAATTAGAGTCATCCAAAACTAGAAGCGACAACACTGAAATAATACAAATCAGGACACTCATTATTGCAAATCCTATAAAATATTGACGTGGGCTAAATCTCTTGACAATAGGTTCTCTACTAATCCATTGGCCTATGATATAAATAAATATCAATTGCATTACATTGTATCCACTGAAATTTGCATTATTAAGTACCCAACCGGAAAAACAATTCAATATAAATAAGATTAAAACAAAGCGTCTATATGTCGCTATTGACATAGAATCTAGACCAGCATTAAGCACCGGACTTAAAATAAACAGCCACAAATAAGCCTGAAAAAACCATTGGCTGTTTGATATAAATAAAGATTTTATCAACGCTGGCAACAAAGGCGTACCAGCATGAAAATTAACAAGTGCTGCTATAAGGCCATAAAAGGCACATAGAAACCATAATGACAAAAACGACTTAAGTTTAAACTTTATCTTATGATATCCAGATATCAGAACAAATATATTAACACCACAGACACAAAAACTATATACTAAATTCTCCAATGCACAACTCAGCGGATTCTGCAAATCAACTTTAGAACAGAACTCTGTTTCCCATATTCCATGAACTACAAAATGCCCTATGACAATCATTATCATTGCCACAATCCTAGCTAGTTCAAAATTCGAGTCTCGATTAATTCGGTCTGAAGATATTATTGTTTTGCTCATTATCTAGCTATAAATAGTCTTAGAATAATCTCTACCTTCCAAAAATCCTTCCCCAAAACCCCTTCTTCTCCTCCTTCGGCACAGTTCCCAGGTACTCGTAATACTCCCTCCAGCTCCAGCGGTGGTGGATGACTTCGTAGATGGCTCCCCAGTCGGGGAGGCCTCCTACGGCGCGGTCGTCGATGAAGAGGTCGGCGTGGAGCTTGCGGGCGTGGATGGCCGCTGCGTCGACTTCCTCGCCGGGATAGTTGGAGTTGATGGCGAAGAATTCAAGCCCACGCTTGGCGCAGAAGTCGATCGCTTCCTGCAGGAGGTCGCCTTCACGGGCGGTCCAGAGGATGAGGCGGTGGCCTTCGGCCTGGATGCGTTTGAGTGATGCTATGGCGAAGGGAAGTTCCTTGCCGATGTGCGGATAACGGTG
>JAEIGA010010472.1_pt1 | contig 14053 bp, 12 predicted proteins | sample 9270691 | NCBI WGS metagenome assembly JAEIGA01 (sample SAMN17057246, study PRJNA624740) | gut metagenome | biome: biome; isolation source: fecal sample | host: Bos grunniens | place: China: Xizang | collected 2019 | reverse complement strand
GATTCAACAGTAGCATTATCTAGCACAGCCTTGTATATATCCCATTCAAATGCCATCGGCAATGAATAGCCTTTTGTATAATCGCCGTTTTCAAGTGCAGTCTTGTGCTCAAGGTCGAATGTCTTCATCTTGGAATCTACTCCATCACGCATCTCAGCACCGACATACAATGACAATGCACCTGCAGAGTTCACGCCGTCGTACTGAAGTTCGAACTTGCCGTTGTTCTTTGCTGTAATCTTGACATAAGCAGCCTTACTCAAGAAGGTCGTACTGTATTGCCAGCCGTTCAAACCGTTATATACACTGGCTGAATTGGCAAGATACATTCCTGCCATTGGCCAATAGATTATATAGCGTTCATCATCTACAGGCACCAGCTGCATAACATTCTCCGCAGAAGCCACGATATCGCCCTCTTCGGCATAACGCATATACAGAGGACCGCTGCCTGTATAGGTCGTTCCGTTAGACGCTGTAAAGAACTTCGTTGCATTGCCTTTCAGCACGAAGAGCTGGTTTTCTGCGGCCAGTTCCGCTTCTGTTGTTACTGCAGCACCGAGCACGAACTCGTCACCGACAGATACCGGAACGTAATCAGTACCAAGTGTCACAGCAACTTTTGTCGGAGCATTCTTTGGTTCTCCATAGCGTGTAGTCCATTCTAATGAGAAAGAATCCAAACTCTTCTCCAATGCGAGTTCCACATAGTGATAATCGGCAACAGGAGCATTTCCCGTCCACATAGAGTGGAAATAGGATTTATAATCGTTGTCAGATAAAGCCGGAAGACCGCCGCCGTCATCCACATACGACATGGAATTATGGTCGGCATTAGAGGATGCCGTGTAAGCTACTGGATTTCCGTTCTTGTCATACACATTGAGTTCTGAGAGGGCAAAAACAATGTTATTCCCGTTCGGAGCCTCGTTGATGAGAGTTTCCAGCACAGTAATACGGACCTTGTCGGTAGCCGTACCTGGTTCAATCAAAGTTGATGTAAACTCATAAAATCCTTCGTAATCGACTTCACCAACAGCAATACCGGGCAAACCGTCAACTTTGTTCAAGACCTTGCTCCAACTCTGAGCATCAATACCTGAAATTGTACATAGTACAAGCAGTAAGGAAAACAGATATCTTTTCATAATCAAAATATTTTCATCCCATATTATCGCGCTTTTATCCAAAGGATAAACCTGCATTTTGCAAAGTAACAAAATAAAGTTTAAAATTTCAATACAATGACATTATTTTATTGCCTGCAATCAACCAAGACTGCAATCCATACGCATAAAAGAATTTCCGTTCGGGCAAAACAGTCATCAGGGAACAAGGGATACGGAGTTGACTTAAGTACAATTTCCCGGAGTTGCAAAAATAATTTCTTGAATCTTTATTGTTTATTGACAAAAAATTCATACCTTTGCCGTCGCAAACAGAGCGGGATGTAGCTCAGCCCGGTTAGAGTACGCGTCTGGGGGGCGTGTGGTCGCTGGTTCGAATCCAGTCATCCCGACAACAAAATGGTTCTACAAATGCTTGTAGAACCATTTTTGTTTTTCTTCAACACCTTTTTCAACACCTTCTGCGCAATTACCGCACAAGAAGTGATGTAAAGTTGAACCCACATCAACAGGCAGCAGCCTGGACTGTCCTCATCACTCGCAACCAATTGCCGCCCCATATTTTCTCAATATCACTCTCGCAATACCCTCGGCGCAACAGTTCACGGGTTATGTTACAGAGTTGCGATGCACTCGAACAACCCTTTACGGCACCATCGCCGTCAAAATCGGTACCGATACCCACATGTTCTATGCCGGCAACAGATATGGCATGTTCAAGATGCATCATGAAGTCATCGATAGTCGCCTCACCCTCCTCACGCAAAAAGCCGCTGTACATAGTTACCTGCACCACTCCACCCTTAGATGCCAATGCAGCCATCTGTTCATCGGTAAGGTTGCGCGGATGATTACACAAAGCCTTGCAAGAGGAGTGAGAACAGACAACAGGAACCGTACTCAGTTCAAGCACTTGCCAGAAAGTGCTCTCTGCAGCATGTGACAAATCAATGACCATACCCACGCGATTCATCTCCCCTACGACTTCCTTGCCGAAAGCACTCAAACCGCCATGCTCACCATTTCCGCGCGCAGAGTCACAGATATCATTGTCACCATTGTGGCACAAAGTCATATAAACGACACCCATATCCCTATAACGGCTTATATTGGCAATATCTTTACCGATGGCATAGCCGTTCTCTATGCCCCGCATTATCACCTTCTTTCCCTCCTGCTTGCAGCGATAGACTTTATCGGGGGAATCGCAGAGAGCAACGTACCCATTGTTACGCTCCACCTGGGCAACAATCCCGCTCAACAAGCTGTCGGCACTACGTGTTGCCGTGGCAAGTGCATTTTCGTCACGCGCTCCTTGAGGTATATATGCCACCATGGTAACGGCATCCAACCCGCCTTCGTCCATCTTGTGCAAATCTACAAGCGCGATGTCACTCCTCTCCTCAAGCCTATAGCCTTGTTCAAACAGCATAGGCGTATCACAATGCGAATCGAGTGTAAGTATTCTTGAATGAACCTCCTTTGCCTTGCGATACAAGGAGGCTTCACCGACAAGCCATCCGAAAAGCGGCATCATGCATCGGTCACTGTTCATGATAAAGGATTCGGGATGCCACTGCACGCCAATTATCGAACGGCCGTCAACTGCCTCCATCGCCTCTATTACCCCGTCGGGCGACACGGCTGCAACAGCGAACCCAGCAGGCGCGACACTCACCGACTGGTGATGGAAACTGTTTACCGCAGTGCTTTCACAGCCGAACAGACGGGCAAGCATACAGTCATGCACAAACGAAACATCGTGGGTAGCCACGTGGCGGTCTATCGGCTCCTGGTCATGAGCAAGCAACTCGCCGCCAATTCCGGCATATTGGTCCTGATACACCTTTCCGCCAAAGGCAACAGCAAGAGTCTGTATGCCACGGCAGATTCCCAATATAGGCAACGCACGGTCGGCGGCAAGACGTGCGAGAAGAATCTCCTGCTCGTCACGCTTAGGGTTTACGGCATGCAAGAGTGCATAATCGGGTTCCTCACCCATATATCTGGGGTCGATATCGGCACCGCCTGTAAGCAGCAAAGCATCAATATGCTTAAGTGTTTCAACCAATGCATCGCGGTTTGCATACGGAGGAATTACGAGGGGAGTTCCGCCGGCCTCTATTATTGATGCGTAATAGGCTTCGGCAAGTGCGGCATTGCCGTCGCGGAAGTTTGCTGTTATGCCAATTACCGGGCGAGGCTTCGCCAATGGGAAACCGGAATGAAGCTCCTTGTATTCACTCATGAAATCGAATTTATCCTGTCTCATATCGCTCATATTTATAAAAGCCCTGCACTGTGATTGCGCAATCACAGTACAGGGAATTATGTTTTTACCATGCAGTAAAGCCGTCTTAAGAAAAAACGGGTGTTACTCCATAGGCATGTTTCGCTTTATACTGTGGTCGAGGACAATCATGGTTTCGGTGCTGACAATACCGGGAATTTCCTGGACACGACCGTTAAGCAGGGTCATAAGATGCTCGTTGTCGTGCGAGTACATCTTCGCAAGTATTGAATAAGGGCCTGTTGTGTAGCAGCACTCAACCACTTCGGGTATCTCACGCAGACGTTCTACAACCTCCTTGTACATTGAGCCGCGCTCCAAGCGCACTCCGATATAAGTGCATGTCTTGTAGCCAAGACGACGGACGTCAATCTCATAGCATGAACCCGAAATTATGCCCATGTCAATCAAATGCTGCACTCGCAGATGAATGGCAGCCCGTGAAACGCCGCAGAGTTCGGCCACATTACGGAAAGGGATTCTTGCATCTTTTGAAATGATGCTTAAGATTTTAAGGTCCAAAGCATCTACCTTGCATTCTGTATTTTTCATATTAAGTCAGTTTATAAGAATCAAATTTATTACTTGCCGGGAACAGCCTCTACTATCTCCAGGTCATATACCAATGCACTATATGGAGCTACATTGCGTGTACCTCTTGCTCCATAGCCCAGCTCCCAAGGGATATACACCTTGCATTTTGTTCCGGACGGCAATGCCATTACAGCCTCTGCAAGACCGGGAACCATCTCGCTCACACGTTTCTCAACCGCAAAGCCACGAGACGAATCAAATAAGGAGCCATTAGGATATGTGCCTTTGTATATGCACTTTACCACATCGTTATATGTAGCCTTAGCACCCGTGCCGGCAACTTCTATCTTGTATTGCACACCGCTGGGGAGAACAACTACGCCTGGACGTTCCTTGTTGCTCCTAATGAACTCGTCACTCTTGAGGCGGAAGACATGCTGGTTATAATAATCCTTTGCAACGTCAATATTAATTGTCTTGCTGCTACGGTATGTCGCAGCCTTAAGGCCTTCAAGGAAAAGTTTGCGGTCAACTTTGTTGACAGTGTCACCGGGGTATATCGCATCATCGGCAAGCCCTATCATCTCCATTGCAGAGGATGCCACAAGCACTCCGTTGGCGTATGCCCTTGATTCCGGAGTCTCATCCAACGGGAAGGCATCGCACAAACCGCGCACAAAGTCGTCGATATTTGCTGAATCTATGCCTACATCCTGCATCTTAAGCGGGATATCCTCGCCAATCATCATACTGACAGCAAAAGATAGCGAATCGCCCATGCTTTTCAGTTCAACTTTCTTGTCTAAGATATCGGAGCCGCCAAAAAGGCTGTTCGCCGCAAGTGTTGCCAACACACCTGCAACAAATGCACAAATAGTCCTTTTCATCGGATTTTTAGAGTACCTTTATGAGTTCCACATCGAACACCAACGCACTGTATGGAGGTATCATTTCTCCAGCACCATGCTCACCGTATGCCATATCGTACGGAATATACAGACGCCATTTAGAGCCCTCTTTCATAAGTTGCAGAGCCTCAACCCAACCTTTGATAACCTGGTTCACACCGAAAACAGCAGGCTCGCCACGCTTGATTGAACTGTCGAATACCGTACCGTCGATAAGTGTTCCTTCGTAATGGCACTGTACACGGTCGGCAGCAGACGGTTGCTTTCCTGTACCCTCTGTTATAATCTCATACTGAAGACCGCTGGGCAATGTTGTCACGCCTTCTTTTTTTGCGTTTGCAGCAAGGAACGACTCCCCGCTTGCCTTGTTCTGGGCGTAAGCCTCTTCGGCCAGTTGCTTGAAATGCTCGTTCACTACCTTCTGGGCCTCGGCATGTGTCATTTCGAGCTTCTCGCCCTTGAGCACATCGTTAATGCCCTTGATAAAATCCTCCACACTCATATTCTTCACTCCCATCGAAAGCAAGTTTTGGCCAATTCCCATGCCAAGACCATAACTGAATTTATCCATTTCTCTTTATTTTTAATGATTTAACTTTATTTGCTGTCATTTTGCCAAACAAACCATTTGACAAAAAACCCAAACAGTGACTGGCGAAGATACAATTTTATATTTACAACAAGCATAATATTGGCATTTTTTTAGCAAAAGATTAAAAAAAGCGAATAACATCACAAAAACAGACATCGTTACACATAATATCATTTTGTCAGGCAGCATCAAGAAGTTCTTTATTATATATAATATAACTGTAATTTTATCGTTCATTAAAGCAAAAGCTCAATTTAAATACATAACTTTGCAGAATAGGGCTACTATTGACCTGATAGTGAGATTATGGAAGATACAATTATACTGGGAAGCATCCTCTTGTTAATAGTTGCAGGCTTTTTCATCCTGCAGAAGTTCAACCGCAACAAGCCTGCTGTTGATGACCACCACGAGCATGGAGCAGAAGATGGCGTTTGCTGCGGCAAGCATACTAACTGTGCAAAAGGATACGACAACAGCAATCTCTATTTCGATGACGAGGAGCTAGACCGTTTCAAAGGCAAGAAACAGGAGGAATACACCGATGAAGAGACCGAAGAGTTCAGGAACGTGCTTTATACTATGCGCAGCGACGAAGTTGACACATGGGTACACTGCCTTCAGACACGCGGAATAGAGATACCGCAGGAAGTCAAGGACGAGATTCTGCTTATGTTGCAGTAAGAGAGTCGGAATCAGGAACATACAAGACATGAACATGACAGCAAGAACGTATAGAAAAATAATAGGATATATTCTTCTGCTTGCCTTGGCTGCGACATTGCCGGGATGCTCATCCAAAAAGAAGAAGAATACCGCAACAACACGCGCATATCACTCTTTCTTTGCACGGTACAACACATTCTACAACGGCGACGTTGCCTATCAGAAAGGGGTGACCTCGCAAATAGGGAGCCACAAGGACAACTATCTGGAGCAGCTGCCGTTGCTGATTGTCAGCAATAAAAACACCCAGGGAATAGGAAAAAGCGACTTTGACCGGGCAATAGAGAAATCGCAGAAAGCCATAAAGACCCACTCCATCAAAAGGAAGCCCAAACGCCCGGTTGGCAAGAAACTTACACCGAAGCAGAAACGTTTCTATTCAAAGAAAGAATTCAACCCGTTCCTTTGGCGTGCATGGTTCATGATGGCCAATTCTCAGTTCCATAAAGGTGAATTTACCGAGGCCGCCAGCACATATATATACATTTCGCGACTTTACGAGGAGGACCGCAAACTTGTTGCCATGGCAAGAATAGGCCTTGCGCACTGTTATGTAGAGATGGATTGGCTTTACGAAGCCGAAGACCTATTGCAGCGAATACAACGCGACACTGTACCATCCTCCCTGAAGGAAGAATTTGCACATGCCAAAGGCAACCTTCTTATAAAGCAGGAGAAATACAAGGATGCTGTAGAAGAGATTTCCAAAGGATTGAAGCGAAAGGATATTTCAAGCCTTGAGAAGGCAAGGGAGCACTACCTCATCGGCCAGCTACACGCAAAGAGCGGGAACAAGAAAGCCGCATACAAGAGCTTCGGAAAGGTTATTTCAAAGAGCCCGCCCTATGAGCTTGAGTTCAACGCACGCATACGACAGACCGAAACGGCAACAGACGAGAACCACAAGAAGATTCTGAGCAAACTGAAAAGAATGTCGAAATCGCCGAAGAACAAAGAGTATCTGGCACAGATATATTATGCCATAGGAAACATACACATGAGCCAGAAAGACACCGCTGAGGCTATAAAAGCATACGAGACCGGCGTTGTCGAGGGAGCGTCATCAGGTTACGGGACAGGAATGCTGCATCTCTCTTTGGCAAAGATTTTCTGGGAACAGGAGAAGTTCTCCAAATCGTACGAGAACTACAGCAAGGCAATCCCGATGCTTAACGAAGAGACTCCCGGATATGACGAGATGAAATTCCGAAACGATGTATTGGGAGACCTTGTCAAGTACACCGATGTTGTCGAGAAACAGAGTGAACTGCTGTATTGGGCAACATTGCCTCCTGAAAAACTCAACCCTATAATTGACAAACTGATAGAAGATGAAAAGCGGAAAGAAGAACTGCGTAAAAAAGCCGAAAAGAAACTGGAAAGGGAGAACAGCAACGAGCTTGACAAAGCGACTACACAAGCCGGCATGACAATTGTTGACCAGAACGAAAAACAGAAATGGTACTTCTATAACCCGCAGACAGTAGCACAAGGAATACGCAGTTTTAAACAGAAATGGGGGAACAGACAACTGAAAGACTATTGGAGATTCAGTCATGAGATTGCATCACTGATGACATCGCATGAAACAGAAGACAGCATCGCTGCAGACTCTTTGGTCGTTGACTCACTGATGAACGACAGCATTGCAGTCGGTGACAGCATTGACATTGCCGTAAACGATTCATTGTCAACCGACCCTACAACACGCGAATATTACATACAGCAGATTCCTGTTACCGAAGAGCAGAAGGAGAAAGCCCACAAGGCACTCAGCGATGCCTTATATGAGGCCGGAGTACGTTTCAAGGACAAGGTAAATGACAAGAGACTTACACTTTCATACCTTGAACGTCTTGCCAACGAGTACAAGGAGCACGAAAAACTGGCCGACACATATTACCAGCTGTTCGTTGCATGTTCCCGCTGGGAAGAGCCTGAGAAAGCCGACTACTACAAGACTCTTCTCATGAGCAACTATCCGGACAGCTCTATAACAAAGAGAATACAGGAACCCGATTTCTTTGAGACAGCAGCGACACGCAAGCATAATGAGGATTCAATGTATGTAAAGGCTTATACACACTACAAGAATCTTGAATATGCCGACGTTGAAGCCGAGGACAGCATTGCCGGAAAGAGGTACCCCAAAGGCAACCACCGTGCACGCTTCATGTTCATAAATGCAATGGCAAAGATGTACAGCGGCAAACATAAAGAGGCGATGGAGGTTCTTGCAGAGCTGGTCGGGAGTTTCCCCAGCGACAGCATAAGCAGAATAGCAGGAGAAATCTCAACCGGGCTCAAGGAAGGACGCCTGCTTAGAAGCGGTATCTCGACATCTATCTGGAGCCGTATGGCAAACGGAGAGATACGAGAGGGCATGGACAGTATTCCGGAGTTCAGTACAGAACGTAACGAGCCGTACTGCTTTGTGCTGGCATTCCCTAATGACTCGCTTGACGAGAACCGCCTGCTGTTCGAGATGGCACGCTACAACTTCTCAAGATACATGGTACGAAGTTTCGAGATGTCATTTGAAAGGCTGGCTCAGGTAACACTGCTGGAGGTAAAGACGTTCCTGAACTTCGACGAAGTGTTCCTCTACAGGAAAAGGCTCTATGCAAGCAAGGAGACTGCTAAGATACTTCAAGGCATAAACTCGTTCATCATATCAAAAACGAACCTTGATTTGTTATTACAGTACTACAGCTTTGACGACTACCAGAGGTTCTATGAAGAGAACCTGCAAGCTATACCGGAGGTTGACATCGACGGCTATACGCTTGACGAGCCGGACTTTGGTGATGAAGATGAGAGCGGAGATAGTGAAGAAAAAGATGAAGAAAACTACGTAGAATAGCATATGGCATACCAATTGTTATGGGCCGATGACGAGATAGAACTGCTCAACGCCCATGTGATATTTTTGCAGAGCAAAGGATATGAGGTGACTAAAGTTACCAACGGTCATGATGCGATAGAGGCATGCAGAAGCAGTCTCTTCGACCTTGTGCTGCTTGACGAGAATATGCCGGGACTTACAGGACTCGAAACCTTGACAAGAATCAAGGAGATACAACCCTCGACTCCTGTCGTAATGGTTACCAAGAGCGAGGAAGAGGATATAATGGAACAGGCTATCGGCTCCAAGATTGCCGATTACCTGATAAAACCCGTGAACCCGAACCAGATACTGCTGACACTGAAGAAGAACATACACCGCAAGGAAATTGTCGCAGAAAAGGCGAACAATGCATACCAACAGAACTTCGGGAAACTGTCATTGATGATAAATGATGCAAGAAGCATTGAAGAGTGGCAGGAAGTCTATAGAAAAATCGTATATTGGGAGCTGCAGCTTGAAAGTGCCGACACACAGATGCACGAGATGCTGAAGTCGCAGAAAGAGGAGGCGAACAACATGTTCGGCAAATTCGTGAAAAAGAATTACATGAACTGGATGTCATCGCCACGCGAGGAACGTCCGGTAATGAGCGGTGACCTGTTTCGCGAGCATATTTTTCCTTTGGTTGACAATGGCGAAAAAGTCTTTCTCATTATCATTGACAATTTTCGTTACGACCAGTGGCGTGTGCTTGCAGACGAGATAGGAAGCAGTTTTGCCATTGAAGAAGGCATGTACACAAGCATTCTGCCCACTGCGACACAGTATGCCCGCAATGCAATCTTCGCAGGGCTTATGCCTAGCCAGATAAAGGAGATGTTCCCGAAGCTATGGGTCGATGAGGAAGAGGATGAAGGAAAGAATCTGAATGAAGAGGCACTCATAGAGACGCAGATTGCACGTTACCGCCGCAAGGACCGTTTCTCCTATGGCAAGGTGCTTACGTCTTCAGCAGCCGAGAAATACATAGAGAATATAAACAATCTTGCAAAAAACGAGATAAACGTGTTGGTGATAAACTTCATCGACATATTGTCGCATGCCCGTACCGAATCGATGATGGTAAGGGAACTTGCCGCCAACGAAGCTGCATACCGCTCAATTACATTGTCATGGCTTAGACACTCAGCTATAAAGAAGCTGTTTGAGCAGCTTGCCGAGAGTAAATACACAGTAGTGATAACAACCGACCACGGCAGCATACAGGTAAACAACCCGACAAAGGTTATTGGAGACAAGAACACCAATACCAATCTCAGATATAAGTTGGGCAAGGCTCTGAACTATAGCGGAAAGGATGTCTTCGAAATAAAGGAGCCGGCCAAGGCCTTCCTGCCATCACCGAACTTGAGCACAAGCTATATTTTCGCGACAGGAGACAACTTCTTCGCATACCCGAATAACTACAACTACTACGTATCATACTATAAGGATACATTCCAGCATGGCGGCATTTCAATGGAAGAGATGCTTGTCCCAATCATTAAGCTAAGACCCAAGAACATGAACAAATAGCAGCATTGCTGCAATGCCACACAAATAAGATGAAAGAAGAGACAATCATAGTAAACGGGCTTGAGGATTACCCCGAAGCTGCCATAAGATTTACCGGTTTCCTAGACAAAGGGAACATATTCGCTTTCTATGGCAAGATGGGAAGCGGAAAGACAACATTCATAAAGAGCATCTGTGAGGAGCTGGGTGTGGAAGATTCCATAAACTCCCCAACATTTGCCATTGTAAACGAATACGAAGACAAGGAAAAGAGAACCATATACCATTTTGACTTCTACCGTATAAAATCGGTTGAGGAGGTCTATAATATGGGATATGAGGAATATATATACAGCAATGCAATATGCTTCATGGAGTGGCCGGAGCTTATAGAGGAGCTACTCCCTGAGGAGTGTATAAAAGTATATATCAATGAAAACGCTGACGGCTCACGAACGATAAGGGTCGTAGAGGAAGAGTGAGCGAGGATTACACGAGAAAGGATGAAACAAAACAAACGAACTGCTATATGAAAATAAACGCAAACGCATCGGGTACCAGAACGATTGAAGTAAATGAGGTACAGTTGCAGATAATAAGGAAGTATTCACTGCTTGACCGAATTGCGAACAGCATGGGTATCATTGACGAGGACTCTTTGAACAAGTTACGCCTTACGGTACGCTCTCTGATTGCCTCACAGACTATGGCATCCAAGGAACTGCTTGAACTCTGCATGGTACTCTACCATGAAGACATGAAGGCACTGGGGCTGAACAACCTTGCTAAATTATATACAGAATGGTTGAATAAGAAGGTTGCATCAGAAGCTGAGGAGAAGAATAATGCAGAACAGGAAAATAACTGATTGGCTCCCTACCACGCGCAAGGAAGCAGCTATGCGCGGATGGGAACAGATGGACGTAGTCATTTTCAGTGGCGACGCCTATGTTGACCACCCCTCGTTCGGTGCAGCAGTTATCGGACGGTTGCTTGAGGCTGAAGGGCTACGCGTGGCGATTGTTCCGCAGCCCAACTGGCAGGACGACCTGCGTGACTTCAAGAAAATGGGACGTCCCAGGCTCTTCTTCGGCATATCGGCAGGATGCATGGACTCTATGGTCAACAAATACACTGCAGCCAAGAGATTCAGGAGCGAAGACGCCTATTCACCGAACGGCAAGCACAGCATGAGACCGGAATATGCAACTATAACATATTCCAGGATACTCCGTGAGCTTTATCCCGATTCAGCCATTGTGATTGGCGGAATAGAGGCATCAATGCGGCGTTTCACGCACTACGACTACTGGCAGGACAAGCTGATGAACAGCATCCTTGTTGACAGCAAAGCCGATGTGCTTGTATATGGTATGGGTGAGCAACCGATAACAGCATTGGCGCATTCAATGCTTGAAAGGCTGGATGGCAGCAAAGACAGATACATAACAGCAGAGGAGGCAAGGGATATTGCGAAGTCAACCAGACAGACCGGCTATCTTGCACACAGGAGTGAAATTGTCACGGATGAAGAGAATGACAAACTCCTTGCCAGCCATTCGGAGTGCCTTGAAAGCAAGAAGAAACAGGCTGCCAACTTCCTTGCCATAGAAAAGGAGTCGAACAGAGTCAATGCCAGAAGACTGCTGCAAGAAAACGGCGAAATGACAGTAGTAGTCAACCCGCCCTTCCCGACCATGAGTACGGAACAGCTTGACCATAGCTTTGACTTGCCATATACCAGACTGCCGCACCCGAAATATAACGGCAAACGAATACCGGCATATGACATGATAAAGCACTCCGTGAACATTCACCGCGGATGCTTCGGAGGATGCGCATTCTGCACAATCTCGGCGCATCAGGGCAAGTTCATCGTGAACCGCAGCGAAGAGAGCATACTCCGAGAAATAAACGAGATTGCAAGAATGGACGACTTCAAAGGGTATCTTTCGGACCTTGGAGGGCCGTCGGCAAACATGTACATGATGAAAGGGCGCAAAAGCGAACTATGCGCAAAATGCTCACGTCCCTCATGCATACAGCCGAAGATATGTCCTAATATGAATATAGACCACACACCGCTGCTGGAACTGTACAAGAAAGTGGATTCACTTCCATGTATCAAAAAGAGCTTTATCGGAAGCGGAGTACGGTATGACATGCTGTTGCATAGAAGCGGTGACAAGAGGCTCGACGAAGCCGCAGACAGATATACCGAGGAACTTATAAGAAAACACGTCAGCGGCCGTTTGAAGGTCGCTCCGGAGCACACATGCGACAATGTACTGAGACTTATGCGCAAGCCGCCATTCAAACAGTTCCATGAATTCAAACGTATATTCGACAAGATTAACAGTAGAGAAGGGCTTAAGCAGCAGATTATACCTTACTTCATAAGCAGCCATCCGGGAAGCTCATTGGAGAACATGGCAGAACTGGCAGCAGAGACCAAGCAGCTGAATTTTCACCTTGAACAGGTACAGGACTTCACTCCTACCCCGATGACAATGGCCACTGAGATGTACTATACCGGCATAAACCCGGAAACAGGCGAGGAGATTTACGTGGCACGAAGCATGAGGGATAAGGAATCACAACGCCGTTTCTTCTTCTGGTACAAACCTGAGGAGAGGAAACAGATAGTTCAGATACTGCGCCGGATGAACCGGACAGACCTTATAAGAAAGCTGGGCATATAAGAGCGGAACAGCAGAACAGACAATAAAGGCCGGTGCATGCACCGGCCTTTATTATCTGTTGGAACTAATCAGTTCTCCTCTTCGAAATCCTCCTTACCTACTCCGCACAATGGACATACATAATCATCCGGGAGTGATTCAAACGGTGTTCCCGGTTCAATACCCTGCTCCGGGTCACCAATTTCGGGGTCATATACCCACTGACATACTGTACAAATATACTTTTTCATAATTGTTCGTTTTAAATGTTAAACATCTGGCAACAAGGCTTTGTTCGCAGTAAGATTCAAAGCGGAACAAAATTCCTGTACCTCACATTACAAATTTAACATTTAACCGGGAGCAGACAAAGCAAGATATGTTAATTTTTACAAAGCCTGTTTATTTTCCTTCTCCCAGAAAACTGTCAATAAGGTACCGCATACCCTCGGAAGCACCTCTACGTATATGTACAACGTCACGTACTCCATTGACCTGTACCTCGTTCGGGTCAATAAGATATACAGGAACCCCGTAAGGCACATAGTTCAGCAGGCCGGCAGCAGGATATACATTCAACGATGTACCTATTATTACAAAAGCATCAATATCACGTATTGCAGCAATTGCATCGTTCATCAAGGGAACGGCCTCGCCGAACCACACTATGTAGGGACGCAGTTGCGAACCGTCGGCGGCAAGATCACCGACATTTATCTCGTCAAGGGGCGATGAGAAGCTCTTGACATATTCAAGGTTATTGGGCTGGCGTGATGAACATGCCTTCATAAGT
>JAEIGA010010471.1_pt1 | contig 14053 bp, 13 predicted proteins | sample 9270691 | NCBI WGS metagenome assembly JAEIGA01 (sample SAMN17057246, study PRJNA624740) | gut metagenome | biome: biome; isolation source: fecal sample | host: Bos grunniens | place: China: Xizang | collected 2019 | reverse complement strand
TTATTTTGAAAGGTTGTATTTCTTATTGAATCTGTCAACACGTCCGCCTGTATCAACAAGTTTTTGTTTACCTGTGAAGAATGGATGGCAGTTTGAGCAGATATCAACACGCATATCGCTCTTTGTTGAAGCAGTTTCAATAACAGCACCGCAAGCACATTTTACTTGTGTTGGAGCGTAATTTGGATGAAGTCCTTCTTTCATTTATTGTCACCTCTTTAAAGTATTTATATCACATTAGCACGAGAATATTATCATAAACTGACAAAAAAAGCAACCCTTTTTTCGAAATTTATTTTAAAATATTAAAGTTTTTGTAATATACATTCAAAAAAAGTAAGCATAATGTTTAAAAATGTACAAACTATGACTCCTAAGGCGGTTGGCAACAAAAATGAAAGAAGTAAATATTTCAAGCTTTTTGTTTCTTTATATATTGTTATAAGTGTTGTAGCACATGGAAAATGGAACACAGAAAACATTATAAAGCAAACAGCAGTTTTAATATTCCAGCCATTTGAAATTAAAATATTACCGATTGTTTCTACACTTTCAACTGAAATCAGTTCTTTATTATCTGAATATGTCATTAGTGCTATCGGCAAAACAATTTCATTAGCGGGAATACCTAAAATGAAAGCGGTTAATAATTCACCATCCAGCCCTAAAAGATTGCCAATTGGTGTAAAGAAGCTGATTATAGAATTTAAAATTGCTCTATCACCAAGATTTAATAACAACCATATTATAATTCCAGCTGGGAAAGCAACTACTACTGCCCTAACTAAAACAAAAAGTGTTCTGTTTAAAAGCGAGTGTGTTATAACTTTTGTTATTTGTGGTTTTCTGTACGATGGTAATTCTAATATATAATGTGATTGCTCACCTTTAAGAATTGTTTTAGAAAGATTGTTTGAAACAAACAAGGTTATTGCTATACTTATTACTATAACCAAAGATAATACCAAGGCACTTATAACGCTACTACCATTTTGTGTCTGTGAAATAAAAAATATTGAAATAATCTTTATTATTGCTGGAAAACGACCATTACACGGGGTAAAGCTATTAGTCAAAATTGCTATTAGCCTTTCGCGTTTTGAGTCAATAATTCTCGCCCCTGTGACGCCAACACAATTACACCCAAAGCCCATACAAATCGTCAAAGCTTGTTTACCACAGGTATTTGCTTTTTGAAATTTACTGTCTAAAACATAGCTAACTCTTGGCAATACGCCTGCATCCTCTAAAATAGTAAAAAGAGGGAAAAATATTGCCATTGGTGGAAGCATAACTGACACTACCCACCCCAGAACACGAAAGCCACCATTTATGAGCATTTCGATTAAGAATTCATTTATTCCGATATTTTGAAATAAAATCGTCAATTTGTTTTCTGTATTACTGAATAAATCAAGCAACAATTCTGATGGAATATTTGCTCCGACAATTGTAATATAAAAAATTGCGAAAAGCATTAAAGCTAAAACAAAATATGAAGTATATTTTCCCGAAATAAATTTATCAATTTTTAAATCCTTTGTTATATTTGTTTTTATCTTAGAAACTGTTACTAAATCAGTCGTTTTTTCAGACATAAGATATAAATTTTCTGCTAAAAGCTCCGTTAGTTGTTCTTTGTCTATTCCATTCTCATTCAAATATATATCAGCTTTTTCCAAAGCATTTAAAACAACTTCCTTTTTAATCAAATCGAACCCAAGATATTCCTTTAATTTTTCACAAAAATTTTCTTCGTTCAATAGAAGTCTTAAAGCAAGCCAACGCTTATTCAACTGCTTTGTAGGCATTTTAAAAATTGCTGAATAAATATATTCCAACGCTGTTTCTATAGTACTTTCGTATGAAATAGATATTCTTTTTCGACACGCCTCACTTTCGAGAGCTTTCTTTAATTCTTCTATCCCCTTTTCGTTCCGTGCCTCAGTACCGACTACCGCAACACCTAATTCATAAGAGAGTAATTTGAGATTTATTTCAATCCCCTTTTTTCTGGCTTCGTCCAAAAGATTAACACATACAACCACATCTTTTTGAAGCTCTAAAAGCTGATAAACAAAGTAGAGATTTCTTTCAAGAGAGGTAGCATCACACACAACTAAAACCTTGTCATAATCTGAAAAGCAGAGAAAGTCTCGTGCAACTGCCTCCTCTTTAGAATGTGGTGTTAATGAATAAGTACCAGGAATATCAACAATCTCGTAGGTTACATTATTATATTTATATTCACCAGAAGCTATGCTCACTGTTTTACCAGTCCAGTTTCCTGTGTGTTGTTTTAATCCCGTCAGTGCATTAAAGACTGTACTTTTGCCTACATTCGGATTGCCAGCAAGTGCAATTTTAACATTTTTTCTCACACGCACCACCTCTTGAAACCAGAATTTTTTCAGCATCACAATTTCTTAACGCTATAACACAACCCTTAATCAAGTAAGCTCTTGGATTACCACAAGGGCTACTATGAAGAGGTTTAATTTTGCTTCCCCTTATAAGACCTATATCCTGTAAACGCTTTTTTAAAGCTTTATCTGTTTCTATATTAACAATAACGCCTGTTTCCCCGATTTTTAATTCACACAAGGTTATAATCATACAGTTCACTCCCAATATTACTATATGATGAATTTATTTCTTGGTGAATATTGATTTTTTGCAAAAAAATGGTAGAATATATAAAGGTGATTGTATGAAGACAAACAACAAACAAGGTTTTATTCTTGCAACTCTTTCTTATTTAACAGTAACAATTTTAGATTTATATTTCACATATATAGGCACTCCGAATTTAGAGCTTGAGGGGAATCCTTTATATAATATTTTGTTCTATAGCTGGACTGGCTTAATTACAATTAATGTTATAACCTTTCTTTTTTATATTGCAATTGCTTATTTTGGGTTTGTCGCTTACAAAAGACCAGTTACAAATGAAACAGATTTAAAAAGATATTTGTCTTACATTTCCTTTGGAGACCCCGACAAATATTCAACTATGATGTGGAAACTCCCTAAAATATGGTCACCACAGATAGCCTGTCTTTGTTGGTCTGTAGCAACAATTTTACCATTTGCAAGATTTTTGATTGTTATTGTCTGGTTTTTATTGATTTTAGATATTGATGCACCTTTATTTTTCAGTATTACAACTGCTATTCCTATGGGAAGAATTGATTTAGTTGTCGCAGTCTTAGGTGCATGGTTATTATCATTTGTCTGGATACACAAAGAATTTAAATTGAATTTAAAAAACATCGAAAAAAGAGGTATTAAAAATTGACTGATGAATTAAAAGAAATTATTTCAAAGCATATAAAAAAACACCCAAAAGCAGAGCTTCAGGATATTTTAAAAATGCTTTATCAGAACGAATTTGGTCCTAAGCATCTAGCTGAAAATGAAATTGAGTGCTTCAAAAGTCTTTCAAATGAAATCAGGAGTATTAATTATGACGAAAACGAATCTCTTTTTGAGGATATTGGTTGTAACGCGGTAAGGCTTAATTTAAAAGCAATACCACCTGAAACCAATTTGAATTACATAAATAAAATAATAGTCAAATCAGCGAATGATTTTGGTGGTACAAATGAAAAACTGGTTGTTAAATTCGGGCTTTTAGTTGTTATGGCACAAAATGATGAAATTCCTTTTGATATTCAGAGAGTTCGCGATGAAACTAACGCCTTTGCAAAAAGCGGTTTTAAGCCTGTAAGTCATAGTGAAATTTATAAAAAGCACTATTCTCCTGCATATAGAGTTATAAGCAAAAAATATATGTCCCTTGTTGAAGCTATTATCGGCTTGAGAAACACTGATTTCAGTAAAAAGCATATTGTTATAAGTATTGATGGCAATTCTGCCTCTGGTAAAACTACTTTAGCCAATAATTTAGCTAAGCTTTTAAATGCCGAAACAGTACACTGCGATGATTTTTTCTTGCCACCTGAATTAAGAACCAAAGAACGCCTCAATGAAGCTGGAGGTAACATTCACTACGAAAGATTAAAAGACGAGGTAATTGATAATTTAAAAAAGCCAAAAGTTATTTCTTATAAAGCTTTTGACTGTCAGAGTGGTACTTTGAAAGAAAACAGATTTTTAATGAACAAACAGGTTGTAATTGTTGAGGGTGCTTATTCTTGTCACCCATATTTCGAGAATTATGCTGATTATAAAATCTTTTTAAAAATTGATGACGAAAAACAAAAAGAAAGAATTTTAAAGCGTAATGGCGAAGAAATGCTAAAGCGATTCATTAATGAGTGGATTCCACTTGAAAACAAATATTTTAATGAATTTAAAATAGAAGAAAATGCTGATATTGTAATAAGGAGTGTTTAAAATGAATTTTAAAAATGATTTAGTAAACAACATCTTACCTTTCTGGCTAAAGGATGCTATTGATTATGAAAATGGTGGTATTTACACTTGTCTCGACAAAGATGGCAACATTTATGGTACAGACAAAAGTGTTTGGTTTCAGGGCAGAGCTTTATGGGTATTTTCAAAAGCGTACAACTGCATTGAAAAAAACGAAGAGTATTTAAAAGCAGCTAAAAATATTTATAAATTCTTCCCAAAATGTACTGACACAGATGGAAGAATGTTCTTCACAGTTACAAAAGACGGCAGAGAATTACAGAAAAGAAGATATTATTTTTCTGAAACATTTGCGGCAATCGGTTGTGCTGAACTTTACAAGGCAACTGGTGACAAAGAAGTTTTAGAGTCAGCAGAAAAATATTTTGCTGTAGCTTACGAATGTTTTAAAGGCGTTAGAAAAAACCCACCCAAAATCAATCCCGAAAATTTAAAAACTAAGGCACTCTCACCCGTTATGATTATGCTTGCAACTGCTCAGGTAATGAGAAGTGTCCCTGGTCTTTACGACAAATACAACGCTATTGCAAAAGAATGCCTTGACGAGATTTTACATGGCGGTTATTTGACAGAAAGAGCTTTACTTGAAAGTGTTAGCATTGATGGTAAATTTGTTGACTCACCTAACGGCAGAATTGTGAACCCTGGTCATTCACTCGAAGCAGCATGGTTTATTCTTGCAGAGGGTATTGTAACAAAAAATGACGAAGCAATCAGTGCCGCAAAGAAAATCATTGATATCACATTACCACTTGGTATTGATAAAACTCACGGCGGTATAATTGCATTTACAGACTTAGACGGCAAACCACCTGTTCAGCTCGAATGGGATATGAAGCTCTGGTGGCCACAATGTGAAACAATGATTGCTTTAAGACTCGCCTACACAGTATTTAAGGAAGAGAAATACTTAAAGCTTTACGAAGAATTTAAAGAATATTGTGAAAAATATTTCGTTGACAATGAAAGTGGTGAATGGTACGGCTATCTTCACTATGACAACACAGTTTCTACTACCTTAAAGGGTAATATTTTCAAAGGTCCTTTCCATATTCCAAGACTTTATATCATTATGGCAATGATGGACGAGTTTGGTGGAATAGTTGAGTATATGGGATGAAATAGGAATTAGGAATTAGGAATTAGGAATTAGAAAAATATGAATATCCCCATCATTTAAAGTTGTTTAATATCAACTTTAAATGATGGGCTTCTTTTTCGTTTAATAAATACTATTAAATGTTAATTAATTATTATTTTTCTAAAAAGCTAATGACAAAACCAGGGAAATATGGTATTATGATAAAGTATATAATTTAATATATTAATTGTGGAGAAGGAAATATGAAAAAATATAGTAATTTTATAAAATTAACTGCAGTTATTCTTATGCTTGTTACTTGTTGCTCCGGTTGTGGATTACTTGGTGCTATGGGTACAATTAATAATGGTGCTGGTACAGTTCAGCCTACTACACCACCAGCTAATGATGTAATTTACACTGACACTTATTATAGTGAAGATATTACATATTCCGCGGTTATATCTAACCCTGATATGACAACTACAACCGCATCTACTACTACACCAGCCACTCAACAAGGTGGTAATTCAGTCTCAAATTCTGACACAACTACTACAACAGAAAAGAAACCTGAAAAACCCACAACTGCACCAACTGAAACAACAACTATTAATACATTTGAAGATGGCGATCATCTTGCTAATGTTCAGGATGCTCTTTTTAACACACAAGACGAGTCTACCGCAAGAAAAATTCTTGTTACTGCAGGCTTTGACTATGACCCTGTTCAGGATGTTTATTTTACACAATTAGACTCGTGGCAAAGAAACTTTGGTTTTAACAGTGTTTATGATACAGCTGCACCAATGGTTGGTATGGTTTATTCAACCTCTAAAATCTATTTCAATTATGACAACAAGGATTGGATGATGGAAATCTGGAAAGGTCAGTACGGCATTACTGCTGGTGCAGAAATAGGTTTCTATAACAAACCCGCAGACAGAGTTATGGAGCATTATGACTGTGTAACAGATGAAGAAATGCTTACAATGGCTTTTGATTTTTATAATATGGACGAACTTGTATTTACCCGTGGTCCTGAAAAGCACTGGTGGCTCACAGGCTTTAAATTTTTACATATTGGTATTCCACAATTTATTAAGCTTGATATGACAATTGAGCTTCCTAACAGAAAAATGGCTAACGCTTTTGAAAAAGGTTTAAAAGAGGAAGTAAAAAAGCAGATTACAGACCCTATGAAATACACAAGAAAAGGCGACACATTTAATATAGTGTGGTAAAAAATATGAAAAAAGAAGTTAAATTTGCAGTTATAGCAGACCCTCATTACTACTCTGAAAAATTGGGCAACTCTGGAATTGCTTACACTATGAGAGCAAATTCTGACCAGAAAATGCTTGCTCACTCCAAGGGTGTGATTTCGGCTGCTTTAGAAGAAATAAAAAATTCAGATGCTGAATTTTTGCTTATTGCAGGTGACCTTTCTAATGATGGTGAGCGTGTTTCCCATGAGGAAATGCGCCACTTACTTTATGAATTCAAAAAAACTAAACCTGTTTATGTGATTACTGCTACTCACGACTGGTGTTGTGATGGTAACCCAAGAAGATTTGAGGGTTCAAAGGTTTATCACGATGTTGAAACTTTAAAGCCAGAAGAATTAAGAGATTTCTATAAAGATTTTGGTCCAGAAGAAGCAATAAGTGAATTTTTTACCCATCAACATAAAGCATCTTATGTAGTAAACCCTGTGGATGGTATTTCAGTTTTTTGTTTAGATGATGATCAGGATGGAAATGGTGGTTCAGGTTACAGTAAAGAACACTTTAACTGGATAAAAAAAGAGGTAAAAAACGCAAAAGAGCGTGGTGATTTAGTTTTTGGCATGCAGCATCACCATGTATTTCTTACTGAACTCGATAAAGTTATCAATGGTAAGGGTGCCGTTGAAAGAAAAGAAAAAATGTGTCGTGATTTTGCAGACATTGGTCTTTCTGTTATGTTCACAGGACACTCACACATGCATCACATAAGAAAATTAACCAATGATAACGGCAATCATTTTTATGAATTCAATGTTGGTTCAATTGGTGGCTACCCTGCTCCTATTGTTTATTGCACTGTTACAGAAAATGGCATTGACACAAAAACTGTGCACTTAAAGCAATATGAATACAACGGCCAAATTTATACTAATGACCACCTTAAAAACCATGCAACATTTCTTTTTAAAAATGTTTTTGAGGCAGCAAGAAACAACAGAAAGCTTGAATTTGTTACACTACTTGTAGCAATTGGTATACCTGGTAAAAAGGCAAGAAATTTATGGCTTTTCTTAGGTGAACTTATAAAGGTAATTGCAGAGATTTCTGTTTACAGAACCGCTTTTATAATCAATCTTTTAACTTTTGGTAAGGCAATACCTAAAAAAGATGCAAAACAACTTAAAAATGTTCAGTTGACAGATATGATTTTCTCAGCGTTTCATTCTATTTTAGATGGTTCAATTGAAAAACACGAACCAGGTACGCCTTATTATAATGTTTTCACCTCTGCCCTTTCATTACCATTAAGAATAGTAAAAAAATTGAGAATTAAGAACAAAAACATTATAAGAATAGTTACACATATAAGTAACGCTTCTCACGAAATTATGACTGGTGGAGAAATTGACGCGAACAAAGCATTTTTAGAGTTTTAATAAAAATATAGTTGCAGGTTTTGTAAAAAAATGCTATATTAAAAATAAAATATTAGTTTTTGAAAGAGAGTGATTTTATGGCAGGTCCAGGCGGCGGCTCAAGAGGCGGCGGATTTGGTGGAGGCTCACGCGGTGGAGGCGGTGGCTCCAGAGGAGGTTTCAGCGGAGGTTCCCGCGGCCCAAGTGGCGGCGGTGGTGGCTTCGGTGGAGGTTCACACGGTGGCGGTTTCCATGGCGGACATCACGGCGGTGGTTTCCATGGCGGACATCATCCCCCACCACCCCCAAGACATCACAGACCATTCTTCCACGGTGGTGGATACTATGGCGGTGGCGGTCACTATCACCATCATCACGGTGGTGGCGGAATTTTATCTACATTCTTAGCATTCATCATTGTTTTAGTAATGCTTTTCGGTATTTTCAAATACGTATTTGGGATTAACGGCTCTGACGTAAGAGAATGGATAGATGATTTCAAATATGATACCACATATAATGAAGAGCAAGTTTATGATGATTATAATGCTGGTGAATATTCTGAATCATTATTCCAAGAATACACCAACAACAAGTATAAGGAAATCTTCGGTGAAACAACTTGTTATGAGGATAATATTTTAGTTGTATTCTTAACAACTGATGCAAATGATGGTTATTACACTATTGCCTGGGTTGGCGACAATTTAAGGTATGAGGTTACTGATTTATTTGGTAATGAGCAAACTACCTTAGGTGATGCTATGACAAACTCAATAAGTGACTATCATGGTTATTCTTTAGGTAGTAACTTGGCAAATGTAGTAGACAAAATGTCTTCTGCGGTTGTTGAACTCGGTTTAGATACGCCGTATAAATCACAAGCAGACAGAAGCGTGGTTGCAGAATCTAAAGTTTACAACTACTCAAATTGTGAATTCACAGAAGATACTGTTAATGCTTCCCTTAAGAATTTCACAGAAAATACAGGAGTTACATTCTGTATTGTAGTTGATAATGAAACTACTGTTTTCGGTGGTGGTAAAACTGTTCCAGAACAAGATTTACCCGTTACTAATGCTAGTCAGAACCCATCTGTACCAGCATCGGTTAACTCGATAGTTACACCTGAACAGAATCAACAGCAAAATCAAATTCAACAGCAACCAACACAGATTCATCAACAGGACAATTCTTCTGTAGGCATCATTGGCGGTGCTGATGGCCCAACAACAGTTATTGTTGGCGAAGAACAAACCGCTGACGATAGTGGTGAAGGTAAATCAAAAGTGCTTTCTGTATTAAAAGTTATTCTTTACGTAATTCTTATTGCTGCTATTCTCGGTGGTGCAATATTCTTTACAATTTACTGGATTAAACGTTCCAAAAAGAAAGAACAAGAATTAATGGACCAAGGAAAAATAGCAATGCACACCCCTAAAGACAGTGATTTACAATAAAACAAAAAACGCTACAGATTTTTGTCTTTAGCGTTTTTGTTATTTTAATGTTTCACTATTATTAAGCACCGACGTACTGTAAATAAATAATACATCTTGATTATTAAATTCAACAAATTTTTCTATCATATTAGGATGCATATAACGGATATCAATAAGTGTTATTTTTTTATATCCCTCAATAAAAAGCGGTGCTAAGCTACTGCCGAATGAGTCACGGAACATAATGAGTTCTTTATTAGTAGTTGCATTTTTATTTTCGATAGTAATAAGTGATAATGGACCACCAAGATATGCTTCGTATGGGTCACGCCCTTGGCATTTTGATTCATCGTAAACAGGTATATATTTCTGATTCTGATGGTCGAAAGCCTCTGCTTCATATATTATATCATTTACTAAGATAGAAATCCCATCAGAACCGACATTTGAAGCTGCATATTGTCCTTTGTAAACGCCATCAAAACCTTTTCCTATTGCTATTTCATCATACTCACTAATAAGTGTAACGCCCATTTCACCTGCTATTTTTCGGGCAACAGGCAAGATTTTCTCTTGTCGCCAATGGCTATCTGTTTTATAGTAACTATCTATTGAAAGCTCTGAGAAAATATCAATATAATTCATAAAGCTTGTCTGAGCTTTTATATCAGCTACAAGTTTTTCGTAATCAAGAGAAAGATAGTTATTATCTTCACCTATCAGATAATAATTTTTATCTGGAATTATTGAAAAATAGACATTTGTGTTTGTATTCTTTAAATATTTATCATAAACATTTTTGAATTTTTTACCAGCATTATCAACTGACTTTTCATTTAATGGATATTCAATTTTTGTTATATATCCATCTTTTTCAATAATATCGTTATTAGATTTTTTATTGAATACACCTAACTCACTTTGTGCTTTAATTGTTCTGAAAAGCTCTCTTAATGGAAACTGGTCAAGTGTATAGCTTTCAAAATTTTTCATAAAGCTACCAGATACCAGCGTATTAAAATTAAGTTCTGGAAATTTTGTAAGTTCTCGTCTTTCAGTCATTGAGATATCATCTGCTGGTTTCACCCAGGCGAAAACAGAAAGTGCCAATATAAAGCATAACACAAGTACACTTGTAACTATATTTAAAATTTTCTTCATACTGCCACCTCCTAAAATCTGAAATACAAGAACGGATTAAAAGAGCCGTCAACTAAATATGCAGTTACCAAAACAAGTAAAACGATAAGAATAATCGGTTCTAAAATACCAACTACAACTTTAACACCGTTTATTTCGGTTAATTTTGTTGCAACTTTTTTTACAAGCGGTGTAGCACCAACTATACCTAAAGCAAGAATCACAGCGTATTCTTTAAGATAGTAAATAAACTCAGTTGAAACAAGTGGAACACCTGAGAAGCCTAGCATAGCCTTAATATAAGTGAAGGCTTCTCCCATATTTACTGCATCAAATATAACAAAACTTATAATTATAAAGAACAATGTATACACTCTATTTAAAACAGGGGTTTTTGTAATAAATTTGCCTATAACTGTTTTTTCTAAAACCAAAAAGATTACAAAATATAAGCCCCATATAATAAAATTCCACGCTGCTCCATGCCAAAAACCAGTTAAAAACCACACAACAAGAATATTGAAAATCCATCTTGATTTTTTTACTCTATTTCCACCAAGAGGAATGTAGACATAATCTCTGAACCAAGACCCGAGAGATATATGCCATCTTCTCCAGAATTCTGCAACACTTTTAGATATAAATGGGAAATTAAAGTTCTCCATAAATTCAAAGCCCAGAATTTTACCAAGACCTATTGCCATATCGGAATAGCCCGAAAAGTCAAAGTAAACCTGCAAACAGAAGCTTATAGCATAAAGCCAATAGAATAAAAGGGATTTATCTTCTGACGCTTTAAAAGTAACACAAAGCTCGCCTAATGCATTTGCAAGAAGAACTTTTTTTGAAAGACCTACAATAAATCGTCTTACTCCGTAACTTGTTTTTTCAAAACTGATTGTTCTTTCATCTAACGACTCGACTACATCAGTATATCTTACAATAGGACCCGCAATAAGCTGAGGAAACATTGTAATATAGGTTGCAAGATTTATTAAATTTTTCTGTGCTTTTACAGTACCACGATAAACATCTACTGCATAACTTAAAATCTGGAAAGTGTAAAAACTGATACCTATAGGAAGTGCTACATTTAATAAATTTAGCGAAAGACCAGTTAAATTATTAAAGTTTTCAATAAAAAAGTTGGAATATTTGAAAAAACCTAAAAAACCTAAATTTATTATCAAATTTATAGTTAATATCAATTTCTTTTTAGATTTTTCATTTGTAGCCTCAATTAGTAATCCGGAAATAAAACCGATTATAATTGAGGCTACCATCATTATTACATATTTAGGCTCTCCCCAACCATAGAACACCAAGCTACTTATAAGTAAAACTGTGTTCTTAAGTTTTTTTGGAGCTAAAAGAAAAAGTATCAGTACACTTGGCAGAAAGTAATATAAAAATGGTATGCTTGAAAAAAGCATTTCTTAACCCCTATCCAAAGTGTATTATTTCTTATTAAATCAATTATGCAACTGCTTCGTCAGTTACGAGAACTGCACTTTCACCCATTACAGTTGTGAGCTGTGTTTTAAAGTATTCAACTGCTTCACCATTACCTACTGCGTAAACTACATAGTCACCACCATTAACTGTGAAAACAACTATTTTTTCAGGAACACCACACATCCATTGTGTTGCTAAAACACTGTCTTTAAGCGATGTTGTAAAAGCTTCAGCACCAGAAGCATCTTTAAGTTTAAATGCACCGCTTGTGAATGTATTTGCGTTCATAGCGTGAACAAAAGAAGCAACCTCATCAACCTGAGATAATAATTCATCATTTGTATGAAGCATATAGTTAACTGTTTCTGTATCAGAAAGCTTCATTAAGCCAGCTTTACCATCAACCGGTGCTTCCATATCGCCACCAATTGCAAAAAATTTATTTTCTTCTGAATAAGTATCAACAACCTTGTTGATTACATCTGCTGTGTCTGTGAATTCCATTTTTGGTGCACTGTTTGCTGAGAAAAGGAAAACTGCACCAATTACAATTGCAGCAATAACAACGACTGCTGTTACACCAATAATAATTGCTTTTTTCATTTAAAAAAACTCCTTTATTTTTTATACTCAAAAGTATAGTTTTCAAAATTTTCAGAATAGTTAATTTTACCATCAGGCATAACCCACATAGCCTCAGTATTCTCTAAAGAAGCTATTAATCTTTTACCCTCTTCAATATCCATTAAGAAAAGTGATGTCGAAAGAGCATCGCCTAAGCCTGAATCTTCAGTTAAAACTGAAACTGATAAATATTTAACTGCGGGATATAAGGTTTCTGGGTCTATAATATGATGATAGCTTTTGCCATCAACCTCATAAAAGCGTTGATAAGAACCACTCGTAACAAGTGACATATCTGACAATTTAAGATATTCAATATGTGGTATTTCCTCCTGTTTTTTTAAATCAGGATTTTCAATACCAACTTTCCACGGCTCATTGTTTTTACCCATACCGATAGTACGGACATTACCACCGATATTAAGAAGAAAATCTGTAATACCTTTATTCATTAAATGTTCTGCTATTCTTTCTACTGCATAGCCTTTAGCTATCGCACCAACATCAAGACTCATTTGTGGGTCTGAGATAAAAACAGTAGAATTTTCTTCATCTATTATTACTTTACTAAAATCTGTATGCTTATTTGCTTCTTCTAAAAGAGCAAGTGGTGGTAACTCTGCTGTTACTGGGTCAGAAAGCCCTAAACTCCTGTACTTATGCCATATATAAAGTACACTACCCATAGCAACATTTATTTTACCATCAGTTAAGTCATACATTTTTTTTGAATAAAGCAATAAATCAATAATTTTTCTATCTACCTTTACAACATTATGTTTCCCATCACTAAGTTCATTTATAACACAAAGGTTATTCATACCCTCGTACCTGAAATAAATATTATAAAGTTTATGATAAATATCAAGTTCGGCCTTTATTTCTTCACAAATATTTTTGAATTTCTCTTCCGTCTCAGTATAACCCGTAATCGTTGTGACAGTATCAAAATAATCAAAATAATATTCTGAAAACTTTTGCTTTTCTTTTTCAGTATTACAAGACGTAAAGAAAGAGAGTTGTGAAGCAAGTAATATTAAAATAAAAAATATTGAAAACGATTTTCTCTTCATACTCAAAAATAAGGGATGTTGCTATGAAACAACATCCCCTTAAAATTAGTTGTTTAAACTTATTTTGTAGCAGCAGTAGCAGCTTTAATCATATCGCCGATAGCCATTGTGCAACCTGCTGTTGCAAGGTCACCTATTGCATAACCATCTTCACCAGCGAAGCCAGCGAAATCTGCAGATGTTTTACCAACAAGAG
>JAEIGA010010470.1_pt1 | contig 14055 bp, 9 predicted proteins | sample 9270691 | NCBI WGS metagenome assembly JAEIGA01 (sample SAMN17057246, study PRJNA624740) | gut metagenome | biome: biome; isolation source: fecal sample | host: Bos grunniens | place: China: Xizang | collected 2019 | reverse complement strand
CTACTACCGCACCGGCATGCCCATCAACCTGACCCTGCGCATGCCCTGCGGCGGCACCCCTGGCGGCGGTCCTTACCACAGCCAGAGCATGGAAGCCCTCTTTGCCCACTTCCCCGGGTTGCATGTATTCACCCCCGCCACAGTAGCTGATGCCTACTACATGCTCAAGCAGGCGGTACAGATTCCTGACCCCGTCATTTTTCTGGAACACAAGTTCCTGTACCGCTGGCTGAAGGCAGATACCTGGGTAGACCCGGAGCCACTCCCCATCGGCCAGGCCCGCATTACCCGCCCCGGCAAGCATGCCACGGTGGTGGCGTTCTCTGCCATGGTGCCCGAGGCACTCCGCGCTGCAGAGGAATTATCAGCCACCAGCGGCTATGAGGTTGAAGTGGTGGATTTACGCAGCGTCAAGCCGCTGGATACCGCTACCATTCTTGATTCAGTGGCCCGCACCGCACGCCTGCTGGTCGTGAGCGAGGACTTCCCCTGGGGTGGAGTGGCAGCAGAGGTCGTGGCACAGGTTTCTGCCCACGGCTTCCACCTGCTTGACGCACCGCCGCTGCGTCTCAGCTCGCACGACACGCCCATCCCCGCCCACCCTGACCTGTGGAAGGCCCACCGCCCGAGTGCAGCCACCATTGCCGATGCCGTCCGTTACCTCATATCCCTCTAAAATTTCCATAAGACCATGCCGAAAGTAGCCATTCTGATGCCCCAGCTGGGCGAATCCATAGCCGAAGCCACCATTATGCAGATTCTGGTGCAACCCGGTGATACTGTACAGGCCGACCAGGAGGTCTTTGAGGTGGAAACCAACAAGGCTGTCATGGGGGTGACAACCATCTGTGGCGGCACGATTGTTTCGCTCGATGTCAGCAGCGGGGAAACAGTACCCGTTGGTGCTATCATGGGCATCATCGAAGCCACGGAAGAAGAAATCGAACGCTCCGGCGCTACCCCGCTGGATGAAAATGCCACCCCAGCCCCGGTAGTGACCGCCCCCGATGCCGAAAAGAACGCTGGCCAGGATGGGGCGCACTTCCGCACCGAAGGAGAATTCCGCGAAGGTATACCCGGCGGTGGTCCCCGTAAACCCACTGGCGCAGGTGGCCGCGGACTGCCTGTCCCCATGGGCAAACACGGCACCCGCTTCCTCTCCCCCCGCGTCCGCGCCCGTATGGATGAAATCGGCATCACCGAAGCTGATATGGCCTACGTCATCGGCACAGGCCCCAACGGGCGTATCACCATTGACGATTTCGAGAGCTTTGTGAACTACGTTGATGGCTGGCCCTCACACCAGGCCTCCCCCATGCGCCGCAGCGTGGCCAGCAGCATGCAGCGCACCTGGCGCCGCCCCATTGCAAGCTGTGGCCGTCCTATCTTCATGGCTCCCATCATCCTTCATCGCAAGAACCACCCGCGCAAGCCCGGTGTCACGCTCTATTTCCTGCGTGCCCTTGCTCTGGCCCTGGCCGAGCACCCTGACTGCGCCGGCTACATGGTGGGTGGCCGCATTCTGACCCCGCGCCGCATCGACCTGGGCGTGGCGGTACAGGTGGCAGATGGTGTCATGGTTCCCGTCATGCGGAATGTGAATGAGCATACCCTCAACGAACTCATTGATGAATACAACAAGGTCGTTGACCAGGCCCGCGGCCGCCGGCTTGACCCTGCCTACCAGGGAGGCGGCATTGCTACAGTCTCCAACTTCGGCGGCTTCGGTCTGACCCATGCCACACCCATGCCGCTGCCCAGCGAAAGCCTTATTCTGGGCGTCGGCGCTGTGCAGAAGGTACCGGTCTGGAGCGATGAAGTACAATGCTTCCTGCCGGTGGAGCAGGCCAACATTGTCGCCTCGTTTGACCACCGCGTGATGGATGGTGGCGATATCGGGCGTCTCATGCTCCGCATAGCCTATTACCTGGAGCATCCGGAATACCTGTAATACCAGGGAAACCACATGAGCCAATACCCCAAAGACATGGTGCTGGGACTCATTGCCTGCGCGGGAGAGTTTCCGCAGCGGGTGATTGAGGGAGCCCGCCGTGCCGGGGTACGTGTGGTATCTGCCGGTATGCGCGGAGCTGTCGGCCCGGAAATTGCGCCCCTGAGCGATGCCTACAAGTGCTTTCGCGTAGGCTCAATTGAAGGCCCGGCCGATTTCTTTGTGCAGCACGGAGTGACCCACGTCATGCTCACCGGGCAGATCAAGCCCTCGTGCATCTACACCATGTGGCCGGATGCCACCGCCCGCAGGCTCCTGAAAACCCTCGACCGCCGCAACGCCCACACCATTTTCACCACGGTCTGCAATTTTATTGAATCCAAGGGGATGAAGGTACTGCCCTCCATCACTTTCATGGAGGAACAACTGCCGGCAGAAGGGCATATTGCCGGTCCGCCGCCCACAGAGCAACAACGTGATGAAGCACGCTTCGGGTTGGGTATGGCACGCGAGATTGCCCGGCTCGATATTGGCCAGAGCATCATTGTACATGGGCACCAGGTCGTGTGCGTGGAGGCGTTCAAGGGCACTAATGAATGCCTGCATGCCGGCGGCCACCGCGAACACGGAGTCACCCTCTGCAAAGTAACTAAACCCGGGCACGACATGCGCTTCGATGTTCCCTGCATCGGCACCGGTACTATCCGCAATGCCATCAAGGCGCATGTGAACCATATTGTCTTTGAAGCCCACCGGACTATTCTCTTCCAGCGGGATGAAGTAGCCCGGATGTGCAACACTCACGGCATCACCCTGCATGCCATGGAAGTACCGCTGCCGGAACAGGAAGGCGCCGACCCCGGCCATATCCTGACGGATGCCGCCCATGCCGCTGCCATGGCGGCTGAAATCAAGGCGCTGGGCATCGGCTGCTGTGCGGTGGTGTGCGATGGTGTAGTGATTGCGGTAGATGATGCTGATGGCCCGCTGAAGTGCATCCGCCGGGCGGCGGCCTACATGAAGCGCCTTCGCCTGGCCCGCATCCTCAACTGGCTGGGGCGCATTCTTCTGGGGCGTCCCGGCACACCCCCCGTACCCATGGTACTGGCCTGCACCCGCCCGCTCACCCCGGAGGAAGACCGCGCCGCCCGCAAGGCTGGGATTCAAATTGTTTCCACCGGCGGGAGAGCAGAAGATTGCCCTTGAATCCCCGGGGTAAATCTGCTAGCATAACTGCACCAGTCATGAATACACGCACCATATCATTCCGCTGCCCGGAGGACATTCTTGAGGAGATTGATATTCTTTGTGAACACAACAGCGTGGATCGCAGCAGCTTTATTGTGCAGGCTCTGCAGAGCATGTTCTCCGGACTGGCTGCCCAGGGTATATGCCAGCCCAAGCCCCCGCTGCCTCCTTCTCCCATCAAGGAAGAGAACAAGTAATTCCATTTCATGGCCCGCATTCTAACAGCCCTGAGCGGCGGCGTCGATAGCGCCGCAGCCGCCGCGCTTCTGGTGGAACAGGGGCACGAGGTGGTGGCGGCTTACATGAAGAACTGGGTAAATGAAGAAAACATTCCCGGTGAATGCCCTTGGGAGCGTGACATTGAGGATGCCCTGGGGGTGTGCCGTAGATTAGGCATCGAATTCCGTGTCGTTGACCTCATTGAACAATACCGCCAGCGCATTGTCAATTACCTGATTGAGGGCTACCGCAATGGTTCTACGCCAAATCCGGATGTCCTCTGCAACCGCGAAATGAAGTTTGGCGTGTTGCTCGATTATGCGCTGGAACAAGGATTTTCCGGAGTTGCAACCGGGCATTATGCCCAGAGGCTCGATGCACAAGGCGAGGGCAGCTATATTCTGCGAGGTACGGATACCAACAAAGACCAATCCTACTTCCTCGCACTCATGCGACCGGAACAGGTAGCCCATGCCATTTTCCCTGTAGGCGGCATCACCAAACCCCAGGTGCGGGAAATTGCCCGCAGATTCAACCTGCCCAATGCGGAGAAAAAGGATTCCCAGGGCATCTGCTTCATCGGGCAGGTGAAAATGAGCGATTTCCTGCGGCACTACCTGCCCGACAATCCCGGCGACATTGTTGATTTGAACGGGCGGAAACTGGGGCGGCACGATGGTCTGCACCTCTTCACCATGGGCCAGCGCAAAGGGCACCATGTAGCATCTCCCCGCGAAGGTGTGGCCTATGTGGTGGTGGGTAAAGATCTGGAGCAGAACCGTCTCATCCTGGGCTACGAGGGGCAGGAAACCCCGGGCCTGTATACCCGGAGTGCCGTTGTAGGCAGCATTTCCAACACACTCAAGCCCCTGCCTGAGCGGGTCATGGCACAGCCCCGCTACCGCGCCGCAGCGGTTCCTGCCACCTGCACCCACCTGGGTAATGGCAAGGTAAGGCTTGATTTTGACACCCCTGTCCGCGCCCTGGCTCTGGGCCAGGTCTGCGCCTTTTATGAGCCTGATGACAAGAGGGGAGAGAAACTACTGGGTGGAGGTTTTTTCGAAACACGCGCGTAGTGCTGGTCTGCTCACCACTCGACAGCAATCTTTTCCACCTCGCCCTGCTTGTTTTCATACAGCACGTACCCATTTTCCACCCCAAAGCGGTGAACTTCCATGGTTACTTTCACATCGAAGCAGCAATAGCGGGCAATGTCCACCAGCTTCTGGGCATCACCGGTTCTCTCATATTCTGCCCACCATTTGAGGGCATCGGTCCCTTCGGCTGTCTTTGAATTACCTCCCAGAGTCACCTTGGCTACGGAATCCAGCTTGAGGCGGTGGCCAAGACGCGAGGTCAGGTCGGCACAGAGGTCAAGGTTGTGGGTCACATCTGCCACCGTCCAGAACGTGTATGCCTGCAGCACGCCATAATCAAAATGAACGTGGTTGTAACCCACCACCAGATCCGCCATCCGCAGTTCCTCGATGAGTTCCTCCATGCGGTCCTCGGTATAGATATGGTATGCATTATCCCGTGTAGAGAATGTAACCGCCACAGAAACACCCATCTTGGCCGTTTCGTGCCAACCACCGACTTCTGCTGCAGAACGGCGGGTTTCCAAATCAAAATAAACAATATTCTTCATAACTGACCAGCGGGCAGAGTTCGGCGCAGCCCTTCGTAAAGCATAATGGCAATGGAGGTGGAAAGGTTCAGCGAGCGAGCCCGCTCACCCGGCATGGGAATCCGGAGAGCTGTTTCCGGATGGGTATCTATCCACCGCTCGGGCAGGCCTTTGGATTCCGGGCCGAAGACAAAATAATCACCATCCTGCAGTGGCAGAGCCGGTGACCAGATGCTGTGAGCCGCCTTGGTGGAAAGATACCAGAACCGGGCTCCCGGCTGAGCCGTAGCCTCCAGTTCCTCCAGCGAATCCCAGAGCCGGAGGTCTACATGCTTCCAGTAATCCAGCCCGGTACGGCGCACATGCTTTTCATCGAGGCTGAACCCGAGGGGCTTGATAAGGTGCAGCCGGGCATCCGTAGCAACGGCCAGTCTCCCGGCGGCTCCGGTGTTATGGGGTATTTCCGGGTGGTAGAGAACGATGTGGAACATGCCTTATTTCGCCCCTTTCCGGAACAAGACCGCAGGGATGGTACGGAAGAAGAGTTTGACATCCAGCCAGAGGCTCCATTCATCGATGTACCGGAGGTCCTTGCCGACCATGTTATCGAAATCGCCATTATCGCTGCGATCCTCAATCTGCCAGAAGCAGGTGAGCCCGGGCTTCACGCTCAAGCGGCGGCGATGCTCAATCTTGGGGAAAGCCTCTGTCTCATAAACAGGCAGCGGGCGCGGTCCCACAATGCTCATATCACCGCACAGGATATTGAGCAGCTGCGGCAGTTCATCAATGGAAGTCTTACGGATGAAGTGACCAAACTTGAAAACACGCGGGTCATTGGTCAGCTTGAAAATCGGCCCGTTCATCTCGTTGCCGTACTTGGCCTTGACCTCTTCCAGACGCGCCTCGGCATCCACATACATGGAGCGGAACTTCCACATGTGGAACACCCGCCCGTATACACCCGAACGACGCTGGCGGAAGAACACCGGTCCCTTGGGGTCGCTGATTTTAATACCTACTGCCGCCACAAGCCACAAGGGGGAAGAACAGATGAGGATGATGAGCGCCACGATGCGGTCAATCACGGCTTTGAGGAGACGCGACCAGGAATACACCGGGGTAGAGCTGATGACAATCATGCGGTTTTCGCCAATCTCATTCACATCTGCCCGGAGACTGGTACCCATACGGTCTCCCAGAATGAGATTCACATCAATCCCCTGCACCTCGCACTGTACAATCACGTTCTCGAAATCATGGTATGCCGACAACCCGCCGAATACATACAGGCCATTCACGCTGTGATTCTGAATCAGCTGCTGCACCCTCTCCGTATCATCACCCGATGAAATGCGGCCCACCACATTGAAGTTCCTCCGCCAGTATTCGGGGTAGGAATTCCAACCTTTTTCCACAGCGTCTTCCGAGCCGGCCAGGATAATCTGGCGGCGGAACTCCTCCGGGTTATTGCGGCTGAGATTACGCCAGCGCACCAGCAGGTAGCGGATGAATACCACCAGCGGAATACCTACCATGTTCACCAGCAACGTATGGCTGTAAAAGGGCGGTATCTCCTCCACCGAAAGATAAATGGCAGAAGCGCAGCAATAGTAGACAGCAAACACCCCGAGCTGGCGCAGGGCGTTCCCTACCCGCTGCATATTCTGCTTGTGGTAGAAGCCCACCTGACGCAGAATAATCGGCACCGCCACCAAAGCCACCCCAGCCAGGAAGGGAGAGGCTGTCAGCAGATTGAAATGGGCACCACCGGCCCATCCAAACAACGGAGCAATCAGATTCGCAATATAGGGAGAGAAGTAGGCAAAGACACTTGCCAGCACAAAATCCAGAAGCGGGTAAAAGGAACTGAGGAAAAATTTACTATTCCGGGTCATAGGACGCTGCCATGATAACATCAAATCCCTCGTCTAACAAGGAAAAAGAGCCGCCGGAGCGCATACTTTCTTTTTCCTTGAAAGATTATACTGGTTTTGATAGTATACATTCCGTATGAACTTGCTCAAAAGCATGACGGCAATGATTGCAATGACCGGAGCCCTGGCGATGGGGCAGGAAGCCTATGTTCCGCATCCGGACTGGGAAAACCCGCAGAACCTTTCCCAGGGACGTGAAGAAGCCCGTGCGTTCTATGTACCATTCGCCAATCGCGAAGAAGCGCTGAAAGGACACCGAAATGATTCCTCGCTCGTTCTTTCCTTGAATGGAAACTGGAAATTCAACTGGGCACCCAGCCCGGAGCAGCGCCCGATAGATTTTTACAAGCCCGAGACCGATGTCAGCCAATGGGCAGAGATTGATGTACCCAGCAACTGGCAGATGCGTGGCTACGGCACACCCATCTACAGCAACCAGCGCTACACCTTTGTGCGAGACTGGCCGCGCGTGATGACCAAGCCCCGCAACAAGGATGAAGAGCGCTACACCTGCCCGGCCACAGAACCCAACGCCGTGGGCAGCTACCGCCGCGACATCGAACTGCCGGCTGACTGGAATGGCCGGGAGGTCTTCATCCGCTTCGATGGCGTAGATTCCTTCTTCTATCTCTGGGTGAATGGTCATAAGGTCGGCTTCTCCAAAGACAGCCGCACCGCTGCTGTGTTCGATATCACCAAATACGTGCAGCCAGGCAGGAACGTAATTGCTGCGGAAGTTTACCGCTTCAGCGATGGCTCATACCTGGAATGCCAGGACATGTGGCGACTCTCCGGTATTTTCCGTGATGTGTACATGTACACCACCCCCAAGGTACAGATTCGCGACTTCTTTGTACACACCGACTTTGATGGTGCCCCCGGTAAGAAAGATTACAGCCAGGGCAAGCTTCGCATCGAAGTGAATGTGGACAACCGCGGCAGCGCCGCCGCCAGCACTATGGTGGAAGGCGAACTGATTGATGCCACAGGTAAGACCATTGCCCATATGAACTGCGGCAAGGCTCTCGATATCACCCCCGGGGCCGAGGTAGAGACTACCCTGTCCACCACCATTGACAACCCGGCGCTGTGGAGTGCAGAAAAACCGAATCTGTACCGCCTGCTGCTCACGCTCCGCAATGAGAAGGGAGAAATCACCGAAACCCTCTCCCGCAAGATTGGTTTCCGTGATGTGCAGCTGGTGAACGGCCGCTTCCTCGTGAACGGCATGCCGGTGAAGCTCAAGGGCGTGAACCGCCACGAAAGCCAGCACGCCAACGGCCACACCGTGACTGAGGAGGAATGCCTCCAGGAACTCCTCATCATGAAGCGAGGCAATATCAACCACATCCGCAATTCTCACTACCCGCAGGTAGACCGCTTCTATGAAATGTGCGATGAGCTGGGTATCTACGTGTGCGATGAAGCCAACATCGAATCCCACGGCTACTACTACGGCGAACTCTCCCTCTCCCACCCGGCAGAGTGGAAGGCCCAGCATGTATGGCGCAACAAGAACATGGTGGAACAGAGCAAGAATCACCCCTGCGTCGTCATCTGGTCCTACGGCAACGAAGCCGGCCCCGGCGATAACTTTGCCGCGGTGCGCGACTGGATCAAGAGCCGAGACACCTCTCGCCTGACCCAGTACGAGCGAAATAACGACCTGGCAGACCTCTGCTCCAACCAGTATCCCAGCGTCAACTGGACCCGCAACATTGCCAGCACCAAGCTTGAAAAACCCTGGTACATTTCAGAATACGCCCACATTCTCTGCAACTCCATGGGCAACCTGGCCGACTACTGGGATGCCATCGACAGCAGCGATTCCATCATCGGCGGCGGCATCTGGGAATGGATTCACCAGAGCTATGACCAGGAAGTCACCCTGCCCGACGGCCGCAAGGTAACGCGCCAGGCATACGGCGGCGACCACGGCGAATACCCGCACGATGGCATCTTCTGCATCAAGGGCGTCATTTACAGCGACCGCACTGTCACGCCGCTGTACGATGAAATTCGCAAGGTGCAGCAGAACGCCTCGTTCACCCTGGGTGAAATCACCCCCGACGGCAAGGGCCTGGCGGTCAACATCCGCAACAAGCACCTCTTCACCGACCTGGCAGAATACAATGGCACATGGAAACTCTGTGAGGAAGGCAGCGTCGTCGTGCTTCAGGGAAGCTTTGCTCCCTCTGCCGCCCCGCTGACCAACCAGCAGGTCATCCTCCCGCTTTCTGCCGAGCAGCTCCTTTCCCTCAAGAAAGACCGCCGCTATTACCTGACGGTGGAACTCCAGCTCAAGGAAGCCACCGCCTGGGCCGGCAAGGGATATGTCATTGCCACCGAGCAGCTTGAACTGCCCGAGGCCATGACTGGCTATGATGCACGCAACAACCTGATGAGCTTCGGCAAGGCCCATGTGGATGTACGCAATCAGAGCGGGCAGATGCTCGTCATCGGGCCGAACTTCTCCCTCTGCGTCGACAAGGTCACCGGTGGCCTCAAGAACTACATTGTGAACGGCCAGCAGCTGCTGGGCGAAAAGGCAAGCCTCCACCTCAATGCTTTCCGCGCACCCGTGGCCAATGACAAGTGGGCCATGAACCAGTGGCTCAACAATGGCCTGGGCAATCTGGAACACAGCGCCACCCCCCTGCTGGTGGAGCGTCTTAACCACGGCATTGTGCGTATCTCCTGCGATGTCACCAGCCAGGGCACCCGCAAGGAAAACCTCAACAGCGGTGAATATGACAATGGCAAGTTCACTGTCAAGGACCTGGGTCCTATCACAGAAAAGGACTTCAAGTTCACCACCCAGCTGGTGTACACCATCCTGCCGAATGGCTATGTGAGCGTGCAGGCCGGTGTCATCCCCAGCATGAACAAGGTCGTGCTGCCCAAGCTCGGTTACACCTTCAGCATGCCGGAACGCTTCTCCAACGTGCGCTGGTATGGCCGCGGCCCCGGTGAAAACTACACCGATCGCAAGGCTGGTTCCCACATTGGCATCTGGCAGAGCACAGTAGAGGGTATGGTTGAGCGCTACCCCTTCCCCATGGAAATGGGTAACCGCATGGATACCAACTGGGTTGCCCTGACGGATGACCGCGGAGTCGGCCTGCTCGTGGCAGCCGAACCGCACGAGAACTTCAACTTCTCAGCCCTGCCCTACACGGCACGCGACATCTTCGAAGCCGCTCACCCGGAAGAGGTGAAACGCGCCGGTGCCACCGTAGTAAGCATTGATGCCTTCACCCTGGGTCTGGGTGGTGCCGCCTGCGGCCCGCTGCCCATGGATCGCGACATCCCGCTTTCCGAACCCACCACCATCGTCTTCTCTCTGCGTCCGCTGCTGCAGGGTGAGAACCCGGCAGATATAGGTCGCAAGATGCTGCCGCTCACAGGCGCAGTCACCATTTCCCGCGATAGTGTGGGCTATGTTCATACCTCCTGCGGCTCCCGCAATGCGACCATCGAAGTCACCCTGCCGGACGGCTCCTCCTTCCTTTACAAGGAACCCTTCCTGCAGCGCGAGGACGGCATTATACGTGCCTATGCCCGCAGCGAAGGCTGCATGGACAGCGTAGGGGCCTACCAGAACCTGCCCGAATGGAAGCCCGACAACGTAATGCGCGTGACCTACTGTTCCAGCTATGCAGGCAGCAGCAATTCCCCCTGGAATCTCATCGACGGACGCCGCGACACCTTCTGGCACTCCGAATGGCGCACCAGCCCCATGCCTCCCTATCCGCATGAAATCATTATCGACATGGGCGCGCTTTCAGAGCTCCGTGGTTTTGGCTTTACCCCGCGCCAGGGGCGCTCCTCCTCCCGCGCCGGCAGGATTGACATCTACCTCTCTGCCGACGGTCAAACCTGGGGCAATACACCGGATGCCACCATGCAGATGGTAGACGAAGACAGCGAGCAGCGCATCATGCTCCCGAAAGCTATCACCACCAAGTTCTTCAAGCTCGTATTCCGCACTCCGCTTTTCGGTAACGACCCCTACGCCGCGCTGGCTGAGGTCACACCCATCGTCAACCGTGTGGTGGGCGAATACCCGCCCCACGCCTTCTTCTCGGTGGCCTACGTCAGCTCCGATCTGCCGGAAGGCGGCCCCGCCCGCAACGTACTGGATGGCAACCCTGACACCTACTGGCACACGCTCAAGGGCGTAACCCTGGCCAGCTACCCGCACGAAATCCGCCTTGATATGGGAGGTGAGCGCAAGGTGAAGGGTCTCTCCTTCCAGAGTTCCAAGCTGAAGGAAGCCCGCGTGAAGGATTACGAGGTCTATGTGAGCATGGACGGCGAGAACTGGGGTTCCCCCGTTGCCCGAGGCACCATGGCCAATACCAGCGAGAAGCAGGAAGCCCTGTTCTTCACACCGGCTCTGGGCAAGTTCATCCGCTTTGTGGCACTCTCCTCGCACGATGGAGGTGACTCCGCCGCCGTGGCCGAACTCAACATCATCACAGATTAAGCATCGCTTTCACCACCAGGCACCTGCCCGGAACCGGGCAGGTGCTTTTTTTGTGCAAGCGTGACGATAATTAGGCTTCCCCTGCCCCTCAAAAAACGCTATATATAGACCCATGCCGATTTGCCCGAAATGCTCAGCCACCATTCACCGCGGAGCGGAAGATGCGTGCCCAGCCTGCGGCTATGACATCAGCCAGGCAGATGACATTTTCGGCTACGGCCAGGTGGAATTCACCCGGGTAGTAGATGCCGCCGGCTCCCTGACCCACCAGGAACGCATTGACCTGATGCGGACACTGGAGAATCTGGAACGCAGAATACGCCCTGCCGCCCTCTGCATCTACATAACCGATGTCGGTAAAATGCAGGAGCTCCGCACCCACGCTCACTGGATTCTGAACCATGCCCGCATTCACCACCCATCCTTCGGCAAGCGGGAGCTGCACAAGGCCATTGAGGACGCAGAACTCCGGGAACGCCGCCCGGGCGAGCGACGCCAGCAGGAAGAACACCGGCAAGGCTGGCTGGCCAATGCCTGGCAATCCCTGCGCGATTATGTGATGGATGCCCTGCACCCGCTGCCCCCGCCTGTAAAGCACGAATGGATGCTTGTGCTGGTCATGGATGTACAGCTGGAAATGGCCTGTTTCTCCTGGGGGTATAAGCTCGACCCCTTCATCGACCCGGACCGCATCAACACCTGCATCAAATGCGCCCGCCTCCAGTTCCGCGAACGAGCTATGGTAGCAGGACTCAAACGTGTGATGCGGGCCACCGTCCGCCACATTTCCTCTGCATCCCGCTCCGTGAACCGGCAGCTGCGCCGCACACAGAAAATCGGCATCATGGCTGCCACTCTGGGGCTGGTGCTGGCAAGCAGCGTACAGGCAGAACCGGAAACCACCGCCGATACCCCGGCCCCGGCAGCCCGGATGGTTCCGGCCGAAGCGCCGGATGAAGGCGGCATGCCCCACTGGCGGGCAGATGACTACCGGCACCTGATGGCGGGTGAACTGGTCACAGGCTACATTTCTCTCTTCCCCCCCAAACCTACCCCGGAGGAAATCAAGGCAGAGGAAGCCCGCCGCAGGGAACGCCTCCGCGAACAACGCGAACAGCGCCGCCAGCAGGCCCGCCAGCTCCCCCGCACACGCCCACCTGAAAAACCGGAGGAAAGTGACACCCGCATCCTGCGCCGCTACTGCGACATCTACACCCGCCCGCCACGGGATTCTGCGCTCAACGACCCCCAGGGTCTGCTGTCTACAGTAGAACGGGAAGATGTGGAGCACGTACTCCGCACACTCAACGCCAACGCAAGCTTCCGAATCTATGTATCCATTGTCAAGGGCGGGCAGGAAATCACAAGCGAACTCGCCCTCAACAAGCTGGTGACAGGCACTGCACAGCCCTGCGAATACGCTGTCCTCATGCGCTTCCCCACCGGTAACCCGGCGGGCATCGAGCTGGGCTACCAGGAAATTCAACTCACAGATACCCAGCGGCACGAATGGCTGCAGAAAGTACGCACTGCTGCCGCAGACGGCAGTGCCGACGGACTCATGGAGGCACTGCGCTGCCTCAGCAGCCTCATCACCCCCCTTTCGGCAGATTTCACCCCCATTGCCACCAATACAGGGGCCAAAATCAAGCTCATCGACATCCAGTTCAAGGAATCGGACAAGAACAAGAAGATCAGCACGCGAGACCGCATTTTCGAGCTTCTCCAGAACCCGACAGTGGTAGCCGCCATCCTGTACCCACTCGGTATACTGGCCAGTATCTTCGGGCTCTACCTGTTCTTCAACTGGCTGCGTTCATCCTCCCGGCTCGAGGACAGCGAGGCGGACATCCGCCTTTCCTCTCCCTATGGTGCAGGAGTGAGCCGCTATGTGCGGTATCTGGAGGGCACGGAAGCAGGTAAGGAAAAGCGGCTTTTCTAACGGCTAAGCCGCAAAAAATACACCCCGGAACGCCGTTTTTGATTGCTTTTGCCCCCTTGCAGGTGTAGTATATGGCTCGTGGAAGCAGAATTTCACGCTGTGGGGTGTATTGTCCCCGCATGATAACATTTTCAAACCATTGTACAATATGAACACAACATACAGCACTATCGACGCCAACGAGGCCGTAGCCTCCGTAGCGTATCGTTGCTCTGAGGTGGCCGCCATCTACCCGATTACCCCGTCCTCTCCGATGGGTGAATCTGCAGAGGCCTGGACCGCTGTCGATCGCAAGAATCTCTGGGGCACGGTTCCCAGCATCGTCGAGATGGAATCTGAGGCAGGTGCTGCCGGTGCGGTGCACGGCGCACTGCAGACCGGCTCCATGGCTACCACCTTCACGGCCTCCCAGGGTCTGCTGCTCATGATTCCCAACATGTTCAAGATTGCCGGCGAGCTGACTCCCTGCGTCTTCCACATTGCCGCCCGTGCACTGGCCGCCCAGGGTCTTTCCATCTTCGGTGACCACAGCGACGTGATGAGCGCCCGCTCCACTGGTTTTGCCATGCTTTGCGGCGCTTCCACCCAGGAAGCTCCGGATATGGCCGCCATCGCCCACGCCGCCACGCTGGAAAGCCGCGT
>JAEIGA010010469.1_pt1 | contig 14055 bp, 11 predicted proteins | sample 9270691 | NCBI WGS metagenome assembly JAEIGA01 (sample SAMN17057246, study PRJNA624740) | gut metagenome | biome: biome; isolation source: fecal sample | host: Bos grunniens | place: China: Xizang | collected 2019 | reverse complement strand
TATCAAGAAGAACAGGATTCTGGAATTGTCGGAACTGCTTTGCCGAGAACCTTTGGACCTCGATATCAAGGTGTCTATGGAACGGCGACGGCAGATAGTAATACAGGAAAAGTGCATTATGCTTTAAATAAAGACAATGGAATGCAAATGCAAACCTATGAAAAGTTTTCTTATGCAGTTTACTACTCGGGCGAACGGAATTCGGGATATTATTACGACACGGTAACGGTAATTCCAGCGACGACGGTATATTATGAAGAAGATTATGTTACGCTAGAAAGTTTCACATGGCAGAATGGATGGAAACAAAAGGATACTTCTTTGTGGAGTATTGCAGGTGAAACAATCAATGGTGTTCAAACAGAAGACCGCCCAGGACGTTACAGTTTGGAAGATGCAAATAATATTTATGGATACGATAGTGTGAACTTAAATATGTCAACCTATTCCATGGGTAGTGCGATGAAGGCTACAGTTGATTATGACAATATGGCACAAGCAAGCTTTGAGTTTTATGGAACAGGCTTTGACGTAATTTCCTTGGCAAGTGTTGATACTGGAATGATTTATGTGGATGTCTATGACGAAAATGGTGTAAAACTACAAGATCGTTGCCATTTGGTAGACACTTACTATGGATACAAATATGAAAATGGTGAATGGATTGTTGATGCAACAGTGACAGATACTATGTATCAAATACCAGCAATCAAGATTGAAGGCTTAGAATATGGAAAATATAAAGCCGTTATTCGAGCAATCTGGGAACCAATTTATGACCATGTGGAAGGCTCAAGAACATTTGATTTCTATTTAGATGCGATCCGTATTTATGATCCGACAAATAATGGAAATGCAGATGGTTCAGATGATACAACTATCGAAGATGCTTATTACATGGATGGAGAAAGTTGGCCGAGTTATATGGAAGTTCGCGACTTGCTCCTTGAAGCGAAATCTTTTGATGGTGTGGCAAACGAAGTATTGCCAGACGATATCAAAATGGAAGGTCTTGTTTTCATCGATGGAGATGAGAGTGTTGGCAATGCGCAGATAGAAGACTATTCGAAGTATGGCCCTAACAATGAAGTTTATATTGCGCCTGGTCAAAGAGTGGCATTTATATTGAGTACTCCAGAGAATATCAAGAACGTTCACGTTGGTATTAAGAGCGCGGATGGTAGAGCAGCAACTTATACAATTACCAATATTGCACGATATGACAGCGCGGATGGAAAAGTTCAAGCTGGTGATTGGTATGGAGCCCAAACATTTAGTATCAATACTACTACAGATATGTATCGTGATTTGACAGATTGGAGACATGATATTATTGTTATTTCCAATACTGGTAATCGTTATAACACAACGGGTGTTATTTCGGTAACAAACATTAAATCGACTTATGAAACAGAACCGCAAATGACGGATGGAACAACTCCGGAATTAGCTTATATGTACATGACACCAAGAACTGCGATGTTAACATTAAGAGCTTTGAATACTCCAAACGTGGAGGAGGTTCCAGAAGAAACCACACCAGTGGCACCACAACCAGGAGTGGTTACTCCAGACAATATAGGTTCTGAAGGAAACACTCAAGAGAAAGTGGAAGAGTCGAACACAACTGTCAGTACAGAAGTTACTTCTAAGACAGAAGAAGATGCATCGACAAAGCAAGAAACTGAGGTGCTTGTAGATGGTGTAACCGAAGAGGTGGAAGAGAAAGAGTCTACTTCTAAATCTTTCGGAGAAGTTATTAAGAGCATTATAGAGAAGATTGTTAATTTTATTCAAAAGGTGTTCAACTGGTTATTTGGCTGGTTGGTAGATTAGAAGAGGAAGACAACAATGAAGAAAACATACACGAAACCGCAAATTCTTATCGAAAATTTCACAATCAGTCAAAGTATTGCTGGAGATTGTAATATTATTATTACAAATGCAACTCAAGGCGTATGTGCATATATAGACAGAGGGGGAAATGCTGTCTTTACAAATTTGATTTCTGATTGTACATATAAGCAAACAGATGGTGATAGCGTTTGCTACAATGTGCCAATTGCAACCAATGATCTTTTTAACTCGTAATGCATAAAATTTAATAGTTGAAGGCCGGACCATTTGTATGGTGCGGCTTTCTTTACTGAAAGAGGTGCGTAACCTATGAATCAAAAAAAGAAAAAAAGAATCGGAATTGTTTGTTTGATAATTCTTTGTGTAATGGGGATTCTTTTTTGGAATTGGAAAAAAGAAAAAGAGGCAGATTTGTTGGGAATGAATTCTGTTGAGGAAGTTTCGATTAATTTGGGAAACGGAATGTATATTACAGCAGTGGGGAAATATACTGGAGCTTATATGGAAGATGGTTCCTTTGATTATGTGTCAGATGTGTTGGCTATTGTAGTAGAAAATACAGGTCAAGAGTCTATTCAATACGCTGAAATTTTTATGTTAGTAGGAGAGCAAGAAGGCAAATTTGCGATATCTACTTCGACACCAGGGAGCAAGATGATTCTCTTGGAAAAAAATCGTATGGCATACGTGGAAGAAAATTACACCTCTGCCATTGCAAAAAATGTTGTACCATTTACAAAAGAATTAAGTCTATGTGAAGAGAAGATTCAAATTCAGATTTTAGATGAAGTGATTAATATCACCAATAGATCGGGAAAAGATATGGACGAGGATGTCGTGGTATATTATAAAAATAATATAGAAGGCGTATTTTATGGTGGAGTCACATATCGCGCTCGTATAGAGGGTGGCTTAAAAAAAGGAGAAGTCAAGCAAGTAAAGGCGAGTCATTGCTCGGAAAAGGAAAGCATGATTATGTTAGTTACTTGTGGTGAAGATTAATGGAACGTTATTACAAATTTGCAGGCATTGAGTTGTCTGTTGTTGCCCCAGATGAAAAGTATTATACAGACGAACATCGATTAAAAGCATTTGCAGTTGATACGGTGACGTCGCCGCATATTTATAACGTCGAGATGACAGATGTGTTGCCCAAACCAATTGGTTCTTGTATCGCTGCATATCCGAACTTTCGTGTTTACCAAGAGGAAGAGAAACATATTCGTTACATAGGTAGTGTAGCCGAGACGTTGGAAGGTGCATATATTCGCGTAGAGAATTGCGGAAAGAATCATAAAATTCAAGTGTTAAATTCAGCATATCCTGAACGCATTACGACGAAAACGATTTTGCAGTCCATAGAAGCTGAACATTTGCTTGCGCAAAATGAAGGATTTATTTTGCACTGTTCGTATGTGGAAATAAATGGAAAAGCGATGTTATTTACGGCACCATCTGAAACAGGAAAATCAACACAAGCAGAACTCTGGAGAGAACTTCGTGGTGCGCAGATTATTAATGGAGATCGAGCAGCAGTGCGTCTTGTGGATGGTCAAATAGTTGCAGAAGGGATTCCGTTTGCGGGCAGTTCTTCGTTTTGTCAAAATCGAAGTTTGCCAATTGATGCAGTGATATATTTGGGACAGGCGCCGCAAACGAATATTCAAAAAATAGAAGGTAGTCTAGCGTTTATGAAACTCTGGGAAGGAGTCAGTGTGAACGCATGGAATAAAAGTGATACAGAGCAGGTTTCGCAAGTGGTAAGAGAAGTTGTTGAAAGAGTACCCATCTTTTATTTGGCTTGTACTCCAGATGAATCTGCTGTTGTTGCATTAGAGAAAGCACTACGTGAAAAGAGGTAATTATGCAAAAAAGAGGGCAAACAGAGCCATATTTATCTACATATTTTCATACAAAAGGGATACAGTTGGGATTACCAATTTCAGGGAATTTCGAGCTGACTGCTCGATGTAATTTTAACTGTCCGATGTGCTATGTACACATGGACGAAAAACAGTTGGCCCAAAACGGAAAACGCGAATTGACTGCAGAGGAATGGATTGCAATTGCAGAAGAAGCGAAAAACAAAGGAATGATTTTTGCACTTTTGACAGGTGGAGAACCGTTTGTGCGAAAGGATTTTTTTGAAATCTTTGGTGCAATGAAGAAAATGGGGATTATGGTTTCTATTAATTCCAACGGATCTATGCTAGAAGGACAAGTGTTAGAAAAATTACTTGCGGATCCGCCATTTCGTATGAATATTTCGTTATATGGTGGATGTAATGACACATATCAAAAGATGTGTGGATTACCAATGTTCGACAAAGTTGTGAATAATATTCGTGTATTGAAAGAACATGGAATTGATGTGAGTATCAATCTTTCGATTACAAAATATAACAGCAAAGATATTTCAAAGATATATGAAGTTGCCAAGGAATTGGATGTCCCGGTGAAAGCATCTAGCTATATGTATCCGTCCGTTCGTGTAAATGGAGAACGATATGGATATAATGATCGCCTTTCTCCAGCGGAGTCGGCAAAGTATAGTGTGGAATGGGATTTGCTTCGATTTACGGAAGAAGAATTTAAGATAAGAGCGAAAAATATGGAGAATTTTGTGAAGGTAGATGAGACGGAATGCTCCATTGATATAGAAGAGGGTGTGAAATGCCGCGCAGGAAGAAGTAGTTTTTGGTTGACCTGGGATGGAGTGATGCGTCCGTGCGGAATGATGCCAGGACCGAGTGTCTATCCACTGGAAGTTGGCTTTGAAAAAGCGTGGGAAACACTTCTTATAGCAACAAAGCAGATTGTGACATCTGCAAAGTGTTCCAATTGTAAGAAAAAAGATGTCTGCAGTGTGTGCCCGGCCGTATGTGTGGCAGAAACAGGGGAATTTAATGGAACGCCGATTTATATGTGTGAAAGAACCGAAGAGATGATTCGGATTACCAAAGAAAGCGCACAACTTGATATTGTGCAGTAATTGAGATACAATATAACCAAAATAAAATATAAAAATTTGATAGGTGTTAGCAGATGAAAACAATAAAAGTACTAAGTATCCTATTCTTAATATTTTCGATAGGAATCTTCGGAGCATATGTTTATTATGTTCGTATTACAAAAGATGATGTTGCGCCAGTGGTACAATGTGAAACGGATGAACTGTTGGTTAGTGTAAGTGCGACAGAAGAGGAATTGCTAGATGGTGTCACAGCAATAGATGATCAATCGGGTGACGTGAGTGATACGATAGTTATTGAGAGCATTTCTCCATTTGCGGAAGAAGACAAAAGAATCATTACCTACGCGGCAATTGATGAGCAAGGGAATGTTGGACGATGTACAAGAACATTGAAGTATACGGATTATCAAGAGCCAATATTTTCGTTGACAGAAGCAATGCGCTTTGCTACAGGTACTACGATTGACATCCTAGGAAGAGTTCGAGCACAGAGTATGCTCGATGGCGATTTAACTGACAGCATCAAATATTCTTTGGACAGTACCATTGATTTGAAAAATCCAGGGACTTATGCTGTGGAATTTCGCGTAACAGATACGAGCGGAAAAGTAGTATATCTTCCAATTGATTTAGAAATATATAATCCAACACAGGAACGTATATCGGTTATTCTATCTGAATATTTAGTTTATGTTTCAAAGGATGAGAAATTTGAACCGATGAAATATTATGTTGGTTCTGACATTGAAGGAAAAGTCAAGATACGGTCGAATGTTGATACGACAGAAGAAGGCATTTATACGGTGGATTATATCGTGACAAACAGCAATAGTAGTGGAAAGACGAGATTGATTGTTGTAGTAAAATAGTTCATACAAATGAGGTTGAAATTGTGAATATAAAGACAGAATATTATAAGATAAATTTGAACTGTATCATAAGAGATGTTAAACGCGATTTATGGGTTGCATTTGTTGTGGGAATTGCGTTTTCATTATTGTCATACGTATTTATGAATTACACTTATCGCCCAACTTACACATCACGCGCTACTTTTGTGGTTTCAGCAAAGGGAAGCACTACAGGCCCATATGGCGATATTACGAAAATTCAAAAATTAGCAGATGTCATAGAGTCTGTTATGGATAGCCGAGTATTGAAACGTTTAGTAAGCGAAGAATTGGACTTGGATTCATTTCCAGGAACAATTGAAATTGCAGTTGTACCAGAAACAAATCTTTTGACAGTTGGCGTTAAGTCAAGCACGCCAGATGTATCTTTCCGTCTGATGAATACATTGTTGGAATGTTATCCTACAGTAGGGAAGGATGTTCTTGGAGAAATTGTTATTGAGATTTTTGAAAAACCAACATTTCCAAGTGTTCCAGATACAAGAGTACATAATGGAAAGGTTATGCTTTATGGATTTGCAGCTGGCATGGCATTGATTGTTGTGCTTTTTGCATTTATGTCACATTTGAAAAACACAATCAAGTGCAAAGAGGATATTGAGGAAAAGTTAGATACGAAAGAAATCGCGACGCTTTATCACGAAAAGAAGAATCGGGGTAAAAAAGGTTCCTTTTGGAGAAAAGAACAATATTTTCTTATACCAGGTGGAAACGTTGGATTTGGCTATGCTGAGACAATAAAGAAGATTCGTACGAACATTCTTTTTAAGATGAAAAAAGCAGAAATCAAAGTAATCTATGTTACAAGTACATTGCCTAAAGAAGGAAAAACATCAGTTGCCCTTAACCTTGCAGAATCTATGGCACAACGTTTTGAAAATGTGCTTTTAATAGAAGGGGATTCTCGCAAGGAAGAACTACATCGCAAGGGTAAGAATTGCAAGTGTAAAGTGATTGCGAATGGAACGAAAGAAGCAATCAGTAGCGATTTTCTAGAATCGCCAGGTATGAACCAATTTATGAAAGAGATGCGCGAAAAGATGGATGTGATTATTATCGATGGTCCATCGGCGCGAAAACGTTCGGATGCAGAAATGTGGGCACGTTTTTCGGATACATCGGTGTTGGTGGTGAAGCAAAACTATGCAGATGCAAGATATATCAATGATACGATAGATATGTTGAATGGTTATGGCGAAGGTGTGCTTGGATGTGTTTATAACGATGTATTTTCTGCGAATGAGTTATTCACATCAGGTTATGGATATGGCTACGGCTATGGATATGGTTACGGCTATGGATATGGTCGCTACGGGAAATATGGTAAGTACGGAAAATACGGCAAATATGGTAAGTATTATAGAAATATCGAGAAGGAGGAGAACCATGAGTCTAACTAAGGAACAAACGATTGACAATTCGCAAGAAATAGACCTAATCACATTGTTAATAGATTTCCTTAGAGCATGGCGCAGAATGTGGGTGTGGGTGTGCTTGTTAGGGATTGTTGGAACTGTATTGATGGGGTTCTATGCAGAAAAAACCTATCGTGCCTATTACACAGCATCCGCCACATTTACTGTCAATATTCGACAAGAGCAAGATAATGGGGTAGATGCAGGCACTGGTTTTTTTGATAATGCTGCAGCAGAACAAATGGCAGTTACATTTCCGCATATTTTGACAAGTGGTGTGCTTCAACGAAAGGTTGCCAGTGAGCTAGGTATGGAAACAATGCAGGGCACTGTATCTGCAAGTGTTTTGGAAAACACGAACTTACTTACATTGTCAGTACGAGATGTTAATCCTAAAAGAGCATATAAAACTCTTCAAGCAGTCATTGACAATTATCCAGCTGTTTCCGAGGTGATAGTTGGAAAGGTGAACATGAATAAATTGGATGAAACGGGGATACCAACTTCTCCAGATAATCCGAAAAATATAATTCGCGACAGTTTGAAAGGCACAGCTATTGGTGTTGTGTTAGGACTTGTGTGGATTATGTTTGTAGCACTTTTTAGAAAAACAATTCGTCGCGAGGACGATTGCGTGAGATATTTAAATAAAAGATGTCTTGGTAGTGTACCGCAAGTGCGTTTCAAAGAGCGTAGCAGAAAAACAAAAAGACACTTGAATATTTTGCATGCAAGAATATGTTCGGATTTTAAAGAATCGATTCGTATGATACGTAATAGAGTGGAACGTTATTCGAAAGAAAATTCTATGAATAAAATCATTATCACAAGTACACTTGCAGAGGAAGGAAAGAGTACAATTGCTGTAAATTTGGCGCTTAGTTTAGCACAAGAAGGAAAGAGCGTTGCTTTAGTGGACTGCGACCTTCGAAATCCGTCAGATCACATCATTTTAAATGCCAAAGTTGAAAAAGGGCTTACGGATTATTTGAATGGAAAAGCGGAATTGGAAGAGTGCACATATACAGCGGAGAGACTTGGAATTGATGAACAATTGAACTTTTTGTTTGTTCCGGGTGGAAAGATTGTTGCCAATTGGGATAATCTTTTCGATAGCGAGCGTATGAAACAAGTGCTTGATAAATTGGGCCGAGAAAAAGATTATGTTATTATAGACAGCGCACCTGTAGGACTTCTTACGGATGCGAGCGCTCTCGCGCAGTATGCAGATGGAGCAATGTTCGTTGTGAAGAAGGATTTTGCAAAAGTAGACCATATTTTAGATGCGATGGCGCACTTGTCAGAAAGTGACGTAGAAATGATGGGTTGTGTGTTAAATGTTGTATAGAACGGTAGATACGAACACTTATGTTTCTGTGTTGAAGGAATTGGTGGAAGAAGGCAAAGAAGTACAGCTGTTGATTGCAGGGAATAGTATGGCACCCTTCCTTGTTCATCAACGAGATTATATCTATTTTGAAAAACCGACCAAAGAACTACGTAGGGGAGACATGGTCTTTTATAAAAGAAGTAATGGACAGTATATTATGCATCGCATATATAAAGTGGATTCCGATGATTATTATATGCTTGGCGATGCACAAACGGCAGTGGAAGGTCCTTTGAAAGAGGAACAAATCTTTGCAGTCGTTACGAAAGTGAAGAGAAAAGGCAAATGGATAGGACCTGAAAATTTTTGGTGGAAATTTTATGCACGTGTGTGGATAAAAGTGCTTCCACTCAGACGTATTCTAGTGAGGGTATATGGCGTATTTTCGCGAAAGGAACAAACGGATGTTTAAGTCATTTAAAACTTTGAATGCACGCATGAGAGATGGGTCGATTCGTGAAATTGTAGATGATTGGAAATGGATTTTTGGTTACAGTAAAAAGTATAAAAAAGCGATTATTTTTTATACGGTATTAGGTCTTGTAAGTACTACTTTGGGGTTTGTAACCAGTTTGGGAAGCAAATATTTAGTGGATGCTATTGTAGGACACAAATCACAGTGGTTAGGTGTTTTGATTGCTGTTGTTATTGGTGGAACTGTTTTCAACATTGTTTTTAATAGCGCATTGAAGCGTATTTCAGCGAAACTTAGCTTAGATATTAATAATGAAATCCAGGCGGATGTGTTTGATAAGATTATGGATGCAGACTGGATGGCACTTAGTGAATTTACAAATGGAGATGTGCTCAATCGTTTTAATAGCGATATTTATGCAGTGAGTAGTAATGCAATCAGTTGGCTTCCAACGATTATTATTACGATTTATAATTTTTGTACTGCATTTGTTCTTTTGCTGTACTTTGATAAAACCATAGCGCTTCTTGCTCTTTGCAGTGCGCCTATCCTATTTGTATTGTCACGTATTTTTTTAAAGAAGCAACGGGACTATGGGAAACGAGTGAAAAAAGTAAGCAGTGAAATGATGTCATTTGAAACGGAAGCATTCAATAATTTTGATACCATCAAATCCTTTGGGGTTTCGAGTTATTATGGACAAAAAATGCGGCGCAGACAAAAGAAATATAAAGAAATTAGTTTGGAATACAATTTGTTTTCGATTAAGGCAAGTGTATGGATACAAGTAGCCATGACTTTGATTGAATATGCAGTGTGCGGTTATGGTCTCTATCGCTTATGGACGGGAGATATCACATACGGAACTATGGTTCTTTTATTACAGCAAGGAACGGGATTGTCAAATTCTTTCAATCGATTGGCAGCTGTAGTCCCGTCGTTCTTGAATAGTTCGATATGCGCAAATCGTATTCGAGAGTTAACAGAACTTCCGAGAGAGATTCACATTCCTGAAAGCACGAAACTAAATGAATATATCAAAGATGGATTTAAAATCCGTATGAAAGGAGTTTCTTTTTCTTATAAACAAGGAACAGAAATAATATCTGATTCGGGATTCAAGGCAAGCCCAGGGGAAATTGTTGCGCTTGTAGGTCCTTCGGGGGAAGGAAAAACAACAATGATTCGTTTGCTTTTGGGACTTGTAAAACCAACAGAAGGGAAAGTTGTAATTGTTGCATCGAATGGTGAAAGTGTTCATATGAATGCGGAAACAAGACATTTATTCTCTTATGTACCTCAAGGAAATACAATTCTTTCTGGAACAATTGCAAGTAACTTGCGTATGGTGAAAGAAAATGCGACGGATGAGGAAATCATAGAAGTACTTAAGATTGCTTGTGCATGGGAGTTCGTACAGAAAATGCCAAAGACAATTCACAGCGAAATTGGTGAACATGGGCGCGGACTTTCAGAAGGGCAAGCACAGAGAATTGCCATAGCAAGAGCGATTCTTCGCAACACACCAATTATGCTTTTGGACGAAGCAACTTCGGCGTTGGATCCAACGACAGAGAGACAAGTGCTTGCAAATATTATTAAGCAAAGACCGAACAAAACTTGCATTGTGACAACACATCGTCCAAGTGTGCTTAGCATGTGTAAACGAGTTTATCGTGTGATGGAAACAAAAGTGACGAAGATGGATGAAGATGAATCTGGCCAAATGGTTATGGATTTTTAGAGGAAGAGAAAATGATAGATATACATGCACATATTCTTCCCGGAATAGATGATGGTGCAGAAGATACACAGGAAGCGATAGAAATGGCGAAACTGGCAGTGTCTAGTGGAATTACAGCGATTGTAGCTACGCCACATACGAATTTGCCAGGAGTATATGACAATTATTATAATAAAAATTATGAGGAATCCTTTCAATGGTTGAAAAAATCCTTTCAACGAGCAGAGATTCCTCTGCAATTGTATTCGGGAATGGAAGTGTTTGTTACTTCTGATGTCCCACAATTAATAAAAGAAGGAAAATTATTGACCATCAATGGTGGGCGTTACATGTTGGTGGAGTTTGCGTTTGATGAAGAACCAGCATATGTGAAAAGGATGTTGAAAGAGATTGCGGAATTACGTGTAATTCCAGTTGTTGCACATGCAGAACGCTACGAGTTTTTACAAGATAATCCACGGATAGCAATGCAATGGAAAGAATTGGGTTATGTTGTACAAGCAAACAAAGGAAGTTTTGTGGGAAGATTTGGAAGAAGAACACGAGAGGTGGCGTATCAATTGCTTGACAAGAACTTGATTTCTGTGATTGCTAGTGATTGTCATGGCTCGTATCAAAGAACACCATTTATGCTAGAAGTATACGAAACATTGATGAAAGATTATTCTAAAAAACAATTGGAAACTCTTTTTAAAGACAATCCAATGCGAATTTGCCGCAATCAGTCTTTGATTGAGAAGGGGAGCGTGGTGACGAAGTGGGGCATTTTGAAAAGCACACAAAGAGAAAAGTGATATGGATTATTTTTATAATATTAGTATTGTGCACTGCAGGGGTATATATGTCTATTGTTTGGGATATCCATAAAGGCGTGGTGAAAACGGTAGAAGAAGATGAACTGAGCGAAGAAGATTTGTTATCTGACAATGTTCCGATTATTCAAGAAGAAGAAAAAGAGCCCAATGTATTTAATGTGCTCTTGGTGGGAGCAGATGCTCGTAATCCTGATTCGGAGAATGGGCGCTCAGATACAATGATGCTTGTTTCTTATAATGCAGATGAGAACAAAGCAACAGTGGTTTCGTTTATGCGAGATTCGTTGGTGGAAATACCAGGTCATGGGCGAACGAAACTGGGGCATAGTTATGCATATGGTGGAGTTGGACTTACAGTAAATACTATCAATGCGGTATATGATTTAGATATTCAAAATTATGTCATCATCAATATGGAAAATTTAAAAAATGTTGTTGATAAATTGGGCGGAATCGAAATCACATTAACGGCCGCCGAAGTTGCACATTATCAGAAATCCAAACATTATTTCAAAGAGGGAGTGAACCATATGAATGGGGAGCAAGCACTTATGCATTCAAGAAATCGTTCCCTTGATAATGATTTTGGTAGAACGAGAAGACAAAGAGATGTCATATATGCGATTTACCAGAAAGTTTTACAAACAAAAGATCCCATGGCACTTCTTTCGTTTATTAAATATTGCCTTACGCAAGTAAAGACGAATATGAAGATAAAGACAATTTATGATATGGCGACGAAGATCATAGGGACAGAAAATATGAATATTCAGCAGACGAGCGTACCGGCTTCGGGCACTTATAAGGGGGGCACGTATAAAGGTATGTCGGTGTTGTTTGTGGATATTGAAGCGAACAAAAAGAATTTAGAAGAACTTTTATATTAAGGTTGGGATTGCCCAACCTTTTATAATTGAAAAAAATGGAAAAAAGTTATTGACACCTTGACAAATATATGATACATTCTAAGTTGCACTATTGTGGAGTATTGTGCTATATTATGCGCAATTTCTCTAAAAATAATATGTACGAGGAGTGAAACGTCAATGGAGAAAAACAGAATTCATCCTATTAAAAACGGAAAAAGTTCGCGTATGAGTTATTCCAGACAAAAAGAAGTTTTGCAGATGCCAAATTTGATCGAAGTGCAGAAAGATTCGTATCAATGGTTTCTTGATACTGGATTAAGAGAAGTATTTGCAGATATTTCGCCAATCGCTGACTACAGCGGTCATTTGAGTTTGGAATTTGTAGATTTTACATTATGCGAAAACGATGTGAAGTACACAATCGAAGAATGTAAAGAACGTGATGCAACATACGCTGCACCTTTGAAGGTGAAAGTACGACTTTACAATAAAGAAACAGACGAAATTAATGAGCATGAAATTTTCATGGGAGATTTGCCACTTATGACAAAGACTGGAACTTTTGTGATTAACGGCGCTGAGCGTGTTATCGTAAGCCAGTTGGTTCGTTCTCCTGGAATTTATTATGCAATTGGACACGACAAGGTAGGTAAAGAATTATATTCTTCTACAGTAATTCCTAATCGTGGAGCATGGTTGGAGTACGAAACAGATTCCAATGACGTATTCTGGGTTCGTGTAGATAGAACAAGAAAAGTTCCAATTACTGTATTAATTCGTGCACTTGGTGTTGGAACAAATGCGCAGATTCTTGAAATGTTTGGTGATGAGCCAAAAATCAGAGCAAGTTTTGGAAAAGACGTTGCTGAAAGTTATGTGGAAGGTCTTTTGGAATTGTATAAAAAGATCCGCCCAGGTGAGCCACTTGCAGAGGAAAATGCAAAGAGCTTGTTAAATGCAATGTTCTTCGATGCAAGAAGATATGACCTTGCAAAGGTTGGACGTTACAAATTTAACAAGAAATTAGCTTTTAGATATCGTATTGCAGGTCGCGTTTTGGCAGAAGATGTTGTGAGCGCAGTGACAGGCGAAGTGATTGCTGAAAAAGGCGAAAAATTAACAAAGGAAAAAGCAGATGCAATCCAGAATGCAGCGGTTCCTTATGTTTGGGTAGAAGGCGAAGAACGCAACATCAAAGTTCTTTCTAATATGATGGTAGAACTTTCTGCAGTTGTTGATATTGATCCAAAAGAAGTTGGTGTTACAGAAGCAGTATATTATCCAGTACTTGCTGAGCTTTTGGAAGAAACAGCAGGAGATATCGACGAGTTAAAAGAAGCAATCCGCAAAAACATTAACGAATTGATTCCAAAACATATTACAAAAGAAGATATTTTTGCTTCAATCAACTACAATATTCATTTGGAATATGGCATGGGAACAGATGATGATATCGATCATTTAGGAAATAGACGTATCCGTGCAGTGGGTGAATTGTTGCAAAATCAATACCGCATTGGTTTGGCGAGATTGGAAAGAGTTATTCGTGAAAGAATGACAACACAAGACCAAGAAGGAATTACACCTCAGACATTGATTAACATCAAACCAGTAACTGCAGCTGTAAAAGAATTCTTCGGTTCTTCACAGTTGTCACAGTTCATG
>JAEIGA010010468.1_pt1 | contig 14056 bp, 13 predicted proteins | sample 9270691 | NCBI WGS metagenome assembly JAEIGA01 (sample SAMN17057246, study PRJNA624740) | gut metagenome | biome: biome; isolation source: fecal sample | host: Bos grunniens | place: China: Xizang | collected 2019 | reverse complement strand
GTCATCTTAAATTTCGTAAGTGAATTTTAGCCCGTCAGGCTAAAAGGATATTAAAAGGTAGTAGAACTATGCTAAAGAAATCAGTTAAACTTTTGTTTTGGATCCTTTGTGGAATCTCGCTCTTGTCTATAAGCATCTACTTTGTTTCATACATTAAACCCGACGATTTGGATGGAAGGGCAAAGGAACTTAGTTCCTACTGTATGTATAAGGGGTATAATACAGACTATGGTATTCTTGTGGACTACGGTAGATGTTCTATCCAGAAGAGATTTTTTGTGGTTGACCTTCATACGGGAAGAATAATCATGAGAAGTTTGTGTGGGCATGGCTTTGGAGGAGAGAGCACCATACTCAATGCAGAGTTTAGTAACGTTCCCGGTAGTAATTGTAGTTCGCTAGGCCATTACCGAGTGGGGCGAGAGCGAAGGATGTATACTAGACCAGCAGTTTCCATTAGACTCCCTATGGCTTTTGAACTTGACGGTTTGGATAAGACAAATTCCAATGCTCGTTCTAGATATATACTTATACATGAATCTTTATATCCGATGAGCGAAGGATGTATTACATTGCCTATTCCCCAATATAATAAACTGTCTAAATTCTTACATTCTCAAAAGGGTTCTACCATTATGTGGGCTTACAAATAGTTTGATGTCAGTTTACTCGTGGCTCAATATAAAATTTACAGCACTATAGCCATAAATGTTAATTTATATGAAATTCTTGAATAGAGCACTTCTTTTATTGTGCATGATTTTTTTAATATCCGGCTGTCGTGGAGCGCAAGAAGCGAAGATGCCGACTGTAGCTGAGGAACTTGATTGTCTGAGTGTTTTGGCAGATGAGGTTTCCTCCGATGTGGCCTTGGAACTTGCTGTTGACGATTATGAGATGCATTGCAGGTTTTTTGACCTTGTCCAGGAATATGTCTGGGATCAGCTTAAATCTATGGAGGATATCCCGCAGCCGGATGACCTTAATAGGTATTTCGCAAGACTTGAAGATATGGTTGCTGTTGCAGATTGGCACTATGACACATATTCGAGCACAGCCAAAGCAGATAAAAGACAGGTGGTAGAGCAGTTCTATAATGCGATAGATCTGCTTCAGAAATATGCGGAGGGCCAATTGACACAATATCCGGCCCGAGCTCTGAAAGATGAGATTGATTCGATCTTTGCGGTTGAGTGGATGCTTGAATCTGAATCCGGATATGATGAGTATTGGGCGTTGTTTGTATATAGGCTTCTTCAGCAGGCAGTCAGGTATTGCCCAGACATCAGCATGTTGTGTGATTTTGTGTCTGAGGATGGGAGAATAGGTATTTATGACAATACATTGAGAGATGATACCTATCAGCCTTGTTTCAATCCTGTCTTTATCTGTGGAGAGGATGGACAGTGGCGTGTATACATCAATGAAATGTTTTTACCTAATAGAGCCTATAGGTTAGTGAACGATAATGATGTTTATTATATCCTGTCAAAGCATGGCGACTCGATATGTTCTAAAGGATATGATAAATTTGATGTCCGTTTGATTTATGAGTCAGAGTACGGTTTTGATGAACAACTGTGTCTTAATGATGAGTATTTGGACACTATATCATATTGGTTGTCAGACGCGGAAGAACCATGTGTACTTTTTGATCCGGATCCCAATAAATTGACTTGGACGGTTTGCGACAGAAACGGTAAGTATTTTCATAAGATACCCGGTTCTCCGATTCTTAAATTGGCATTTCGGGATGGTTTTACTCTATTTGAACTATTATAGAGTCTATGAGAAAACTGTTCAAGATAATCAAGCTCCTGTTCCTGCTGTGTTTTCTCGCAGCATTGGTTCCGGTGGGTGCGTATGTGGCCGTCAAGGTCAATGCGCGCCACAAGAACTTTGTCGAGACGGCCAATGTGCCGTATAACAAGGTGGGATTGGTGCTCGGAACCAGCCCGAAGATGCCGTCAGGCAAACCGAACTTCTATTTTACCAGCCGTATCAATGCCGCTGCAAGATTATATAAGTCAGGCAAGGTGTCATATCTGCTGGTAAGTGGTGACAATGGAAGCAGGAACTATGACGAGCCTACGGCCATGAGGGATGCCCTGATTGCCGCAGGTGTGCCCTCAAAGGCAATCTATCTGGATTATGCCGGTTTCAGGACTCTCGACTCTGTGGTCAGAGCCCGTGAAATATTCGGACAGACTTCTATAACCATAATTTCCCATCGCTTTCATAATGAGAGGGCAATTTACATTGCGGAGCATTATGGTATGAACGCTGTCGGATTCTGTGCAAAGTCCCCGGCTCTGACAAAGCGCAGTGTGATGACGACTCTGGTGCGTGAAAGCGGTTCGCGCGTGAAGATGTTCCTGGATTTCATCACAGGACGCAAACCAAAGTATCTGGGAGAAAAGATAGAAATAAAATAAGGTGCACGATAACGAACCCTATGGGTCCATGTACCACCCGGACACAAAAAAAGGAAGCCGAAAGACTTCCTTTTTGGGTGCCCAGTGGGATTCCTTCGCTAAAGCTCAGGCGACTTCGTCGATAACGAACCCTGTGGGTTCAGGTGCCACCGGATACAAAAAAAAGAGACTTCATCGAAGTCTCTTTTTGGGTGCCCAGTGGGATTCGAACCCACGACATTCAGAACCACAATCTGACGCTCTAACCAACTGAACTATGGGCACCATGTTTAATTGGACTGCAAAGATACGTATTTTTTTTAATCCTGCAATATTTTTCGATATATTTGTTTCAAATTCTATGCAGAGATGATGAGTAAGCGTACCAAGATATTGATATTTGTATTAGTGCTGGTTTGTATGGTGCTTATAGTGTGTTATCTGTGCCGCGGTTCCTGGACGGTAAAAGGTTCGTCCAAGCCGGTTACGCGCCGCCCAGGGGAGGCTACCGCTGTTGACACTTCCAAGGTCGCGAAGGAGGAAGAGGAGCAGGTTGCATGGATGGAGTTGCCTGCGTCATCTTCGACAGGAGACGACAGGTGCGTCATAACCCATACGGCTCAGATGGAGGGTCGGTCTCAGCGTAATTATACGATACTTTATGATGATGACCTCTATGCAGCGCTATGGGTGGCTTATCCGCTGTGCGCATCGCATACGTCATCAGGACGCGAGGAGACATGGGGATATGACCCTAAACTCTCAAAGTCAGCCCAGACAAGCGTGAAGAAGGGCTATGGTGCATCGGAGCCGACAGTGAATTATCCGAAGAATTTCTATGCCCGTGGCCATCAGATCCCGAATGCAGACAGAAGCGCCGTGCCTGAAATGCAGGCTCAGACCTATTATTCGACTAATATGACCCCGCAATTGCAGAACGGTTTCAATGGCAATATATGGGCTAAACTGGAAGAGGCAGTCCGCATGGAGATTCCTGAGGGTGATACACTCTACGTCGTTACGGGTGCTGTCTTTGAAAAGTATGGTGCCGATGAAGATGTAAAGACTATCCTTAACAAGAATGACTCCAAGACACTTCCGGTACCTAACTACTATTGGAAAGCATTGCTGAAAGTTCAAAGGTCAGGTGGGGATATTACAGGCGCTTCCACCATAGGTTTCTGGCTTCCTCATGCCGATCTTAAGGGTCATTCTTACGCAGACTATGCCGTGTCTGTAGATCAGATAGAGGAGCTGACAGGATTTGACCTTTTCCCGTCTCTTCCTGATACGGTGGAGGAGGCTTCTGAATCCGCAGCTTCGTGGTCATCTTTCCGAATGTTTATGAAATAGAATAAGGATGCATTTCTGCATCCTTATTCTTCTATAGGCTCCAGCAATGGACTTTCGTCTGTGAAGTAGCTGAGGATTGTGTCTGTGTAGGTTTTTGTGACTGGGAGAGGCGGAATGTTTTCGTTTCCCAGGTCAAGGACATATCCATCGCTTTCCTTGCGAAGCATCGCCACCTTCTTGATGTTGACGATGTATTTCCTGTTGCATCTGATCAGACCGCTGCCTCGGAAACTTTCTTCCACTGTCTTCAGGCGGCAGCGCAGGATGTACTGTTTCATTTCACCCTTGTTGTCGGTATACCATACCTTTATATAGTTGTCGTCTGATTCGATATAGTATAGGTTCTCGGGGCTGAGTGACATCTTCAATGTGCCGCTGTTGTCGAAGAGCGTGATCTTCTGGGTGCTTGAGTTCGGCTTAGGTGTCTCCTCTGTCACGACGTTTTCGTATGTCATCAATTTGATGATGTTGTCCTTGTCGATGATGTTGAAGTACATTCCTGATATCAGATACGGTCCTCCCAGGGCGATGGAGCCATAAACGATCGCTCTCCTGAACACTTCCCACCATATCTCCTCGTCGGGATGTGACATGTCTATTGTCATCCACGAATATGTGGTGCATATGATGATGATTTCAAGCGCGCACCATGCAATATACATCCACAACTGCATTTCGAAGTGCCTCTTGCTTCTGTACATGAGGATACGGCTCAGCGAAAGGAACAGTATGGTTCCGAATGCGAATATGAGTGTGTGGGTGAATGTTCCTGAACCTCCGAGGCCGAACCAGGCGGTGTCGGAGAAGGGGATATATATAAGTAGAAACACCAGCGCGAACAGCACGGAGAAAGTCACCGTACCGATAAGTTGGTATTTGCCAAGCAGATAGCTTGGCAATTTCTGGTTTAGATTCATTGGCCTAGGTTTTACGGACACAAATTTACTAATAAATATTATATTTGCGTGTACGGAAATTGAAAATCATGAAAGATGTCAGACGAGTGGTGGTCACTGGACTAGGAGCCGTGACACCGATAGGAAATGATGTTGACACATTTTGGCGGAACCTTTTAGGGGGAGTATGTGGAATAGATTTCATAAGTTCTATCCCAACGGATGACCTTCCGGTCAAGATTGCAGGTGAAGTCAAGGATTTCAAGCCTGAGGAATACGGGATAGAGCCGGCATTTGCCAGAAAGCAGGACCGCTTTTCCATTCTGGCAGTGGCTGCGGCATGGCAGGCTGTCCGACAGTCAGGTCTGAATTCGGCTGAGGATGGAAACATTGACCCGTTCAGATTTGGTGTGTATGTGGGCTCGGGAATCGGAGGATTTGCAACTCAGATGCGTGAGACAGAGAAGATCCTCAAAGATGGAGCCAAGTGGGTGTCTCCGCTTTTTATCCCTACGATGATTTCCAACATTGCTGCGGGAAATATAGCGATTCGTCATAAGGCGTGCGGTCCGTGTCTGCCGATCGTGACGGCATGTGCGACTTCAACCCATGCCATCGGAGAGGCTTTCCGTGCGATCAAATATGGTCATGCGGACGCAATCATCGCCGGAGGAACTGAGGCGGCCATTCTGTCGCTTGCCATTGCCGGCTTTGCAAACGCCAAGGCATTGACCAGGGCCGAGAATCCTAAATATGCATCATTGCCATTCAACAGGAACCGTGGCGGATTTGTCCTGGCCGAAGGTGCGGCTATGCTCGTCCTGGAAGAGTACGGCCATGCAGTGGCCCGAGGTGCAGAGATACTTGCGGAAGTGTGTGGATATGGAAACACATGTGATGCGCATCATGTGACAGCTCCTCGTCCGGACGGACAGACGCAGGCGGCGGCTATGCGTCTGGCTTTGGATGAAGCCGGGTACACATCGGATGATGTACTGTATATAAATGCCCATGGTACGGGTACCGCTCTGAATGATACCAGTGAGACGGTTGCCTATAAGATTGCATTGGGCCATGACGCCTATAAGGCTCACATCAGCTCGATCAAGGGCTCTGTGGGACATATGTTGGCGGCGGCAGGTGCAGCTGAGGCTGTGGCGTCGGTACTTGCATTGAAGCACGGAATCGTTCCTCCGACAATCAACCTGGATGAGCAGGACCCGGAGTGCGACCTGGACTATACTCCTAACGTTCCCGTAGAGGCTCCGTTGACGATGGCTATCTCGGATTCCCTTGGCTTCGGTGGCCACAACGGGTGTATCGCGTTCAGAAAGATCAGATAACAGTAAAGGGTCACAGAAATGTGACCCTTTATCGTTATTTCTTACGACTCCTTCTTTTCGCCTTTATGGCCTGTATAGTCATCTCGTCCACCATGGATGTCTTTGCTGCAATGAAGTCAAGGAACGCTGCGGCAAGAGGGAACAATGTGGAGATGGAGAATGTCATTTCATGTCTGTATGTGAAGAAATCCACAAGCAGCCATCCCTGGAAACCCAAGGCAAGAAGGCCTGCGATCACGCTTACCCTGGCCTGAAGGAAGAATGCCTTGTAGCTTGCCGTGGCTGCGATATGTGCTGTGGTGAGCATTATCAGCAGCACGAGGAAAGGAAGCTTCTCGTAATATCTGATGAGCTCTTCTGTTCCGTTAGGACCTATGATGGTCGCGAATCTGCAGAAGAACATCGAGATTATCAGCGCCGTAGCTGTGCCTAGGTATAGTGTTTGGATTCTTTGCCACATGGTGTTTTCAATTATAACCCTACAAAAGTAGGAAATTTTAAAGGAAAAAACTAAATTTGGCTGGGCTATAACGTTCCTATCACCCACAAGAGAAATTGAACATCATATAAAGAATTAAACATATAGAATATGAGAATCCCAGAATCAGAACTTATCATCAACGGAGATGGTTCAGTATTTCACCTTCACCTTCGTCCTGAGGAACTTGCGGACAATGTCATCCTCGTGGGCGATCCTGGTAGGGTCGATATGATTGCAGAATATTTTGAAGAGAAGGAATTCAGACATGAGTCGCGTGAGTTCGTCTCTGTGACAGGAAAGTATAAAGGAGTCAGAATGACAGCCCTTTCCACAGGAATCGGTACAGATAACATTGATATCGTGATGAACGAGCTTGACGCTCTTGCAAACGTTGACTTCGAAACACGTGAAGTCAAGCCAGAGCATCGTACGCTCAACATTCTTCGTATCGGCACCTCGGGAGCCATCCAGCCTGAGATCCCGATCGGCGCCTTTGTCTTCTCGCACATTTCAGTTGGCTGCGACGGTCTCTTGAACTGGTATGCAGACCGTGACAAGATCTCTCTTCTTGATATAGAGGAGGCTTTCAAGGAGCACACAGGTTGGAACAGACATCTTCCTGATCCATACTTCGTACGCGCAGGCGAGAAGATGATCGAGAAGTTCAAGGACTGCACTTACAAAGGAATGACAATCGCGGCTTCAGGCTTCTACGGCCCTCAGGGACGAGTTGTCCGTGTGCCTCTTGCAATGCCGGATATGCTTGACACATTCGAGAGCTTCCGCTTCGGTGAGTGGAAGGTGACTAACTTCGAGATGGAAGGTTCTGCCCTTGCCGGACTTGCGGCACATCTTGGACACAATGCCGGCACAGTATGCTGTATCATCGCTCATCGCCACCACAAGGCTTCCAATCCAGACTACAAGGCACAGGTCAGAAAGCTCGTCGAGCTTTGTCTTGATAAACTTGCAGAATAAGAAAAGAGTCAGGCAGCGCCTGACTCTTTTCTTATTCTGCTAATTATATAGCTCTTTTCTGGACTGAGGTCCGTATCCCTTGTATACATCAGGATCTGAAACCCATGCTTCGATGACTCTCTTGTCTCCCTGCATCACATTGTTCTCCAGGAACTTCAGCTGCAGGTCGAGGGTGGTTTCCATGGAACCGGCTACCTCGTGGCCATAGTCATTGAAGTGGTACATGTTGTAGTTGTAGTCAAACTTCTTGAATCTCTCGACCAGTTTTCCTCCACCGAAGAATCCAAGGTTGAAGAATGCGATCTGCCTGTAAGGTACGAGAGCGTCTGCCGTACCGTGAAGCATCATCGTAGGGCATGGGGATTCTGCATATTTGACCTTGCCTTTTCTTGAGAGTATGGCTCCGGCGAAGGACATCACACCGGCATAGTTGAAGTCTTTCGGAAGCGCTTCTGCCCATTTGGTCCTGTTGCATATCTCGTATTCTGCCTGCATTACAGAAATGGCTCCGGCCGACGAACCGCTGATCACTATGTTGTCCGGGTCGATTCCGAGGGTTTCGGCATTGTCTATCATGAACGCGGTTGCGCTGAAGAGGTCTTCCACTGCCATGTGGATGGCCTTGTCCAGTACATTGACCTGTGCTATGCCCACCTTGTTCGCACCTTTGAGTCCAAGACGGTAATCAATCGAAACCACTCTGTATCCGTTCTGAGTCAGCATCTTGAACCATTTGTTGTAGCTGGCGTCGTCTCTCTGGCCTCCTATGAATCCGCCTCCGAACATGAACACGATGGTCGGTTTGTCCTTTCCGTCTATGGCTGTCTTGCTGCCTTTGGCAGGGTTGTATACATCCATATATAGGTCGCATGTGTCCCTTTCCGCATACAGGTATGTGCCGTCCGGGCTTATTGGGGTTTCCTTCGCAGAAAGGATGTTCATTGCAAAGGATAAGATGAAGCATGAGGCTGCTATCAGTATCTTTCTTGTCATTGCTTATTCGTTTTTTGGAGTTATAAGTTTTTCGTCAGGTATGAGTCTCCTGATTGCCTTTACATGGCCGAAGAATCTGAAGGCGATCACACGCATGACGGTGTACATAGGTATTGCTATGATCATTGCAAGCGGGCCTCCAAGGTGTCCCACAATGAGCAGGACGATGAATATCTCGAGCGGTGTGGACTTGATGCTTGTCGAGTAGATCAGCGGCTGGTATACGAAGTTGTCCACGAGCTGTGTGAAGCAGAAGATGGCGATGAGGATCGAGGTGAACGCGACGAAGTTCACATCAAGGCCTAATGGTGTGACGCTGCTGTACTTCAGTACAATTCCAAGTATCGTTCCTATCACTCCTCCCAGAAGCGGTCCTACATATGGTATGATGTTGAATATTCCTGTGATGAATGCGATTCCAAGGGCGGCGTTCACTCCTAATCTCGCTATGAGCGACAGACCTATGAAATTGATCAGAGCCACTCCAAGTACTTCAAGGAACACTCCGATGAAGTATCTGGACAGAAGATGCCCGATGTCCGCTATTGCCCTTTCTGTGGTCTCTTCGTGTTTATCCGGTACAAGCGAACATATGATCTTGGTAAACAGTCCATCATCCTTTATGAAGAAGAAGCCGATGAACACGACGGAGAATATACCTATTGCTATGCTTGTGAAAAGTGATGCGGCCGAACCAAGCCATGATGAGAACTGGCTGATGTTGATCAGGTTCTGTAACTCCTGAAGCACGGTGACCTCTATGCGGAAATCTTCGCCCAGGCTAGGGAAGGTGTTGCTTAGAAATGCATTGAACTCCGACAGCGGACCTGCCAGACCTTTCATTGCCGTGTCGATGCTTCCGAGGGATATGTTCTTGAGGATGCCTCCTGCTATAGGCACAATGACATATGCCACGGTGAAGATGCATCCCAAAACCAATATCAGTGAAAGGACCGCAAGGAGCCAGTCAGGAGCATGTTTTCCTTTGATGCTGACCTTCTTGAGCATATTTACGAGAGGCTTTGCGATCAGGGATACCACTACTGCGGCAAGTATGTATGAGATTACATTCCTGAAGAGCCAGCAGAGGGCCAGGATGACCGCTGCGCCGCCCGCGATGAGTATGGTCTTGGCCAGTCTTTCGGTGTATCTTACTTCGTTTTCCATATTCGTGTAGCTTTCGGGCTATAAAGATAGGATTTTATTCTGTATCTGCATATGGTCATCTGCCAGCAGCATCGGTCCGTGCTCGGCGAGTTCCTCTCTTGTGCGGAATCCCCAGGTCACGCCTATGGTCTTTACGCCGGCGTTATTTCCGGTCATCATGTCTACGTCAGAGTCACCGCAGTACACGGTCTGGTCCGCAGTCACGCCGCACTGCTGCATCGCTTCGACTATGATTCCTGCATCGGGCTTGATAGGCTTGCCTTCGCGTTGGCCCAGTATGCAGGGAAATCTGTATCCGCCGAAATGTTTCCTGACAAGTTCCTCCGTAGCCTCCTGGTATTTGTTTGAGGCAATCGCAAGCATGATGCCATTTGCCGTCAATGTATCAAGCAGTTCTTCTATGCCCGGATATGGGCGTGTCTTGTCGTTTTTGTGTACATTATAATATGGAACGAATGCGTCTCTGACCCTAAGGACGGTGTCTTCGTCCTTGTGTCCATCGGGGAGGGCGCTTCTGAACAGGTTCATGATCCCTCTGCCCACGAATCTCCTGTATTCCTCGAGGTTTCTAGGTGGGAAGCCACATTCGTTGAGGGCATGATTGCATGAGTCTGCAATGTCTTCCAATGTGTCCAGGAGCGTTCCGTCCAGGTCAAATATGACAAGTTTTATCATAATTTTTTTTTGAAATGAATTAAATGTGCCATGCGTTGGCACAAGTAGTCTCTACCTTTGCATCAACAAAATGAAACAGATATGAATGCAACTGACACAATGACTCGCCTCAGCAACATGTTCTCATCGGATGAATCCTTTGCAGCGATGCTCGAACTCGTAGATGACCTCGGTCTTGAAATCACAGATATCGTGATGGGCTAGCACCATTCCACGACGGTGTTCTCCTTGTCTTTCGAAAGGCTCACTCGTATCTTGGTGTGAGGTATGGCCTTCTTGCCGGAGATCATCCTTTCCTTGATGATGTGCTCTGACACAGGGTCTTCAATGAACCTCTGGATAGCTCTTTTCAATGGCCTTGCGCCATAGTTCGGGTCGTATCCTTCGTCTGCCACGAATCTTTTGGCTGCCGGGGTGATCCTGAGCTCGAAACCGGCTTCACTCACTCGTTTCTTGAGTCCCTTGATCTCGATGTCGATGATCTTTTCGATTCCTTCCCTGGTCAGCGGGCTGAAGAAGATCATGTCGTCCACCCTGTTGATGAACTCAGGCGGGAAAGCCTTGCGGATTGCCTTGTCAAGCACCGCCTTTCGGTTCACGGTGACATTCTTGCCGGAAGTGTTGAAGCCCAGGCCGCTTCCATACTCGTCCAGCTCGCGGCTTCCTACATTGGAAGTCATGATGAGGATTGTGTTCCTGAAGCTTACCGTCCTTCCGTTGCTGTCGGTCAGACGTCCCTCGTCCATAACCTGAAGCAGCAGATTGAATACGTCCGGATGCGCCTTTTCTATTTCATCGAGAAGGACTACGCAATATGGCTTGCGTCTTACCCTTTCGCTCAGCTGGCCGCCTTCCTCGAAACCTACATATCCCGGAGGCGCACCGATGAGTCGAGACACATTGAACTTCTCCATATATTCGCTCATGTCGAGCCTGATCATGTTCTCCTCTGAGTCGAAGAGATACTCTGCAAGCGACTTTGCAAGCTGTGTCTTACCGACGCCGGTCGGACCGAAAAAGAGGAATGACCCTATGGGTTTTCCAGGGTCTTTGATGCCGGCCCTGTTTCTCTGTATCGCTCTGACTACCTTGTCGATAGCTTCATCCTGTCCGATGATCCTGCTCTGCAGTTTGCTGCGCATCCTGATCAGCTTGAGGCCTTCTCCTTCTGCCACGTTTCCTGATGGGATACCTGTCATCTTCGAGATGACTTCCGCCACATCTTCCACGCCGACATATCCTGTCTTGTTCGGGTTCTTAAGTCTTACCATCGATCCTGCCTCGTCCATTGCGTCTATGGCCTTGTCGGGCAGGCATCTGTCGGTTATATATCTTTCAGACATGCGGACGCACGCCTCGACAGCCTCGTCTGTGTAGATCACATTGTGATACTTCTCGTAGTTGCTCTTGAGACGGTCCAGAATTGAGACTGTATGGGCGATGTCCGTGTGCTCGACCACGATTTTCTGGAATCTTCTGTCCAATGCTCCGTCTTTTTCCACGATCTTTCGGAATTCGTCCATTGTCGTTGCTCCGATGCATTGTATGTCTCCGCGTGCAAGCGCCGGCTTAAGCATGTTGGCAGCATCCAGGCTGCCGGATGCACCGCCTGCTCCCACTATTGTATGGAACTCGTCAATGAACAGGATCACATCAGGACTGGAGGCCACTTCATTGATGATCGACTTGAGTCTCTTCTCGAAGTCGCCACGATATTTCGTGCCCGCCACGATAGAACCTAAGTCTAACGATATCAGTCTTTTATCTGCAAGTACAGGAGGGATGTCTCCGGTTACGATCTTGATTGCGATTCCCTCTACGATCGCTGACTTTCCTACACCTGGATCTCCCACGAGCATCGGGTTGTTCTTCCTTCTTCGACCCAGGATCTGGATCACTCTCTGGATCTCGTCTTCGCGGCCTACGAGCGGGTCAAGCTTGCCTTCGCGTGCTGCCTTGGTGATGTCGTATCCGAATTCCTCGAGCGGTGATTGACGCTGCTCTGTCTCTTCGGGCCCACCTTCTTTGACGGCGCGGATGCGGATCTGTGGCTCGTCGTTGTCTTGCTCTCTGCTCTTGACCGGATTCTCCCTGTCGATGGAGTCTCTGTCCATCATGTCGTTGCGGTCCAGATATCTGTAGATCTGTCCGTAATCGATACCCTGGTCATGGAGGTATGAGCTGCCGTATGAACTGCCCTCTCTGCAGAGCGCCAGCAGCAGGTGCTGCGCGGAAGCTTTGGCGCTGCGGACCTTGGTCGCCTCAAGTATCGTGAAGCTCAGGACATTCTGCGCTCCGCGTGAGAACGTCACGTTGTCGATGTCGGAGTAGGGGATGTGCTCATTGGTGAATATGCGACTGTCAATGAACTGCTTCATCTCCTGCATGTCGATTCCGACGCCCATAAGGGCGTCCGCTCCCGCATTTTCCTTGTGTCGGATGATTCCAAGGAACAGATGATCCGGTGCAATGCCGTAACATCCTGTCCTCATGGCCTCTTCTCTGGAGAAATTGATGATCGAATTGAGTTCGTCTGATATGCCGATTTCCATAAAATGTGTTCTTAATGCTTAAAATCAATGTTGATAGCACAAATTTACTATTTTTTTTGTAACTTTGCCAAGATGTATAATGAAGAACAAAAGTATAGCAATATATGGAAGAAAATGAAGTAAAGACAGGCAGGATCGAGCAGGTGAACATCGACGAGCAGATGAGGAGTGCGTACATCGACTACTCAATGTCGGTGATCGTGTCACGAGCTCTTCCTGATGTGCGTGACGGTTTCAAGCCTGTTCATAGAAGAGTGCTCTTCGGAATGGACGGTCTTGGCCTCAGACATACAAGCCAGACAAAGAAGTCGGCCCGTATCGTCGGAGAGGTTCTCGGTAAGTACCACCCACACGGTGACTCCAGCGTATACGACGCGATGGCCAGAATGGCTCAGGACTGGAGCCTCAGATACCCGCTCGTCTTCGGACAGGGTAACTTCGGTTCGATGGACGGTGACCCGGTGGCGGCGATGCGTTATACTGAAGCAAAGCTTTCTAAGCTTTCGGACGAGGTTCTTGCTGACCTTGAGAAGGATACAGTCGATTTCCAGAACAACTTCGACGACTCTCTCCAGGAGCCTACTGTGCTTCCGACAAAGATTCCGCTTCTCCTTTTGAACGGTTCGTCGGGTATCGCGGTAGGTATGGCGACAAACATGGCTCCGCACAACCTCACGGAGTGCTGTGACGCAATCTGTGCATATATCGACAATCCGGACATCACCATCGAGGAACTCATGCATTATGTCAAGGGTCCTGATTTCCCTACCGGAGGTATCATCCAGGGTCGCCAGGGCATCAAGGACGCGTTCGAGACAGGTCGTGGCCGTATCGTGATCAGATCGAAGACAGAGATCGAGGTGGGCGAGTCAGGCCGTGAGACAATCGTCGTGACAGAGATCCCATACATGGTGAACAAGAGGGAGATGATCGAGAAGATCGCAGAGCTTGTCGAGTCAAAGAAGATCGAGGGTATCTCATACATCAACGATGAGACAACCATGAAGGGTGTACGCATCGTGATCAAGCTGAAGAAGGATGCAAACTCGAATGTGGTGCTCAACACACTCTTCAAGTACACTCCTCTCCAGTCAAGCTTCTCGGTGAACAATGTGGCGCTCGTAAACGGCCGCCCTCGTACATTGAACCTCAAGCAGCTCATCAAGTATTTCGTAAGACACCGTCATGAGGTGATCCTCCGCAG
>JAEIGA010010467.1_pt1 | contig 14057 bp, 10 predicted proteins | sample 9270691 | NCBI WGS metagenome assembly JAEIGA01 (sample SAMN17057246, study PRJNA624740) | gut metagenome | biome: biome; isolation source: fecal sample | host: Bos grunniens | place: China: Xizang | collected 2019 | reverse complement strand
GTCGATATCGACAGGGGCGATGAAGTCATCAAGTACGGGGAACTCATCGGAGAGGCCGATGCGTTCATCGCCGCAGGACACTGGGTCTCCCATGAAAACATCCACAGTGTCCCGAGAGACTACGACAGCGAACTGGTGGAAGACACCGGGGAAGAGGCTACCGACTTCCCGGTCGTGAAGACCGACGAAGGGCTCAAGTTCTGGGGCTATCGCCGCGCAGAAGGCCGCCCCGGCATCCGGAACCATGTCCTCATCCTGCCCGGCTGCGCCTGCGGTTCCGAATCGAGCCGTGTCGTGGCAAGCCAGGTACGGGGCGCGGTCAACATCGTCTTCAATACCGGCTGCTCCGACGTCGCGGACAACACGGAGATGAGCCAGAAGATCCTGACCGGTTTCGCCTGCAACCCGAATGTCTACGGTGTCGTCATCATCGGCCTCGGCTGCGAAACGGTCGGGCATAAGGAACTCAAAGCGAAGATCCAGAAGATGACCTCCAAACCGGTCGTCTCCTTCGGCATCCAGGACGAGGGCGGTACGCTGAAGACCATTGAAAAAGCGACCCGCGCAGCCAGAGACATGGCGGCGGAAGCCGGCCTTCAGCAGAAGGAACTCTTCGACATCTCCGAGCTCTTCCTGGGCATCGAGTGCGGCGGTTCTGACGCCACCTCCGGCATAGCATCCAACCCCGCGGTCGGTGAACTCAGCGACCGTCTCGTCGACCTCGGCGCCACCACCATGATGAGTGAGTCTATCGAGTGGATCGGCGGCGAACATGTCGTCGCCAGCCGCGCCGCGACCCCGAAAGTCCACAACCAGATCATCGAGGTCTGCCGCGAGTATGAGGAGCATCTGAAAGCGGCCGGACAGGACTGCCGCGCCGGACAGCCGACCCCCGGCAATAAAGCGGGCGGTCTCTCCACGCTCGACGAAAAGAGCCTCGGCTGCATCCGGAAAGGCGGTACCCGTCCCATCGTGGAAGTCCTCGAACAGGCGAAACAGCCGACGAAACACGGTTCGGTCGTCATGGATACGGCGGGTTACGACATCTCCTCCGTGACCAGTATGGTCGCCGGCGGCTGCCAGGTGATCGCGTTCACGACCGGTCGTGGAACTCCCACGGGCAATGCCATCGTCCCAGTCCTGAAAGTCACTGCCAACGAAGTGACCTACGGCAAGATGGAGGACAACATGGACGTCGACCTCTCTGCCATCATTCGCGGCGAGAAGACCTATCAGGAGATGGGCGAGGAACTCCTCCATGTCGTCCACGACATCTGCAACGGCAAGCTGACCAAAGCGGAAGCCTACGGCTTCTCCGACATCGCGGTCGACCACGTCTGCCGCTTCGTATAATACTCATTCTAACCGTACTGAGAGCCCTCGAACGAGGGCTCTTTTTTTGCGCTTTTTTGCCGCCAGTTGTCTTGTTTTTGTCAGATGTTCGTACGTTATTTTCACACATTTACAGGTGTCCAATTTGTGGAAAACGGAGAATTTGTATGAGAATATAAAATAAGCATAGATTTGTTTTGATTTATAGTGCATAGTGAGGGTATGGGAAAAGTGATGAAAAAGCTTTCATTCCGTTTCGAAACGGTACTAAGGAGGCTCACATGAAACACAAACACAGAAACAGATGGATCGCACTTCTGATCGCCATCATCATGATGCTGACAGCCGGCATCAGCGTGCTGGCGGAAGAGTTGACCGCTCAGACTGCGGAAGCGACTGGGGAAACTTCCGCAAAAGCTTACGAGATCAAAGGGGCGGAAGTCGTCAAAGCGGACGAAGGCCCCTACTACAAGAACTACGTCTCCATCGGGGACAGCTGCGGGTCCGGCCTTGGACTGCCGCAGTATGTCGCTCTCTCGAAGGAGCGCAACATGCGCTGGCTCCCCTGTGAGAAGATCGAAGGGTCCTATCCGACGCTGGTCGCCAAAGCGGTCGGCGCGACCGAATTCGGTCAGTATCATTTCCCCGGGGCCCGCACGGCGGACATCCGCTATCTGCTCGATGAACACTATTACGCGGACTGGGTCCTGCTGGGCCAGGCCATGTATCTCTCGAACGGGATCGTCTCCAAGGCGAATCTCGATTCCTACCGCGATGAAGTCATCGCGGCCATCCGGAACGCGGACCTCATCACGATCGACGTCGGCATCAACGATGTCTGGCTTCCGGTGGTGGCGGCCGTCTACGACATCGCGGAAAAGGGACGTATCCTGGAGCGTCAGCTCACCATCCCGGAACTGGTCGCGGAATATGGATCGGTCGCGACCGTCGTCGACAACGCCGCGTCGTTCGTCAGAGCCTGGAGCAACCCGCTGACCTGGCCGGGCAATATCCTGAAACTGACCTCCGCTCTGACCAAATGGGTCATCGACTACCAGGTCAACACGACGGCCATCATGAACCGGATCCGGCAGCTGAATCCGAAAGCGACCGTCGTCGTCTGCGGACTCTACAATCCGGTCTACCACTGGGATCTGATCCCCTTCAGCGGAGACCATTTCTTCCAGCATGTCCTGCAGCCGTATTACAGCGCGCTCAACCTGAAGAAAGTCGCCGACGCCCTTTTCTACTGGGGCGATGCACGTTATGCCCCGATGGACGACATCGAACTGTTCTCCGACGGCTTCGCGATCCCGCTCTTCGAGTTCACGATCGAAGACGGCGGCAACATCGGTTACAACCCCCATCCGACGCTGGAAGGAGCCAAACAACAGGCAAAGAACATCCTGAACGCACTCGGGGTCCCGCTGGGGTGAGCGCCCCGAACCAAAAACACAAACAAAAAGAGCCCTCGATGGAGGGCTCTTTTTTTTGCCTTGTTTTACCGCGCGGGCGATTTATGCCATGCCGGCAGTGATGATGGCCATCTTGTAGACCTCGTCGGCGTTGCAGCCGCGGGAGAGGTCGTTGATGGGAGCGTTCAGACCCTGAAGGATGGGGCCGTAAGCTTCATAGCCGCCGAGACGCTGCGCGATCTTGTAGCCGATGTTGCCGGCCTCGATGAGCGGGAAGATGAAGGTGTTGGCCTGGCCGGCGACCTTGGAGTCGGGGCACTTGGTCTTCGCGACTTCAGCGGAGACCGCGGCGTCGAACTGGAACTCACCGTCGATGACGAGTTCGGGGTCGATGTTGCGGGCTTCGATGACGGCGTCGTGGGACAGCTGGACCGTACCGCCCTTGCCGGAACCGTAGGTGGAGAAGCTGAGGACTGCGACCTTCGGGTCGATGCCGAAGAAGGAAGCGGTCTTGGCAGTCTCAACAGCGACTTCTGCCAGCTGACGGGCGCCGCTCAGAACGACGTTGCCGTCCTTGTCGAGACGGTCGTTGTAGGCGAGGTTGATGGCACAGTCGCCCATGGCGATGCGCTCTTCCTCACCGTCCTTCTCCCGGAACAGGATGAAGGAAGAGGAGACCAGGTTGGAACCGGGTTTGGTCTTGATGATCTGGAGCGCCGGGCGGACGGTGTCCGCGGTGGAGTAGGTGGCGCCGCCGAGCAGGGCGTCGGCCTTGCCGGCTTTGACGAGCATGGTGCCGAAGTAGTTGGACTTCTTCAGAAGCTCACGGACTTCGTCTTCGGTCATCTTGCCTTTGCGGAGCTCGACCATGGTGGCGACGAGGTCTTCCATCCCTTCGTAGGTCAGCGGGTCGAGGACTTCGGCGCCGTCGATGTCGTAGCCGCCGGCCGCAGCCGCCGCTTTGACTTCGTCGACGTTGCCGCACAGGATGACGCCCATGAGGTCTTCTTTCAGGATGCGGGCAGCGGCGTCCAGGATGCGGGCGTCAGTGCCTTCCGTGAAAACGATGGTCTTGCGGGAAGCCGCAAGGCTTTCGAGCAGTTTATCGAACATTCCCATTGTGTGTACCTCCTGAGGAACTAAGTGGTTTGGGTTTTACGGATATTACTTTAACATAAACACCCCCCTTGTAACAAGGGGCGATTCACCGCTCACTCTCATAAATGAAACAGGACCCTCCGGAGTGCTCCGAAAGGTCCTGAAAGCAATAGGGTTTACTGCTCGTCGTCATCCGGGAACAGCTGCGCCCGGATGTCGTCGGCTTCCTGCAGAGGCATGCCCTCTGTGCCGTAAGCCTGTTCGATGACATCGGCCACCTCGGCGTCCCGGGAGCCGAGACGCTGCGCGGCGAGCTGGTCCGCCTTCCCGAAGAACTCGAGCGCTTCGGTCATCTGGTCGTGCTGCTGCAGGAACACGCTGAAGTCCCGGTAGACCTGGATGAGTACATCGCCGATGTCCTCTTCGCGTTCCACCTGCTTTTCCAGGATGGCGACCGCGTCACGGAACAGGTGTTCCGCACGGGCCGGCTCTCTCTGCGCGATGGCTCCCGCGAGGGTCTCTTCGCCCATGGCGGCGTCCGCCCAGTCAAAGGGGTGGTCGAACTCCTGCGCGACGGCGAGTTTGAGGTCGACGGTGTGCTCGAGCGTCTCGAGGTACTTCTCCTCGTTCTGCATCTTCTGATATAGACCGGTGAGGATGAGGAACTCCTGTGACAGGGTCTGTTTCGCGTACTGCGAAGCTTCATCGTCGAGCTCCTGCTCAGTGACCCGGATCTGGCGCTCGATCGCCTTTTTGTACCAGTTCTCCGCGGCAGCGAAGTCCTCTTCGATCTCATCCGCCTGGCCGAGCTGCAGGTACACAGAGGCGAGGTAGAAGAGGGTGTCGAGGCTCTCCTGCTCTTCGAGGACCTCCTCGAGATAGTTGGTCCCGGTGCGGGCACAGTCCCGGAAGGACTCGAAGTCCTGCATCATCTGATAGACCGAACCGAGGTTCAGGCAGGTGATGCCGTAGAAGTTCCGGTTGCCGACGGACGGGTCGGCCTCCATGATCTTCCGCATGGCATCGTTGGCGACGACCAGGTCTTTGAGGGCCTGGTGGATGTCCCCGTCCTGCAGGTGCATGGCACCGCTCTGGGTGAGTTCATAGGGGTTGGCGTTCATACTCATAGGGCCTTTCTTTGTTATTACTTGCCGGCAACGGTCTTCAAAAGCTTTTTGACCTGGCGGTTGGAGATCTGTTTCGGAACCGGATAGGCAAAGGACTCAGTCCGGACGGAGCGGATGAAGTCTTTGAAGTCGAAATCTGCGACTTCGGGGATGTGACCGTCGATGCCGTATTTTTCGCACATGTCGCGGATGGCCTGGATGTAGGCTTCCGCCTTGTCTTTTGTCTTCATGCCCTGACCGACGCCAATGACGTCTGCCAGTTCCGCGAGCCGCTTGTCCGCCTGCGGACGGTAAAACTCGAGGAAGTAGGGCAGGTAGGTGCCGATGCAGTAGCCGTGCGTGATGTGGGTGAGCGCGCCCGTCTTGTGGGCAAAGGGGTGGGCATAGGTGGTGACGCCGGCGATGAGTTCCTTACCGCCGAGGTGGGCCGCTTTCATCATGGCCGTGCGGGCCTCGATGTTGTCCGGTTCCTCGACCGCTTTGTCCAGCCAGTCGAAGACCAGCTTGATGCCTTCTCTGGAAATCTCATCGGACTCTTTATTGTGTCCGTCGCCCACGTAAGCCTCTGTCAGATGGGACAGGGCATCGATGCCGGTATAGGCGGTCATCTTTGCCGGAACGCCGAGGGTGAGCTCGGGGTCCAGAACGACATAGTCGGGCATGACACACAGGTCGTTGACCGTGTACTTCCGGCCGGTGTCCGGGTTCGTGATGACGCAGGAGAACGTGGTCTCCGCGCCGGTGCCGGAGGTGGTGGGGATACAGATGATCTTCGGATAGTTCGCCGGTTTCTTGAGGGCCCAGCCGAGGTTCGGCAGGGTGACGGCGAAGAGCCCGCCCAGGTTGTCCGTGGTCCGGTTCGGTCTCACGACCCGTCCGCTGACGACTTTCGCCGAGTCCATGGGGGAGCCGCCTCCGAGGCCGATGATGATGTCACAGTTCTCTTTCTTATACAGGGCATATCCCTCTTCGACGTTCTGGATGGTGGGGTCCGGAACGACCTGGTCGTAGATGGCATAGCCGATGCCGGCGGCATCCAGCGAGTCGGTCAGCTTTTTGGCAAGACCGATCTTCACCAGAGTGGCGTCCGTCATGATGAGGGCCTTCTTGAAGCCCTGATCTTTGATGAAGGGACCGACATCTTTGATGGCGCCGGGGCCTTCCGCGATGATGGTGTCCCGGAAACGGGGGAACACCGCGTGGGCAACGGCCATGATGCCTTTGTGGAGAACACGTTTGACGGGCCAGATGTAGTCCAGGCGGTAGAACAGCCGGTCTTCAATAGCCGCGACCGTGCTCATGATACTGCGATCTTGTTTTTCCTTTCTGCTCATAATGAATCTCCCTTGATCTCTCCGGATGCCGGAGTCATACAGGCTGCAAAGATGCCCGCAGGATGACCCGGGGCAGCCGTTCCCGGGTGATGGGGGGATGCGGGCCATCGCTTCCATTTCATTATACTGCATATATCGTGAATTAGGTTTTAAAAGTTATCAATAATTGTAAAATGATAAAAAACAGACATCCTTTCCGAAGAGCGAATGTCTGTCTTTTTGTTTTTGGTTGTTGCCGGGCGATTTACATCTCCATCTGCATCATTTCCGCCTGCATCTGCTGCATGGTCTCGGGGGTGACTTCCACGGTCTCCGGGTCGGCACCGCCGATGACGAGGTACAGGAAGTTCATGACTTCGTTCATCATGCTGTCCATGCCCTCTTTGGTATCCATCAGACGGGTCATGGCAGGGGTCTGATAGATGGTCTGGTACATGGCGGTACCCTGTTCCTGAAGGTCGTTCAGGAGCTTCTCATCGGGCTGCTCTTTGACGGCTTCCGCGTCGAATTGTGCCTGCAGGTTCTGAAGGTTGTCGCTGAGTTCTTTGACCTGCTCATCGTTCGCGGCGATGGCCTGCGCGTCCTGATAGGCGGCGAAGCGGGGGTCTGCCTGAATGCTGGCGCCCAGGATGCGGGCGGCTTCCATTACGGTCATAGTGGTTTCTCCTTTTCCAATCGGTGTTTATTCCACGTCCACTTGCTGGAACGTGCCGCCAAGATCGTCTCCCATGAAGACTCTGGCGAGGTTGTCGACGCCCTCGGCGTCGTCGGATACGAAATATTTGCGCTCGCTTTGTTCCGCGCCCGTATTCTCATTGCAGGTGCCGTTCTGGATGAGCGTGCCGAGCATCTTTGCCGCGGCGGCGTCGGATGAACTGATGACGTTCAGCGAGGGGTAGAGGTGAGAGATGGTCTCCTGGAGGAGCGGGTAGTGGGTGCACCCGAGGACCAGGGTGTCGATGCCTTTCTCCACGAGCGGCTCGAGATACTCCTTCAGGACGATCTCGATGACCTGGTCTCCGGTCCGGAACCGGCCGTTCTCGACGAGGGGGACGAGCAGCGGACAGGCCTCCATGAAAACGACGGCGTCTTCGTTGTATTTGGCGATGGCCTTTTCATAGGCGCCGGTCTTGACGGTGGCGTTGGTGGCGATGACGCCGATCTTCCCGTTCTTCGTGGAGACGGCGGCGAGGCGGGACGCGGGGTCCACGACGCCGAAGACCGGAAGGTCCGGGTTGACTTCGCGGACTTTCTCTTTAGCCACGGAGTCTGCCGTGTTGCAGGCGATGACGACGGCCTTGATGTCGAACGTCCGAAGGAAGCGGACGTCGGCGAGGACGTACTCGGTGATCTGCCGCTTGGAGCGGGTCCCGTAGGGCACGTGCGCCGTGTCGCCGAAGTAGATGATGTTTTCTCCCGGCATGCATTCGACGATGGACTTGACGACGGTGAGGCCGCCGATGCCCGAGTCGAAGACGCCGATGTAACGGTTATCTGACATGTGATGGATCCTTTTGGTGGTTACAGTTCATTGACGAGTTTCTTGAAGTGGTCGCCCCGTTCCTCGAAGCAGGTGTACTGGTCGAAGGAACTGGTGGTGGGGGACAGCAGGACCGTGTCGCCGGGCTCGGCGATCTTCACGGCTTCCGCGACGGCTTCGTCCAGCGTGGTGACGACGATGCCGTCTGCTCCGACGGTGTCCGCCACGAGCCGGGGTCCGCAGGCGCCGTAGCCGATGACTTTCTTCACACAGCCGAGGTGGGCTTTGACGTCGTCCATGGGCAGGCCTTTCTCGAAGCCGCCGATGAGCAGGATGACGCCCTTGTCGAAGGCCTTCAGCGCCGTGACCGTGGCGTCGGTGTTGGTGCCCTTCGAGTCGTTGTAATAGCGGACGCCGTCCTTTTCCCGGACGAATTCGATGCGGTGCTCGACGCCGGTGAACGCCTCGACGACTTCGCGGATGGTCTCATTCGGGATGCCGAGGACTTTGGCGACCGACACGGCGATCATCACGTTCTGCAGGTTGTGTTTGCCCGGCAGGCGGACGGAGGTCAGCGGCAGGACCGGTTCATCGCCCACGTACAGCTGTCCGTCTTTGATGCAGTTGTCGGTATCGGTGCGGTCGAGGCTGAAGGACCGGACGGTGGCCGGGACCGGGTATTTTTCCACATACTCCGCGAGGACCGGGTCGTCCGCGTTGAGCAGGAAGGTGTCTTCCGGGGTCATGTTCCGGTACACTTCGGTCTTGGACTTGTAGTACGCTTCGAGTGAGCCCATGAAGTCGACGTGGTCCGGGGTCAGGTTGATGATGGTGGCGACGTCCGGACGGAACCGGTCGATGTTGACGAGCTGGTAGTTGGAGATCTCGAGGGCGATGTAATGATCGCTCTCCTCCATGAGGCCCTCTTCCATGACGATCTCGCAGAGCGGGATGCCGATGTTGCCGCACAGGTGGGCTTTGCCGGGGAACGCCTTGTTCAGGATCTCGTAGATGAGGGTGGTCGTGGTCGTCTTTCCGTTCGTGCCCGTGACGGCGATGAAGTGCTGCGGCTTCGCGACCTGGAAGGCCAGTTCGATCTCGGTGATGACCGGGACGCTGTGCATGGCCAGCGCCTCCATGAAGGGGCTGCGGTAGGGGACGCCGGGGTTCTTGACGCAGAGGTCGTAATGCTGGTCGAAGACCTCCATGTCCTGGCCGACGATGGTGACGCCGAGCTCTTTCAGAGCGGCGAGTTCCTTCAGCTCTTCCGCCGGCTTGCGCTCGGAGAGGACGATGTCCGCGCCCAGTTCGTGAAGGACTTTGATGGCCGCCATGCCGCTGCGGGCGAGGCCGACGACTAATACTTTCTTACCGGTGAACTTCATGGAAAAACTCCCTTATATAGTGTATGTGCAAAATCTCTTATACAAGATTACCCTTAACTTAATACATGGTCAAGTCTTTTTCGGCGAAACGACCGAAAACCTGGCCCGGAATATGGTGGAGAGTGCCAATTGTCTTTTGTTTTCGCGCCTTTTATAATGGAATCAGACAAGTTTGAAATCGATACCAAAAACCACTTTGAGGAGGCTACGACCATGCGTGAATGGACATTGGAAGAGCGGTATCGCGTACTGCAGAGTGCCGATGAGATCGAGGGGCTCCACGAGGCTCTCCTCGACAGCGTCTACCGCCAGAAATATCACATCCAGCCCATCACCGGCCTGTCCAGCGACCCGAACGGCTTCGTCTGTCATGACGGGGTCTGGCACCTGTTCTATCAGTGGACGCCCTGGGGCGCCGTGCACGGCCTCAAATACTGGTACCATGTCAGGAGCACCGACCTCGTCCACTGGGAGAACGCCGGTGTCGGCATGCGTCCCGACCGCGACTTCGACAACAAGGGCTGCCACTCCGGCTCCGCCATCGCCGAGGGCGACTCTCTGTACTTCTTCTACACCGGAAACCACCGGGACGAGAACTGGGTCCGCACGCCTTACACCTGTGCCGCGAAACTCGACGAGAGCGGCACGCCGGTCAAACTGGATGAGCCCCTCTTCGGGCCCCGGGACGACTACAGCGAGCACCAGAGAGACCCGAAGGTCTTCTGGGTCGAGGAAAAGCAGGAGTACTACATCTTCATCGGCGCCCAGACCCTCGACAAGAAGGGCACGGTCCTCGTGTACAAGTCCCCGAAACTCCTCGAGGGCTGGACGTTCGCCGGTCAGCTGAACGTCCCCGGCTATGAGGACTTCGGCGGCATGTGGGAGTGCCCCTGCATCCAGAAGATCTCCGGGAAGGACGTCCTTCTGTTCTCTCCGCAGTACACGACGCTGCCGGGCCGCGGGAACAGCACGAACCACAACGTCTACTTCATCGGGTCCATGGACTATGACACGCTGACCTTTACCCCGGAGGGTGGCTACCACCACCTCGACTACGGGTTCGATTTTTACGCCGCCCAGCTCGCGGCCAATGTCGGCGACCCCGACAAAGCCATCATCGTCGGCTGGATGGGCCTGCCCGACAACCACTACCCGACCGAGGAAGAGGACTGGGAAGGCAGCATGGGCCTCATCCGCGAACTGCGGGTAAAGGAGGGGAAGCTCTTCAAGACGCCGCTTCCGGCGATGGACGACCTCCGGGACGGCACCGCCCCCGAAGACGGCACGCTCCCGGCGTTCTGTGAACTGGAAGTCTCTTTCCCGAAGGGAGCGGAAGAGATGTCCGACCTGAACCTGTTCACGAAAGAGGACGGCACCGGCGGGTTCACGATCCATTACTGCCCCCACTGCAAAAAGATGACCGTCAGCAAGGCGGGGCTCGACAAGCGGTTCAACGAGAACGTGTTCGAGGAACTGGAAGTCCCCATGGAGACGCCGCTCCGCAACATGCGGATCTTCATCGACCGCTGCTCCGTCGAACTCTTCATCAATGACGGCGACAAGACCTTCACCGCCCACGTCTACCCGACGGAGCGGGAGCACTTCTACACGAAGAGCGACAACATCGACATGACCATCTGGAACCTGAAACCCTCAGTAAAGGACGACTTTGTGGTATGAAAAAAGTATTTGCATCCGATTTCGACGGGACCCTGTATTTCTATAAGGCAGAGGATCCTGACAAGCTCCCGATGGAGTCGGTCAGGAAGATCCGCGAGTACCAGGAGGCCGGACACCTCTTCGGCCTGTGCACCGGTCGCCAGGTCGGCGGGCTGACCCCGTTCATCACGGGGTTCGTAGAGCCGGACTTCTTCATCACGAGTTCCGGCGCGAACATCGTCGATCGCCACTATGACGAGATCCGCAAACGCGGGGTCGACCCGGACGTCGCCTGGGCCATCACGAACGAGATGCGCGCCAAAGGCTTCCGGCTGACCCTCGACGTCGACGGCGACATCTGCGTCTTCGAGGAGATGGACTACCCCGGGAAGTACTATGTGGTCTCCGGACCGGACGACCTCCCCGAGGGGCTCATCCACCAGGTGAGCGTCCATACCGAGAGCCTGGAGGACGCCGCGGCGAACGCCGCTTACCTCAACGAGCGCTTCGGCGATTCGATCCACGCGTTCCAGAACGTCATCGAGATCGACATCGCCCCGAAGGGCTGCTCCAAAGGCAAGGGCGTCGAGGCTCTCCGGGACTACTACCGGGAGGCTTACGGCGAAGTGAAGCTATACGGCATCGGAGACTCCCTGAACGATCTCCCGCTCATCGAGGCGGCGGACGTCTCCTACACGTTCCCGTACGCGCCGGAGGAAGTGCAGAAAAAAGTCACGAAAGTCGTAAAAAATATCGTAGAAGCTCTTGAAGACAGTATGGCAGACGATGTATAATGCCGCAAACTTCAGGGGGAGGTACCGAACATGAGTCAGGCACTTCGCGACGCCCGCCGCTATGAAGAGGGCATCGAAACATATATCAGACCGGAGGACCGCCCGGGCTTCCATCTGTCCGCGCGCGTGGGCTGGATGAACGATCCGAACGGCTTCTCCTACTATATGGGTCAGTACCACATGTTTTACCAGTACCACCCGTACGACTCCCACTGGGGCCCCATGCACTGGGGGCACGCGGTGAGCTCCGACCTGCTCCACTGGGACTACCTCCCGGCGGCGCTGGCGCCGGACCGCATCTATGACCGGGATGGCTGTTTCTCGGGCAACGCCATCACGCTTCCCGACGGCCGGCAGATGCTCATGTACACGGGCATCATCAACGAGATCGGCGAGGGCGGCAAGACGCTGCAGGTCCAGACGCAGAACCTCGCGTTCGGCGACGGGCTGGACTACGACAAATACGAGGGCAACCCGGTCCTGACCGAGGCCGACCTTCCGGAGGGCGGCAGCAAATACGGGTTCCGCGATCCGAAACCCTGGCGCCTGCCCGACGGCTCCTACCGCGCGCTCATCGCCAACGACCGGGGAGAGGGCTTCGGCGGGCAGATGCTCCTGTACCGCTCGGAAGACGCCATCCACTGGGAGTTCGTCAAGGTCTTCGCCGAGAACCATTACCGTCTCGGCCGCATGTGGGAGTGCCCCGATTTCTTCGAGCTGGACGGGAAGTACATCCTGCTCGGCAGCTCCCAGGACATGCTGCCGAAGGGGCTCGAGTACCAGAACGGCAACGGGACGTTCTACTTCACCGGCACCTACGATGAGGAGACCGAGACGTTCTTCGAGGAAGCGGACCACACGGTGGACTACGGCATCGACTTCTACGCGCCCCAGACGGTCCTGGCTCCGGACGGCCGGCGCATCATGATCGGCTGGATGCAGAACTGGGACACCTGCAACCTGCATGTGGAGTCGACCCCCTGGTTCGGACAGATGAGCATCCCGCGCGAACTGTCCCTCAAAGACGGCATCCTGTACCAGACTCCCATACGGGAACTCGAAGCGCTCCGGTGCGACGAAGTCGTCTATGAGGATGTCGTCCTCGACTCAGAGGAGAAAGAACTCGACGGCATCGACGGACGCATGCTGGACCTTACCGTGGAGATCGAGCCGGTCGACCCGGAGGTCTCCTACCGCCGCTTCGGCATCCGCTTTGCGAAGGACGATGAGTTCTACACAGAAGTCCGCTTCCGCCGCAAAGAGTCCACGCTCAAGATCGACCGCATGTATTCCGGCTCCCGGAGAGCGATCATCCATCAGAGGAAGGCGCTCGTCTCCCATGACAACGGCGCTCTGAAACTCCGGCTCATCCTCGACCGGTTCAGCGCGGAAGTCTTCGTCAATGACGGGGAAAAGGTCATGAGCACGACCCTCGAGACCGACCTCGCGGCAGACCGCATCGCGTTCCTCGCAGATGGCGCGGTGAGACTGAAAATCACAAAATATACACTGGCAACATGATCTTGTGCTCCGGTGTCATAAAGGATAAGCGTACTATTTTTGCAAAAAAACAGGGCGCTTATCTATTTTTTTGGAAATTTTGCACATTTTTATGGGGTTTGTTCTTTGTTCATTCATTATTAAGAACTATTATAAAAATGGACGGCACAAATCTGCAAGAATGTGCCATTCGGTTTTAGGCTAGGTATTTTTATTTAAGAGAGAGGTGTGTAAATGAAGGATCTAAAACATCTGATCTACTTCGAAGGCCTGCTCGAGAACCAGGACAATGCCCTGGTCAAACAGGCGCAGGCAGACGGTCAGATCTGCGTCGGTTACACATGCTACCACATGCCGGAAGTACTTCTGAATGTGGACAAGTGTTTCTCGACCCGTCTCAGAGCTCCTAACACGGGCTCCATCGACATTGCAACGTACTACATGTCGAACTACACCTGCGAATTCGCCCGCAGCGTGCTGGAACGTGCCATTGAAGGTGGTTACCAGTACCTCGACGTATTGGCAGAAGTCGATGCCTGCTCGGCGATGAACCGCTGTGCCGAGCACATCGAAGTGTTGAACTGCAACACGAACCCGAAGTTTTTCTGCACCCATCTGGACGTGCCGTACAAAGTCGAAGACTACAGCATCGAGCACATGGCCATCCAGGTCCGGCTCCGCCTTCTGGAGGAGTTCAAAAAGGTCTACGGTGTGGACATCTCCGATGACGCCATCCGTGCAGCGGTCAAAGAGCACAACGAACTGTGCGACGTCATCACGGAACTCAGCGAACTCAGAAAGCTGGAGAATTCTCCCATCACCGGGTACGAATTCGCCATCTGCACGCTGGTGTCCTATGTCTGCCCGACCGCGCTCATCCTTCCGTATCTGAAGGAGACCCTCGAAGAGGTCAAGGCCCGCAAACTCGACCCG
>JAEIGA010010466.1_pt1 | contig 14058 bp, 6 predicted proteins | sample 9270691 | NCBI WGS metagenome assembly JAEIGA01 (sample SAMN17057246, study PRJNA624740) | gut metagenome | biome: biome; isolation source: fecal sample | host: Bos grunniens | place: China: Xizang | collected 2019 | reverse complement strand
GTTCTTGCTCCGGCAGATTTGTTCCCTGTAAATGATGAGGCGTTCAGATAAAGGACTCCATTAGTCTTCCTTATTGCAGCTCCCTGCTTAGTTGCCACATTACCTTCAAAATAAGATTTATCTACAGCCAGACGACCTGATCCGCTCCAATAGATAGCTCCACCATTTCCCTGAGTTGAATTTAAGATGAACTTAGTGGCAGAAATCAGGTTTCCTGTAGAAGTTGCGTTTGAATAAATTGCGCCACCTGCAAAATCTCCATTCAGAACATTTTCTTCAAACGTACTGTTCTTTATGGTAAATGTTGCTGCACCAGTGGCATAGACAGCACCTCCGTGTCCGTCTGCCGAATTACCGTCGAAAGTACAACCATCTATTTCGACTGCCTTCGTATCGATGAAAAGAGCACCACCGGCAAGAGCGTCTGTATTTGCAGTAAATGTTGCGTTCTTAATTGTATGACTTGTCGCTGCAGAGTTTGCAATACAGATTGCACCACCTTTTCCGGCTCCGGTACTTCCGGTTTTCTGAGCCGAATTCTCAGAAAATGTCGTTCCATCTACGGTCAATTTTGCATCGGTAGTCACATATATCGCACCACCTCCGACACTTCCGCTTGTAGTCTTGTTTCCGGAGAACGAACCACCTTTCAATGTCAATGATCCTGTATGGGCATAGATAGCACCTCCGTTTGAACCCGATGTATTGTTATTGAACGCAGTATTTGTCACAGTCCATGTTCCGTTTCTGAAGAGGATCGCACTACCCTCCGCTGTTGCAGTGTTTCCGGTAAATTCTGCGTTTTCTATTTTGATTTTAGGACCGGCTGTACTATTACAATAGAATACACCTGCCACTCCGGCTGTAGCTTTATTGTCAATGAACTTCGTTCCTGTGATATTAATGGTTGAAGCAGCATTGTTGTAGAAACATCCTCCGTTTGGAGCAGAATTACCCCTGAAGGTTCCTCCGGTGATATTCAACGGATTGGCTCCACTAAGACAGATCGCTCCGGCAAGATTCTTTGTACATACGTTAGAAGTGAAATCACAGTTTGTGAAATCCGCCTTGCTCATAGCAGTCAGCCATACTGCACCACCGTTATTTTCTGATGAGTTTTCAGAGAAAGTACATCCTGTACATGTCAGCGATGCACTCTTGGCATAAATGGCTCCACCATATGAGCTACCAGTTGTACCGATGTTTTTTAAGAAAGTACAGTTTGTAAAAGCAAGAGTTCCTGCTGTGACATATATCGCAGCACTATTTTTAGGGCTTGTGTTGTTGGCGATAGTACAGTTCAGACAGTTCAAAGTTGATGAGGCCTGATCCATGAAGATTGCACCACCTCCATATGTTGCGTCGCCAATTCCATCAGTCAACGACAGACCATCAAGAGTAAGATTGACCTTTTCATTTATAAGGAAGATTCTCTTGGTTCCTGAACCTTCTGTTGCACCTTCAGCACCCTTCAAATTGGTTACATAAGTTGCAACATTTCTTCTCGACAAATCTGTACCCTTGCTGTTAGCATCATATCCACCTTTGAGTGTAACCTTCACAGGAGTATCATTCTGTGCGAATTTTATTCGGATATAATTCGCTGTCTGATACTCTCCTGCTGCAATATGGAATGTTTTGTCGTGAATCTCTGCAGCATGTATTGTCTTATGTGTTTCCTTATAGGTGTCATCTGAATAATCATCAGACAATGCTCCGTTGCGATTTGCTGAAAGCATTTTAGCCATCTGATCAAATGTCAGCGCTGTCTCCCAAGTCTTACCGTCGCCTTGACCGTCTGCAGAAGCTGATACAAACAGATTCCTTCCAAACCTGCTGTCAATATTACCGAGTTCAATGACTTTTCCGCGAGCCATCTTAAGCTGATTGGCAGAAAGAGCATATTCCATAGCTTCGCTGCCCTCTACCTTTACAGACAGACACTTCAGTGTTGCACTTGGCAGGAATGCAGCATAATAAGTACCGGAAGCCTTGACATCAATCTCAATCACACTTGAGGCATCTGTCACCTTGTCCTCGCTGTACTGCGGATATCCGTTCTCATCAAATCCTGTTACAGTAACAGTTCCTGTCAGCACATCACCTTCTGCACCGGAAATGGTAACTTTTCCTGGAGTGTCAGTAGTGAACTCGATTATACCGACAAGGTGTCTGAAAAGGAATGCGTTGTCAGAGTCAGCCTTTGCTACAGCGATATTGGCATTCTCAAACGCTCCGCCCTGAACTGCCGGCACTTTAACAACGATATTGCCGTCAACATAAGATGAGGCTGCAGCATATGGATGAACTGCGTAATATGCTTCAGCATCCTCGACCGTTGTTGTGAACTGCGCACATAAGTTCTCATTGTAAGGAACTGCTATTGCCTTATTGCTGCCTGTGTTGCTCCAAAGAACCTTGATTTCATCATCAGACTCCCACGTGATGGTCTCTCCATTGATAAGCGTCTTAGTTCCTACTTCGTTTGAGGCAACGAATGTCATTTCAACAGGATAATTTAAAATCCCGTCTTCATTTGTGTTGATCTCAGGAGTCATTTCTTCCTGACAAGCCGCAAAAGCAGTCAGTGCGGCTGCAAAAATCATAAAGTACTTTTTCATTTTCATGTCCTCCATTGATTTACCATTCATACGCATCTCTATCTATGTTTTCCATAGAAGAACCATCAAAACCTGGCGTTAGATTCGAGCTTTGACACAAAACACCATCTGAGGAGATTTCCAGCACAACAGCAGTCGGAGACTGATAGTCGAGTGACAAAAAATTCTGCATGTTCATAGTTAATGTGGTTTTATAATATTAAATTCATATTTTTACGGTACTATTCAACGCAAAGATACTTTTTAAATAAAACGCATATTCTCACCATAAATTTTATCTCAATTTCAACGCAGGTTATCACAAAATAATATCAGCGCAAAAACACCGTATAATGACCTTAAACGAAGATTTTTAACAAATTACGGTTTTTGCTTTATCTCACTTTTAATCACATATTGAATTTGCTTTTATCAAATATTCTATTCTATTTTGTAGCGAAATGGTTCAGCATAAGAGATATGAAAAGAACAAAACTCCTGATTACGGCAATCCTTGCAGTCGCCCTGACATACTCGTGCAAAGAGTCTGCAGAGGACGAATACAGTATCAAGAATCTAGACTTGGCAATTGAGAATCGCTCGGAATATTTTTCCCGTCATAAACACGAAATGGACTCCATCAAGGTGCAACTTCAAGTATGCAAGGACAAGAAAGAATCATGGAGGATATGTAAAAAGCTTCATCAGTGCTACACAACATTCAGCATTGACTCTGCGGCTCATTATGCGACAAAAATGGAAGAAATCGCATCAAGTACCTCAGACAAAGAACTTGAATTCCTATCCAAGATAGCTAGAATAACAATCCTGCACGCTCAATTTGAATACGGAGAAGGGCGCAAAATATTTGGGCAGTTGGACACAACAGGTATATCCATCAGCTCCCTTGCAGAATATTGGGCACTGGGAACAAGACTATACAGAGATATCATCAAATATCAGGATTGTTCAGGGGATGAAAAAAAAGATTATTCAGCAAAACTGTCAGATCTCCGCAAAGACATGAGTCAAAGAGGCTTCTTTATTTCAAGAGAGTGTCGCCTCAAGACTGCACTGATGCACATTGACAATGGGGATTGGGAAAGAGCGTATCAGATACTCTATGTTATTGGGCAAGAGAACGGGCTCAGCATGCACGAAACAGCAGTCACTTCTTATTATCTATCTAAAGTTTACAAACTGGCAGGAGATGATGATAAAAGAAAACAAGCTTTGATAAAAGCAGCAACAATTGACATAATGATGCCAAACAGGGAATCTTTTTCTATGTGGGAACTGTCGCAGATGCTTTTTAAAGAGGGTTGGTATACTAAGGCTGCTGATTATATGAATCTCACTTTGAACGAAGCATTAGCATGTAACTTCAAGATTCTCTATCTCAGAGCAATTGACGCAAAAGAAATAATTACCCAGACTATCCACGAGAACAATGTAAAGATGAATCGCATTCTTCTCTTAGGTATGGTCCTGACTCTCATCGCACTTTGTGCTATAAGCTATATGCTGGCATATTCCAATCGTCAGAGAAAACGTCTGGCAAAGGCAAATGACCTTATCAAGAGCATGAACCGGAAAATCGTCAAAATCAACTCCGAACTGAAGGATGCAAACCAGATTAAAGACAATTATGTGTCACTCTATATGAAACTGTCCACACAATACATAAGACTGGTGGACGAAGAAAGGAGTCATCTTAGAAAAATAGGAAAGACAGAGGGAATGGAGGGCATTATGAAAATTCTCCGTTCGCCTAAATTTGCAGATGACGAATACAAGAGGTTCTACAGAATATTTGACAGGACTTTCATGGGCTTATTCCCGAATTTTATAGAAAAGGTTAATGAACTGCTGCCTCCTCAGGAGCATTTGAGCACTCGAAGCGACGGCAGCCTAAGTACAGAACTCCGTATCCTTGCCGTAATCCGCCTCGGCATAACAAAGAGTCCGGAAATAGCTAAAGTGTTGAATTGCGCTGTCAGGACTGTATATAAATACCGAATAACACTTCGTTCAATATCCACATGTGCAAAAGACGACTTTGAAGAAGAAATCAAGAAAATCGGCAATATATACTGTTAAAATTTTTATGTCACCCTCTTTCATTATTGAAAGGAGGATGATTCCGACCAGCGTATAAGATTTCTATACCATTGTTCTGCAACTAGATTGTTTGCAATGTCCTTCTTATCCAAACAAGCCTCTTTAGTAGTTGTAAAGCGAAGTACAGGGCCCTTGTTCCTATCTGATGAAGGTATTATAAAAACCGGTCTATCTTCTGATTTTGCCACATACTCGACATCAGAACAGCAGTTTAAACAGGTCAGCAGACAAATAGCTGCAAATAATAATCTACGCATTTCATTTTTATTTAAATGACATCCATCTGATCCGGATTCAATTTCCGAATCCGGTGAGCGAAGATATTACCATATCCAGACCTAAGCCTTTCAGAAATTATTTTTAAATTTTGACTTTTCCATAACAAGAGCATTTGTATGGATTTTCTAAATATGTCGTAGACATTTTTGAAAAAGACGTCCATATTTTTTATCTTTGTATAATACCAAATGACCGATTTATGACAAAACGCCTTATTTTAATTTGCTCTATACTATCCCTTACGGCAAATCTGCTATTCTCTAAGGAACAATATATTTTCACACAGATATCCCATACGGAAGGCTTTACATCATATGTAAACTGTATCTACAAAGAGAAGGAGGGTGATGTATTGGTCGGCAGTCCCCGAGGCCTGTTCCGTTTCAACGGAAGCACCATCAAGCCCCTCAAGGATACCCTTTTCATTGATAATGAAGTCTTCAACATTGATGTCGACGGCAAGGGAAACTTATGGATACTCACCAATAACTATCTTGCATGCCGCAGGAAAGGAGAGAAACAGTTTAGTAAGGTAGAGATTCCGGACTGTGAAGCACAGTCGTTCCACAGCATGTGTCATGACGATAAAAATGCATGGTTTGCAGGCATGGGGAAAATATTCAGATTCGATTACGCCACAGGCAAGACCTCATTATTCTGCACAATCCCGAACCAGGAATCATATGCCTTCAATAGCATAACAAGCATAACGGGAAATAAACTGTTATGCTGTTCACATAATGGCACGCTCATTATAGACAAGACCAGCAGAGAGTTTACTGCCAGCGGATTCGGCCCGCATAAGGAAGCATCCGCATCTATAATAGACAGTAATGGAAATGTGTGGATTGCGTTCTACAACAAAGGAATTGAAGTCTTCAATCCTCAAGGCGAAAAGATAAAATCATTCAACACTTCATGCTCGGAAATCAACAGCAACATTATCCTATGCATGACTGAGAGATTTGGAAAGATATGGGCAGGAACGGACGGCGGAGGAATCAACATCATAGATAAGGAAACCGGCAAAGTTTCCATTTTGTCGCATGTTTCCGGAAACCCACATTCTTTCCCCGCCCATACAATAAAAAGCATCTTCATAGACCACTATGAAAATATCTGGGCCGGAAGTATCCGCAATGGGCTGATCCGAATCAGCAAAAGTGAGATCAAAACATATGGAGATGTCCACCTGGGACTTAAAAGCGGTCTCAGCAATCCCACAGTACTCTGTCTGTATCAGGAACTTGGGTCGGAATATATCTGGATAGGTACAGATGGAGGGGGTATCAACCGTTTCGAACCTACAGGCAATAAATTCACTCATTACCCAGCTACATTTAAAAACAAAGTCGTATCTATTGCATCTTACTCTGACAAAGAACTGGCACTATCCGTTTTTTCCGACCAGATCTGGATATTCAACAAACACACAGGGAAAATACGCCCTCTGACAATCAACGACAATGACCTGAACTATCGGATAAAATACGGCGGAAGGTATATTCATCTGATAAACGAACCGGATAATGGAATATTGCTCATCGGCAGTAATATCAGAAGACTGGACAGGGCCTCCGGAGAATGTACTCCTATAATCAATTCGACCCCGAAAGATGAGACGGAAGACATCTTCACCATCGGTGTTCAGGATAACGGAACCTGGTTTCATGACAAACATCATATTTATTTTCTGAAGACCGGTGCAACTGAACTTAATGTTATAGGAAGCATACACGAAACCGTCATCAACTGCGGACATTTCGGAAGAGATGGCGACATCTGGCTCGCAACCGAAAAAGGCCTTCACAAATTTGACACGTCAAAATCTGATTTCATCCATATTGAAACCGACCTTTTCAAAAACGCCCGCTCTGTCGTATGCGATATGAATTCAAGGGTCTGGATCGGCACTGCAAACAATCTATATGCATACCTTCCTGACACTGGCACATTTACGATTTTCGGATATTCAGACGGAGCGTATCCCAATGAATATCTGAGCAGAGCACGTTTATTATCTGAAAGAGGCGATGTACTGCTGGGAGGAGTAGAGGGACTGCTTGATGTTAACGCTGAATATTCAATCGGCCAATCAGAAGAACCTATAATACGACTCAATAAAATCGAAATAGATGATGAACCGGCTTCACCTACAGCGGACAGCACCTACAACATCGATAGAAACAGCCGTAAATTAGCGATAAGTGTATCTACGCAAGACCGGGATATCTTCCGTGAACGCATGTATCGATTCATGCTCTCGGACAATAAGGTACTGACATCCAACTCACCGACACTTAGCCTCCGTCAGATGCCGCCTCCCGGGAAATATGACGTAAGCGTATCGTGCAGCAAAAGGAACGGTGAATGGTGCACACCATATAAGCTACTTACTATCAACATTCCTCAACCATGGTTCCTGACATGGTGGTTCTTATGCTTATGTGCCTTGGGGATGATGATTATTGCAGGAGGTATCATCGTAACCATTACCCTCCGCAAAAATCACCAGATGGCTCTGGCTCTTAAAGAACAGGAACATATCATGTACGAGGAAAAACTCAGAATGCTCATTAATATCAGTCATGAGTTGAGGACACCTCTTACCCTTATAATGGCTCCCCTGAAGAGATTGATAAACAGCACAAGTCCGGACGCAGAGAGTTATCCGACCTTGAACCGCATCTACAGACAGTCAAGACGTATGGGTAACCTGTTGAATATGGTTCTGGAACTCAGAAAGATGGAGGTAGGCAAAAGCAAGCTCAAGATAGAAACCATAGAATATAATTCATGGATCAGGAGCACTATAGCTGATATAATAGAAGAAGAACATCTGGAAGGCATCGATGTTGTCCTGGATTTCGATCCCGCTGTAAACACAGTCGAGTGCGACCGTCAGAAATGCGACACCATCCTTATGAACATATTGATTAATGCTATAAAACATAGTTCAAAAAACGATACCATAACCATTCGGACCAGACTTGGAGAAGATAACATGGTTATAACCAGCATATCGGATCAGGGAGTCGGATTAAAAGACATTGATATGTCCAGACTCTTTACTACATTCTACCAAAGCAATAGCGAAGAGTACGGATCCGGCATCGGATTATCTTATTCGAAGATTCTTGTAGAACTTCATGGAGGCAGCATCTTTGCAGAAAACAACATTGACAAAGGAGCTACATTCTGGTGGACACTGCCCGCCAAGTCCGTGCATGATGCAACATCCGATCTTCCGACTAAGGCATACCTTAACGAACTTATCGGCTACAACCCTCTTGAAAGCATCTCGGATGGTCAAAGTGAAATATTCAACACATCGGGAATGAAACTGATGCTGGTTGACGATAACAGGGATCTACTGGAGTTTCTGAACGAAGCATTAAACGGTCTGTTTGCGGAAATCATCATGGTTTCCAGTGGAAATAAAGCCCTTAAGGTACTCTCCAGTGGAAAACTCCCGGATATAATTGTAAGTGATGTAAACATGCCTGATGGAGACGGATTCTATCTATGTAAGGAACTCAAGGCAAATGACAATTACAGCAACATACCGGTAATCCTTCTCACGGCAAGCGGAGAGGAACAGAGCCAGATCGATAGCTACAGGATGGGGGCTGAGTCATTCATGGCCAAGCCTTTTGAGGTAGATACCCTCATGGAACTGTTGCGAAATATACTCAGACGCAAGGCTGATATCAGGAAACGCTACCTCGGAAACAGTGATGAAACAGTCACAGAATATGGCTCTAACGAAGAAAACTTCATCCTTAAACTCAATAAAATCATAGCAGAACATATGAGTGACCCTGAACTTGACCAGGTGCTGATCTGCAAGGAACTGGGTGTCAGCAGGGCTCTGCTTTATAACAAGATGAAGGCCATTACTGGAGCTGGAGCAAAGGAATACATCACGCATATCCGCCTTGAAAAGGCCAAGTCCCTAATAGAAAACACAAGTCTGACGATTGCGGAAATATCCGACATGACCGGTTTTGCAAGCCAGAGCTACTTCAGTACGGCGTTCAAGGCCTACACAGGCATGACTCCAAGCCAATACAAAAAGATCCGGAAGCCATAGGCCTCCGGATTAACATGTATATTTACGTCGACTTTTAAAACAGGCTGTTCAGTATTGAAGCAAGACGATAGCCGGCATAAAGAATCTGCGTCTCAATCAGAGGAAGCGCCTCATTGACAAAATCTTGAGCCACCTTTGCACCAGGGGATGACATTTCAAACTGCACCACACATCTTCGGGCATTATCCTCAAGCCAGTCCTCAGGAGTTCCTTTGACTATAGCCTTGATTTCCTTTGCCGACTTGCGGTCCAGTTCTTCTGCCCACTCGCTTACAGACCATATGCGGGAAGACTGTATCACACTCTCATCCCACACGGTATGAATCTTTATTTCCTTGACCGGCTTGATGTATCCACCACCGAACTTCACCTTATAATTCTGGTTTCTGCCAATGTAATACACATGAGCAGGACAATGCATGTCGCCGACAAGGTGCAGAAGATACTTGATATTTACTGCAACAGTAGAGTCCGGAAGATTCTTATAGTCTTTCAGCACCTTAATAGCCTGATTTATACCTGAAATTGCGTCTCCATCCTTAGGAGATGGCGAATACTTCAGATTTTCGTCAACTTTGGCAACATGCCATTTGGAAGTGAAACCATATTCGGGAGTGTGACGATACTCGTCCATCCACTTCGCATAATATACAATGGAATGGTCTCCGAGATATTTTTCAATAACCTTTCTAGCGGATGATTCAAGATTATTGTCAGCTATCTTGGCGATGGTCTCGTGACCCTCTCTTCCCCATCCAAAGGCCGGACTGCAGACAAGCAATCCGGCCAGTATAATAAGTATAAACCGTTTCATCAGTCGTGTCTTCCAATTGAGCGAAGATAATTTATAAGAAATTCCGGACGATCTGTCTGGATCATGGAAAATCCCATATCCAGATACTGTCCATAAACATCAGCGGGATCTGCTGCATCGAAAGCAGCATCGTCGTCATTGCCTGGTCCGCCACAAAGCGACGGCCACAGAGTATTCACCCATGCCCTTGAACCGGTCTCGAGGATCTTGGCAACGCAGCTTTCGAGCTCCGCGCCCGGATACTGCCAGCACACCTCATATGCCATAGGTACTACTCCTCTTTCCTGATACTCTGCAAAGAGAGCCTGACCCTTCGGCTTGTTGATGTCGATGATAGGCATATAAAGGAGGTTGTGCTCATGTTTCGACATATCCTCGTTCACCTTGTCAATGTTGCTCTTGCCCTTCATAAGAACCTGTCCTGTGACACCGAGTTCGTTCGCAAGTTCGACAATCTCCTTATAGTAAGGATATGCGTGGTCCACATTCACAAGAATCCTGTCCTTGCAGCACATAAGGGCTTCACGAAGTGTAGGAACCTTGATTGAATCTGTAGCGACATTGTGGGCACGTCTCATGTTGAAGGTCATGAGCGAGTCGTATGTAATGTCGCTTACCTTACCCTTGCCGGTGGTCATGCGGTTGATGGTCTTGTCGTGCATCAGGACAAGGACGCTATCCTTTGTCATCTTCACATCAAGCTCCATCATATCCACACCCATGCGGATTACAGACTCAATCGCCGGGATGGAATTCTCCGGATAATTTCTCCAGTCGCCTCTGTGGGAGATGACCACAACGTAATCAGAGTTAGGATCATTGATCTGGGCGAGAATCATCTCTGCCCTGTTGGCATATTGCTCCTTTGGAGCGCACGCTGCAATCAAAAGGAAAGCAGCCAAAACAAAAAGAATGTTGATTCTTTTCATAAGTCCGTTATGTTGTTGGTTAAAAAAATCTGTTAAAGATAAGAAATATTTGATTACCGGTAAAATTTATCTCCAAACACGACTGTCTCGGCAATGTTTCTCAGTGCTGCCGCTTTCTTTGGGTCAATACCGCAATCTGAAGGATTCTCACCGAAAGGATCTCTGAAAAGGACAAGATAATTGACACAAGACTTCAAATACGAGCCATACACTGACGGATGATATCCGTCATCAGCAAAAAGCAGTATGTCAGGACGCTCAATATTGGCCAGGCGGAATGCATCCCTGATCGGGGAAACATCGGCTTTGGCAGCCTGGGCCAGAACCTTGATTCCATTGCCTGCATTATTATAGAACTCCGTAACACAGCCGAAGCCTCCATTGTTCTTACCGGCATATGCCCATGTACACTCAAGCAGCAGGCGGCAATCCTCAGATGCAGACCTTACCTTTTGAGCCATGGCAACAGTATTTTCAATATTTTCCGCATACTTTTTTCTGTCGCTGCCGACCTGAGCTGCCGACTGGCTCTGATCCTGAAGAATCACTACATCATATCCTCCCCGGCGTATTTCGTCGTCAGTAACCGGGTATGTCAGATGCTTCCCCATTGACCAGCCACCCTTAAGGCTTGCAGAAACATCAAGATAATGTCCTTCCTGCCAGGCTATTTCCTTAAGCATCTGAGGGCAGGAGTGGTAGTATGTAAAGGAATTACCTATACACAGAACACTTGTTGTGTCTTTCGGCGGAATCACACCATAATCCATGACACAAGCACCAATATATGGCGAGGTGACAAACATGACCATTGCATCTGAGTCCACACCTTCAGCAGAAGGTACGAAGGTCCCCTCAAGCGCACGAAGGCGTACGCTTACGACAGCATCTTCAGGAGCATCCTTCAGCCTGTATGTCTGATGTATGGTAGTGTATTTATGATTCTTTCCAAGTGCCGGGCCATGGCAGACATATTGTCTTCCGGGCACCCACCTGTCCCCGTCTTTCCACTCCACGACCCAGTGCATGGGTGCACCTGGATTCGCAGACAACGTTGCATCGAAAGACACAAAAGATCCGGCTTGAGCACCTTCGGCAGGGATCTCGAACAGAAAGCAACAACCGGCTTTGAAAGGACCTGCAGCGGCTCTTCCTTTCAAGACGCGATAGTCTGCAAGGTCATTTCCATCAGCATCAACCGCCTTCATGACACCCTCACCACATACCGTCGCCATCAGGTAATGCTCAGTTTCCCAAGTCGCCTTCATCTTTGAATTATAAGCACTGCCGAACAGCCATCTGGACGAGAAATCCTGGGCTGAAATATCAAGTGCAGCCACCGTCCACAGGACGATGACTGCCTTAATGAATTTACCGAACATTGTCATGTTGCAATGAGACTAGTTTGATGCTGTACCGAATCTGATGTTTTCTTTAGTGACATTCACTGCAGAAGCTCCAACCTGACCGATGTAATCGAAGTAGTTGTCAGCATTTACCTCAACGACCTCATATGTACCTCCATTGTACATGCCGACTGTACCTCCACATACGCAATTCGTGATTGTAGCGGCCTTCGAGCACTGGCCGAAGAACGAACCCTTGTAAGAGTTGTTGGCCTTGTCTGAAATCACTCTTCCGTATGTCTCTACACCCTCGAGTACATTGTCATCTGAATTGACAAGACAGAGCACACCACCCACAGCACCTGTTGTTGTAGAGATCAGGTCACCGAAGTTTCTTGTATAATATAACGCCGAACCGGCACCTGTGATACATGTGATGTTACCCAGACGGGCGCCGCCAGATGTCTTGAATGTATTCAGGTTGTCACCATAGTTATCGCATCCGCGTACATGGGTGTATCTGTTACATGCTGCAACAAGACCTGAAGCACGTGCGGTTGCCGACTCGATGTCTCCGTTGTTCACGCAGTCGAGAACGGCAACGATCTGAGTACTGTTCAGATGGTTGGTTCCGAATCCGAGAAGACCGGCAACATGTACGGCTGTACCGCCGTTCTTTGTATTGCCGCCTGCAGCCGCCACAATCTTTCCATTGTTGACCACATTGCTGATGACGGTGCTGTCTGTCTCCGCGAACGCCATTCCCACAACAGCCATGGTCATCCTCTTGTTGTCACCTCCGTTTCCGTCGAACTTCATGGCAGCGTTGCTGGTGATGTTTCGTACCTTTGCATCCCACATCATTCCGGCGATCACGCCGCAATCTGTCGGTGCTGAAGCCTTTATTTCAAGCGAGCAGCTCTCGTCGATCACAAGATTCTCGACAACCGCACCTGCGCCAAGACCTCCGAAAAGACCCCATGCGCCGCCTTCTGTAGCATTATCACAAACCATCTTGAAGTTCTTGATCTTGTATCCCTGACCATCGAAGTAGCCGGTAAACATCTTTCCTGACGTAAGAGTAAGCGCATTGCTTGCCCAGTTGAATGCAGATGCTCCGATAGGAGTCCAAGTGGTCACTGAAGACATGTCGATGTCATTCAGAAGGACAACCTTTCCGTCTGCGTTCATCCAGTTGACGATGCTCTCGCCTGCGTTCACTGCTGCCGCGAAAGCAACAAGATCCTCTGCTGTAGCGATACCGCCTGCGTTTGCAAACGCATACATAGGTTTTGCAAGATGTCTTGCATAGAAGTTCTCACCCTTCTGCACGTATGAAGTAACGCCTGTCTTATAGACATTTCTCGAGTAAGAACCCTCTGATGTAGTGAAGGTTATCTTAAGTCCGCTGGCTGTAGTGAAACGGCCGACAGGGAACTTGAGGGTCATGGCCTGCTTAGGATCCGCATTCTCCGGAAGATTGAGGGTAAGGCTGTTGCCTGTACCATTCTCCGCCGGAGTAACTGCAAGAGTTGCAGGATCCACGGTTCCGGTAAAGCTGAGGTAACCCTCGAAATCAGCAGCGGAAGCCGGCTCGACTGTTACGGACTTTGCTGTTCCGCCGAGTTCGCCCGCATCGATACGAAGCTCAAGCACGGAGAACACGTTACTGAACACAACGCTCAGGGCACCGTCCTTAAGATTGTCATCCTTAGGAGTTCCCACAAGTGGAGCACACGATGTGTTTACCTGAGTTCCTTCCTTGAATGCAAGGGTCTTCTCTGACTCGATCTTGATTGTTCCCGCAACATCTGTTGCCGGATAATATGCCACAAGAGGCTTGGCCGCATCATATGCAGCAATACCTGCCGTACTT